>Ga0315275_10003743_pt1 | contig 14079 bp, 15 predicted proteins | sample YL17G03_0_MG_FD_205557 | JGI IMG/M metagenome (GOLD analysis project Ga0315275, IMG submission 205557) | Sediment microbial communities from Yellowstone Lake, YNP, Wyoming, USA - YL17G03_0 | ecosystem: Environmental > Aquatic > Freshwater > Lake > Sediment | place: USA: Wyoming | collected... | reverse complement strand
CGGTGGCGACGACCCGGGCCGTCGGGTGCTCCGCCGCGACGGCGAGGGCGATGGCGCCCGTGCCGGTGCCGACGTCGAGGACGAAGGGCTCAGGCGCGGCGCAGTCGGCCAGCTTCTCGAGACAGACCCCGACCAGGGTCTCCGTCTCCGGGCGCGGGATCAGCGTGTTGTCGTTGACCTCGAGTTCGATGGTGCGAAAAGCGCGGCGGCCGAGGATGTAGGCGACCGGCTCCTGCTTCTGACGGCGGCGCACGAGGGTCTCGAAGCGCGCCGCCTCGTCGCGCTCGAGCGGGCGCTCGGGTGCGGCGAACAGGTCCTGGCGTCTCACGCCGAGCGCCTCGGCGAGCAGCAGCTCGGCGTCGAGCCGCGGCGAGAGCGAGCGCGCCGCCTCGAGGGTCGTGGTCGCCGCGCGGATCGCCTCGGCGACGGTCGCGGGCTCGCCCGGCATTCCCCGCCTCACTCCCCCCCGGCCGCGGCGAGCTGCTGGCGGCGGTCCTCGGCGGCGAGCGCCTCGACGAACTCGTCGAGGTCGCCCTCCATCACCTCGGCGATGCGGTGCGAGGTCACGTGGACGCGGTGGTCGCTGACGCGGTTCTGGGGGAAGTTGTAGGTGCGGATCTTCTGCGAGCGATCGCCGCTGCCGACCATGCTGCGCCGGGCCTCGCCGCGCTCCTCGTCCTGTTTCGCCTGCTCGGCCTCGAAGAGCCGCGCGCGCAGGATGCGCAAGGCGCGTTCCTTGTTCTGCAGCTGGCTCTTCTCGTCCTGGCAGCTGACGCTGACGCCGCTCGGCACGTGGGTGATGCGCACGGCGGAGTCGGTAGTGTTGACGCTCTGGCCGCCCGGGCCGCGGGCACGGAAGATCTCGATGCGCAGGTCGTTCGGCTGGATGTCGACCTCGATGTCCTCGGCCTCAGGAAGCACGGCGATGGTCGCCGTGGACGTGTGGATGCGGCCCGTCGACTCGGTGACCGGGACGCGCTGCACGCGGTGCACGCCGCCCTCGTACTTGAGGGCCGAGTAGGCGCCGCGGCCGCGGACCTCGAGCGTGACATCCTTGTAGCCGCCGTCGTCGTTCTCGTTCGCCGAGAGGATCTCGACGTCGAAGCCCTTGGCCTGCGCGTAGCGCGTGTACATGCGCGCCAGCTCGCCGGCGAAGATACACGCCTCGTTGCCGCCGGCGCCGGCGCGGATCTCGATGATCACGTCCTTGGCGTCGTTGGGGTCGGCGGTGAGCGCCTGGATGCGGATCTCCTCGGACAGCTCGTCGAGCAGCCTGCGGCTGTCGACGAGCTCCTGCTGCGCGAGCTCGTGCAGCTCGTCGTCGCCTTCGGCCTCGGACGCGAGCAGCGCCTCGGCCTCGTCCGCGGCGCGTCCCGCCTCGCGGTAGCGCACGACGAGGTCGTGCGTCGCCTGCAGCTCGGCGTGACGGCGCGCCGCGGCGGTGTAGCGCGCGCGGTCGCCGAGCACGGCCGGGTCGGCGAGCTGCACGGTGAGCTCGCCGTACGACCGTTCGATCTCGTCTATGAGCTTGTCGATCATGGCGTCGTGTGAGGCGGGTGTGGCAGGCCGGGCACGGCGTGCGGTGCGGCCGGCGCCCAGGGGACGTGACCGATTATAGCGCGCCGCGCCTCAGCGCCCGGCAGCCCGGATCGGTCTCCACGTCGGCGCCGCTACTCGAACTCGAAGCTGGCGGCGTCGTCGGGGAGCAGGGGCGCCTCGTCCAGGACCACGGTCCTCCACCGCTTGTGCGAGAGGGGGTCGTAGGCGACGACAAGCCAGCGCTCGGGGGCGTCCGCCGGCGGCTGGTCGCCGGACGCGGCGCTGTCGAAGCGCCCGCGCATGACGACCACGTAGACCTCGCGGCCCGGCTGGTCGACCGGCGAGGGCGACGCCGGCGGTGCGGACGAGGGCGAAGCGCCGGGGGTCGCACCGCTCGCTGAGGGCGAGGGTTGGACTTGATCCGCTCGCTCCTCCATCAGCTTCGCCGCCTCGGCGCGTGTCGTCTTGAGCCAGTCCGCCGAGATCGGGGCGGGATCGCCGCGGTACCTCGCCAGCTTGGCCGCCTGATACATGACCCAGGGCGGCGGCGTCTTGTCGAGGACCAGCGGCGGCAGGACGACGACGAGAAGGATCATCAGGAGGGTGAGGACGAGGACGAACCAGGGCATGGCACCCCAGCGGGGGGTGGGCTTCACGCCATGACCTCGACGCCCTCCACCGGCGGCCGGTCCTGGGGCTCGAGCTCGACGATCTTCTCGAGCGCGGCGATGGCGACCTCGATCTGGGCGCGGTCGGGCTGGCGCGTCGTGAGCCGCTGCAGCGCCAGGCCGGGCCACATGACGGCGCGCATCGCGGCGCTGCTCTCGTGCCGCCCGGCCCACTTGACGATCTCGTACGAGATGCCGGCGATGAGCGGGATGAGCACGACGCGCGACAGGATGAGCAGGTACCACGCCGGCCGCCCCACGGCGGCGAAGACGAAGATCGAGACGACGAGGACGATCAGCAGGAATGACGTCCCGCAGCGCAGGTGCAGGGTGCGGTACTTGCCGACCGCTTCGGGCGTCAGCGGGTCGCCGTGCTCGAGGGCGTGGATGCTCATGTGCTCGGCGCCGTGGTACTCGAAGACGCGGCGCAGGTCCGGCAGCTGGGTGACGATGACGATGTAGGCGATGAAGATCGCGACCCGGATGACACCCTCGACGAGCCAGAAGAGGAAGCCCTCACCGAGCCAGCGGTCGAGCAGGCCGGTGAGAAACAGCGGCGCGAGGAAGAAGAGGGCGACCGCGAAGCCGAAGGCGACGATCAGGGTCACGCCGATCTCCTTCTTGCTGAGCTCCTGCTCCTCCTCGCCGAGCGACTCGTTGGCCGACATCGTCAGGGCGCGCACGCCGATGACGAGCGACTCGACCAGGGCCACGACGCCGCGCACGACCGGCAACTTGAGGACGGGATAGCGGACCATCCAGGAGACGAGCGGGAAGTCGTGCAGGCCGATGGACTCGTCGGGACGGCGTACGGCGAGCGACCAGTGGTTCACGCCCCGCATCATGACGCCCTCGATCACGGCCTGGCCGCCGACCTGGGCCTTGCGCGCGGCGAGCGCCGGCAGGGTCAGCGCGACGCTGAAGGCTCTGTGAAGGCTCGTCATGATCACGAAGGGCATCGGCTGCGCCGCGCCGACGCCCTAGCGCGCGGCGCCGGGGCCGTCGACGTCCTCGGGCTTGTAGGGCCTGCCGCAGGTCATCTTGCCTTCAGGACAGGTACCGTACAGGCAGCCCGGGCCGGTCTTCTCGAAGAGGTTGGGGGCGACCTCGCGAAGCATGCCGCGCATCGTCCAGGCGAGGTCGCGGATCTCCCACTGCGCCCGGTTGCAGCAGCGCACCTGCAAGAAGTGGCGCAGCTCGCGGGCGTTCATCGTGACGACGATCTTGGTCTCGGCGGCGTTGGGCAGCACGAAGCGGGCGTCCTCCTGCACGCTCTCCTTGCCCCGGCCTTCGGCCAGGCCGAGCTCGACGAGCGTGTCGTAGGCCGCCCTCGCGTGCTCCATCGCCGTGAGAAAGACCTTCTCGGCTTCGGCGTTGGCGGCGACGCTCGGTGGCACGACGAAGCTGTCGCCGCCGCCGAAGTTGACGTAGCGCTGCGACTGCTGGTTGTACGAGGCGACGCGATGCCGCACGAGCTGGTGCGTGCAGGCGCGCGACACTCCGTCGACGGCGAAGGTGAACGAGGCGTGCTCGAGGGCGGAGTGGTGGCCCGAGCGGACGAGGACGCGCACGAGCTTGGCGACGTCCTCGTCGCTCATCTCGTGCTGGAGCTCGGCCGCCGACACCGGGGCGTAGCAAAGCCGTCCGGCGATCGCGACCGCCCGGTCCGGGTCAGGGGTGTGCTGGAGAAGGGTGACGCTGAGCTCGGCGCTCATCGCGGCGCCCGTCAGGCCTTGCTCGGTTCAGCCTTCTTGTCGTAGCGGCGCTTGAAGCGCTCCACACGACCGCCCGAGTCCACGAGCTTCTGCTTGCCCGTGTAGAACGGGTGGCACTGCGAGCAGAGCTCGACGTGCAGCTCGGGCTTGGTGCTGCGCGTCGTGAACGTGTTGCCGCAGGAGCAGTGCACCGTCGCCTCGACGTACTGCGGATGGATGTCCTTCTTCATCGCGAGAGATCCCTTCTGAGAGACCGGATGTGCTCAGGGCGGCGCGAGCGAAGGGCCCGCGGCGCGAAGACGTATGGTAGCACGACCGGCCGCGGGCGAACGAACGTCGCCATCCGTGACGCTCAGCCGCCGCGCTTCTGGTACACGGTCACGTCAAATGTGCCCGGTCCGAACATCGGGACCAGCCAGTACTGTCCCGCCTCGACGTGCGTCGACCTTCGCCTGCTTGACCCAGTGGCGCAGGGTCTCGTGGCAGACGCCGAGGTCCTGCGCCGTGCGGTTGATCGACTGGCCGCTCGTGCGGACCAGGCGCACCGCTTCCGCGCGGAACTCCGGCGGGTAGGGCGGCCTCGTCTTGCCCATCTGGACTCCCTTCCTGGAGGCGCCGGCCTCCAATGCTCAGGTGTCCACGAAGGCGGATCAACTCCAGCCCTTTCCTCGTATCCCGTCACGACGTACGTGACGCCGACGATGCCGAACCCGCGGCGGTCCGTTCTCAGTCACGACGCCGGCGCCGCGGCGGCCGCCTCATCGATAGCCGCCTCCATCACGGCCTGCTGGTCCCCATCGAGCAGTGGACCCCTGCCCTCCGCCGCCGCCAGTATCTCCTCGACGCGCTCGCAGGCCACCGCCAGCTCGTCCTTCCCGGCCGCTTGCCACCGATCGTAGGAGCTGCGGTCGGCGACGATCGGCATGAACTGCTCACCGGCGCGGAACCGGCGGCGCGTCTCCCTCTCCTTGAGATACGCGGGTGAGAAGCCCAAGCGCTCGATATCGGCCGCCATGATCGTCTCGGGTGTGATCTCCATGCCGCCGAGGAGACCCCGGATCATCTGAGCGATCTCGTCGTCGATGACGATCTGCGGCAAGGAAGCCAGACCGGCCGATTCGAGCATGCCGATTCCCGTCATCAGGTCGCATCCCGTCGACGTGACGACGAGACCCTTGAGGGCCTTCTCGAAGGCGGCCTGGATGCCGGGGTGCTTGGCGTCGGTGGACAGCCCGGGAGCCAGCACCGGCAGGCCCAGGTCATGGCCTATCTCGACGGCCAGCGCTGCCTGAAAATGAGCCTCCAGGGCGCCGAAGGCGAAGGTGGTCTCACGCATGTCGAGCAGGCCGGGGACCATGCTGAAGAACAGCTTGGCCCCCGGGGCCCGCAGCTGGATGGCCGTGACGGTGCCGAGGATCTCTGCGACACCGACGGTGACCGACCCGGCGACGGTGATCGGCGCCGTGCCGCCTGCGATCGGCATCGACATCACCACGATGGGGATGCCGGCGGCCGCCAGGTCGGTCGAAGCGTCGAGCAGTTCCGGATGCACCTGCAACGGCGAGGCCGTGCAGCAGACGACGCTGATGCGCGGCCGGGTGCGCAGGTCGCCGCCGGCCGCTTCTGCCATGCGCACGATCGCCGGCACCTGCCAGCGGCCGTCCACGTCAGAGCTCACGTGTTTCCGCGTATGCGCGAGCATCGTCGACAGACTGCTGAGCTCCCACCGATCCGCGGGACAGTCAGTGACCGAGACGAGCGCCCACACGATGCTCGCAGTGGGAGTCGCATCCAGTATCGAGGTCGCCTCCCGCAGGTCGCTCACCGTGGCGGCGCGACGCTCGCCCGTGCGATGGTCCAAGATAATCGTCGGGTTCCCGGAGTTCAGATGGTGCGGCACGCCGTCTTCGATCAGGCAGTCGTGCTCGGGCGCCGCCCCGCCCAGCACGAACTCGCGCGGACAGCGGGCCAGCGCATCCTCCACGAGCGTCGAGGGAATGCGCGCCACACCGGTCTCGCGATCGACGTGCGCCCCCGCTTCAGCCAGCGCTTCCAGTGCGTCTCCATGGCCGAAGCGCATACCGTGACGCTCCAGCAGGCCCAGCGCCTCATCGACGACCAGCCGCCGCTCGTCTACAGTCGCCCACTCGATGCGTGTCCTCATAGCGTCTCCTTCCGAGCATGCCGGTCAGAGAACCGCTGCTCCCCGCGACCGGGCGAGGCCGTGGCCTCAGCGTTCTCGTCGTCGCACCGGCAACAGTGACGCTGAGGCATCGACTCGGCGAGCACCCAACGCCACTGCATGCTTCGTCTCCTGATGTTCGACCTGATGTGTGCGATCGCAGGCCTTCCGGCGGACGGACCCATGCTGCCTGCCCCCATGCTCACGCGCAAATGCTCGCGCAGGGCTCCAGGCAGTCAGCGTCGCTTGTCCATGCAGACGCCAGCAGCATGCACCGTTTCACGGCCGCGCGATCGGCCATTCTCTGAGAGCAGGCTCGCACGGGCAACTGTGCGATGACCCGGCCGGACTCGGGCGAACGCCCGAAAGCGCCAGCAAAGAGCCGGCGGCCGCTCAGGCCGCCTTCACCTGCGTCCAGGCGGCCGTGTAGGCGGCGCCGAACTCGCCGAGGTCGTTGGCGATCTCCCCGGACGCCCACTGCTCCTCGGTGGGCCGCAGCGACTGGATGATCGGGTCGTCGATCAACGCGAAGCCCTCGTCGCTCGCCGTCTGGTAGCCGATCCAGGTGCTGTTCTGCGCCGAGTTCTCGGCCTTGGTCAGGAACTCGATGAAGAGATGCGCCCCGTACGGGCTCAGGGCGTCCTTGGGGATCGCCACGGTGTCGACCCAGAAATACGCGCCCTCGCTCGGGACCACGTATTCAAGGAGGTCGGCGCCAAGCTCGCGCTTGGCGACCGACGCGTCACCGTCGTAGCAGTTGACCAGCGGGACGCCCTGGCCCATGGTCCGCGTGAGGCCGGAGGCCTCGTACTTCAGCACCAGCGGCTTCTGCTCGATGAGCTTCTGCGTCGCCTCGTCGAGCTCGGCCTGGTCGGTCGTGTTGATCGAGTAGCCGAGGAACTTGAGCGCCTGGCCGAGGATCACGCGTTCGGAGCTGATCATGGTCAGCTGCTGCTTGTACTTCTCGTCCCACATCGTCGCCCAGCTCGTCACGGTCTCCTTCACCTTGTCGGTGCGCACGCCGATGCCGGCGTTGCCGAACATGTAGGGCACGGTGTACTGCTTGCCGTCCTGCTGGTCAGGGTTGTCGTAGATCGGCTTACGCAGCGCCGGGTTGATCCCGCTGAAGCTCGGGATCATCGACATGTCGAGGGGCTGCAGCATGCCGGACTTCTGCATGATCGAGGCGATGTAGCCGCCGGGACAGATCACGTCATAGCCCGTGGCGCCGGCGCGCATCTTGGCGAGCAGGTCGTCGTTGGTGTCGAAGTAGGTCTCGTTGACCGTGATGCCGCTCTCGGTCTCGAACTTCTTCTTGAGAGTGGGGTCGAGGTAATCGGACCAGTTGAAGAAGGTGATCGACTCGGGGAGCGTCGTGTTCATCGGGGCGGGCTCCTCCTCGCCCCCGCCGCACGCCGCAAGCAGCGTGCCGACAGCGCTCACCGAGAGCCCGAGGGCCAAGCCTCGCTGAAGGAACTGGCGCCGGCTCAGGCGCCCCGCGCGGACGGCGTCCACCATGCGGTCGAGTTCACTCATCACTCCCCCTTTTCCAAGGTAACACCGCCAACATTCACGAGCAGCTAAGCCCGGCGCACCCGTCACGACCCCGGCATGAAGAGGCCGCGGAGCGCGCGGCGCGGAAGCCGCCCTTGTAAGCACTATGCCACAGGGGACGGAGGCGGTCCAGAGTCTGACTTTCATCCGTACGAAGGAGCTCGCTCCTCCTCGCCTGATCTTCAGCCGGCTGCCGCCACCAGTACCGGCATGACCTCCTCCTCGTCAGCTGTCTCGAGTGCGCTCGGCGGTGCGGTGAGCGCCGCCAGCGAGTCGACGCTCATGTAGCGCCGCGCCACGGCCCATTCGTCGTGCTGCGCGTCGTGAACGTGTTGCCGCAGGAGCAGTGCACCGTCGCCTCGACGTACTGCGGATGGATGTCCTTCTTCATCGCGGAAGATCCCTTCTGAGAGACCGGATGTGCTCAGGGCGGCGCGAGCGAAGGGCCCGCGGCGCGAAGACGCACGGCAGCACGACCGGCCGCGGGCGAACGACCGTCAGCTCCTCCTGGAAGACCCGCCGCAGTCTCGGTGACCAACTCCCGTGCTACGCATGGCCGCACCAGAGTCTAGCCGCCGCCCTTCTGGTACACGGTCACGTCACAAGTGCCCGGCCCGAACATCGTCATCAGCCAGTACTCACCCGCCTCGACGTGATGCACCGAGCCCGAGAAAGCCTCGGTGTGCGCGTCGTCGGTCGGACGAAAAACCATCTCGAAACCGTAGGGCCTGTTCGGACCCATCGGCTCCTTGGGCGCAAGCGTGAGCCCGAAGACCTTCTCTCGCGCACGGTCGTACGTCACCGTGCCGCTGACCTTCACGGGTCCGGCGTGCAGCTTCATCGGCGGGGAAGGCCAGTCACCGATGCGCACGCCGGTGTACTCTTCGGCCTGCGTCCACTCCGCCCCGGAAACGCCGCAAGCGCCAGCGCTCAGCACGGTGAGGGTCAGCACGAGGAGTGCGAGTACGCCGACTGCCGCCCACCGTGCGCCGCTGAATCGGTCCCTCTTGGCGCGGTCACGACCGCGAACGCGTGGCGCCGGTTCCGCAGAGGGTGTTCGCTTGGCCGTCATGCTGACTCACCATCTCGCCCCAAGGTGGCGTCACTCGGTGTCCGAGGCTGCGGAGGCTGGGCCTTCGGCTCCATGCTCAAGGTTACCGGACAACCTTGATCATGTCGGCCCGCACGTCAAGGTAGGCAACGTCCCCTCGAGGCGGATGCTGACGCGAAACGACAGGCGGCGACCACGTCGCCAAGCTCGGCCTCTCGAGGAGCCTTACCGCGAGTTCTTCTGCAGCGCGTTGAGGAAGTCGGCGTTGCTCTGCGTCTCGCGGATCTTCTTGATGAGGAGCTCGATGGCGGCAGCGGGCTCGAGCGAGTGCAGAACGCCGCGGAGCTTCCAGACGGCGGCCGCCTCGGCGGCCTCCATGAGCAGCTCTTCCTTGCGGGTGCCCGTCATCTCGATGTCGATCGCCGGGAAGATGCGCTTGTCGGCCAGCTTGCGGTCGAGGCGGATCTCCATGTTGCCGGTGCCCTTGAACTCCTCGAAGATGACCTCGTCCATGCGCGACCCGGTGTCGACCAGGGCGGTGGCGAGAATGGTCAGCGAGCCGCCCTGCTCGATGTTGCGCGCCGCGCCGAAGAACTTCTTCGGCGGGTAGAGCGCGGTCGAGTCGACGCCGCCCGAGAGGATACGCCCTGAGGCCGGCGTGTTGAGGTTGAAGGCGCGCGCCATACGGGTGATCGAGTCGAGCAGCACGACGACGTCGCGGCCGGTCTCGACCAGGCGCTTGACGCGGTCGAGCAGGAGCTCGGTGACCTGCACGTGGTTCTCGCTGGGCTGGTCGAACGTGCTGGCCACGACCGTACCCTTGACCGAGCGTTGCATGTCGGTGACCTCTTCCGGGCGCTCGTCGACGAGCAGCACGAAGAGGTCGATCTCGGGGTTGTTGGTGGCGATCGAGTTGGCGAGCTTCTTGAGGATCGTGGTCTTGCCGGCCTTGGGCGGCGAGACGATGAGGCCGCGCTGGCCCTTGCCGATGGGGCAGAGCAGGTCCATGATGCGCGCCGCCGTGTCGTGCTCGGGCGTCTCGAGGCGCATGCGCTCCTCGGGGAAGAGCGGGGTGAGCTGCTCGAAGACCGGACGGCGGCGGGCCGTCTCGGGGTCCATGCCGTTGACCGTGTCGATCTTGAGCAGGGCGTTGTACTTCTCGTTGTCCTTGGGCTCGCGGACCTGGCCGAGGATCTCGTCGCCGCGGCGAAGGCTGAAACGGCGGATCTGCGAGAGCGACACGTAGACGTCGTTGTCGCCCTGCGTGTAGCCGTTGGTGCGCAGGAAGCCGAAGCCGTCGGGCAGCACGTCGAGGATGCCCCTGCACTCGACCGGCGGCGCCTCGGGTCGCGGCGGCCGTTCCGGGCGCTCGCCGCGGTCCTGGCCCTTGCCGCGGCCGCGGTCGCGGCCGCGGCCCTGACGCTGGCGATCGCCGCGCTGGCCGCCCTGCTGCTGATCCTGGCGGGGCGGGCGTTGGCCGGGCTGCGCGTCGGTCGTGGGGCCGACGTCATCGGGAGCCGGGGCGTCGGTGGCCGGGGCGTCGGCCGTCGGCGCGTCGCCGGCCGGGGCTGGAGGCGCTTCGGGAGCGGCCTCGGCGGATGGGGCCGGAGGCGCTTCGGCCGGAACCGGCGCCTCGGTCGTGGCCGTCGGTGCCTCGGCCGGAACGAGGTCGGTCGTCACTGTCGCTTGGTCTGTCATGTCTTCAGTGCTCATGAGGATAGGTGCCCACGGGCCTCCACTGCGGGTTCGCGCCTTCGGCGGGGCCGGGCGCCTTGCTCGAATAGGTGTGCCGGATGATGCTCCCCCGGGCGTTCGCCGTGTGGCGTGACGCCCTGCGTGCACTCGCGCGGGCAGACTCGGGACTTGTCGGCGGGATGCACGACGCTGTCGCGCGGGCACGTGGTGGCGGAGTCCGTACGGTCTCCGTTGGTGCAGTATTGCACACCGGACCTCGAATTCCCACTTGTCAAGAAGGATCTCGTGCGCGGCGACGTCCTGCGGGGGTCACGCGTCGGACGCGCGAGGGAGGGGACGCTCAGTATATCGGAGTCCCCCGCCAGGACTTGAGCGGCGGACGCGGAGGGCCTCAGCCCGCCGCATCCGCCTCGTCGAGGTGCATGTGACGGCCGACCGCGTCCAACGTCATGCGCATCACCTGCTTGACGGTGTCGTCGATGGCGACGTTGTCGATCACCGGCACGTCGTGCGCCGTCGCCTGCGAGAGGATGTACTTCTGGATGCGGCGGATGTGCGGAAAGCCTTCCGTGTACCGCAGCAGCGGACGAATGCCTCCCGTCTCCCAGTCGCGCACGGCGAAGTGCTGCCGGTGCCGGTCCCTGTCGCTCACGGCGACGACGAACTCCAGCACCAGAGCCTCCTTCCAGCGTCTGCGGTCGAGGAAGCCCGGCACCAGATGCACCCCCTCGACGATGATGCTCTGCGACTCGGTGATCGCCCGTTCGATGAGCGACGAGATGCCGACCGCGACCGCCTTGGTCTGCTCGGTGAACCCCGCGCGGCTCAGATCGGTCTCCCGCGGCAGCGGTACGCGCACCGACGCCCCCGCCTCGAACGACGAGTAGTGGATCGCCGGCATGAGGTCGATCGAGAAGAACGCCCGCATGACCTGACGGATCATGTCGGTGGAGGCGACCCGCGTGATGAAGAGCCGGTGCGCCACCTCGGTGGCGAGCGTGCTCTTGCCGACCCCGGTGGCGCCGCCGATGAGGATCACCAGCGGCACCTCCAGGCGGCGCAGCGACTGCCGCTGGCGGTAGCGCGCGATGACCTCGTCTCCCTCGTCCTCACCCAGCGTCTCGCGGGCGATGGCGCGCAGGCGACCGAGGCTCAGCGCGTTCTCCTCGTCGCTCTCGAGCTCGCGCGCGATCGCCGCCGCCATGTCGTACGCGCGCGTCGGCGAGAGCCCTGTGGCCATGAGCGTCTGCGCGATGAGGCCTTTGGAGTAAGGCGCGCCGCCGACCGCGTCGAGGGCGACGAGCTCACGGTCATCAGCCATGAATGCGCTCCCTTCCGTGCGTCTCGCGAACGTCAATCATCCGCCCGCTCCGTGAACCGCGCCCGTGCCCTGTCGGCGAGGACGAGAAGCACGTCGTCGAGCCGGCCCGGGGGAGGCGCGGCGCCGGAGGCGGCCGCGGCCGGCGCGGCGACGTCGACGACGCGCGGCTCGTTGTCGCAGAAGACGAGCTCGCGCCCAGCCGCGGCGGCGGCTTCCGCGACGACGTCGATCGCCGCCGCCTTGATCTCGGTGAGAAAGACCTCGGCGTCGGCGGCGGCGCGCGCGACGGAACCGGCGAGCGCCGCCCGGTCGGCAAGGTCAGACGAGGCCAGGACGACCTCGGCGTCGTGCTCGTCGGCGAGGGCCGCGGCGAGCGCCGGCAGGGCCGCGGCCGGCGCGGTGGTGAAGTAGGCGACGCGCCGGCCGCGGATCGGCCGGGCCGGCCGCGGCCGGAACACCGTCGGGACGACCTGGAGGTCCGGCTTGACCGCGCGCACGCCGGCGACGAGGTCGCTGACCTCGGCGCCGGTCGCGAACGGCGGCTCGCACATCGTCAGGATGACGAGGTCGGACATCAGCAGGCGGAACGTGCCGAGGTAGCCGGTCACGTACTCGGGCGGCTGGGCCGCCCCGGCGACGCAGAGCGTCGCGTCGGCGGCCACCGGAGGCGCCACCGCGCCGCTGCCCTCGAAGATCGCCAGGGCGGCGCCGGAGCTCTCGACCAGCGGCAGCGCGGCGGCCACGTTGGTGTCGAACGCGGCGCCCGCCATGCCGCCGCCGCAGCGGCGGCAGCCGATGGTCGGCACGCGGGCGAAGACCGCGTCTTCGTAGCAGTCCGACGCCGCATGCCGGCCGGCCCGCGAGGCCGTCAGCAGGTCGGCGGCGCCGAGCTCGTCGCGCCCGGCGACGACCTCGGGCTCGGGTGGGCCTCCGCGACCCATGGCCACGACCACCACGCCGCCCTCTCCGAGCAGGCGTCGGTCGAGGAGCCGCGCCAGGTGGCCGGCGACGGCCGTCTTGCCGACGCGCTTGCCGGTGCCGATGACGTTGAGCGAGGGCATCGCGCGCAGCGGGAGGCGCGGTGGCGGATCGAAGGCGAAGTCGGCGCCGCGGTAGGCGGCCCCGGCCGCCAGCGCAGCGCTCACCAGCATGAGACGCTCGCGGTAGCCGAGGACAGGCTCATCCGAGAGATCGACGACGACCTCGGCGGCGGCCGCACGGACGGCGACGGCGACGGCGGCCGCCACGGCGGCCGGACCGCCGGAGCGCGGGTCGACAGGAGTGATCGAGGGCAGGCCGAGCTCGGCCGCGAGGCCGGGCGCGCCGGCGTCGCCGTCGCGCAGCTTCTCGCGCCCGCCGGCGAACAGCCCGCCCACGACCTCGTAGCGGTCGCGCAGCCTGTCGAGGGCGGCGCGCACGACCGGCGGGTAGTGCTCCCCGTCGACGACGACGAGGGCGCGGGGTCTGTCCGCCCGGCTCACGCCGGCTCCGCCGGCCGCGGGCAGATGTACTTCTCGAATGACGCCGTCGAGGGCACGAACTCGATCAGCGTCTCGCCCCCGTGGAAGGGGTACCGGCGCTCCACGGTCACGCTGTCGCCGTCGAGCGTGATCAGGTTGTAGCAGGGCCGCGTCGTCCCGCGCAGGCGCAGCGAGCAGCACGTCCCGGCGTTGACCACGAAAAGGGTCTCGAGGCGCCAAGCGTAGGGCACGTGCTTGTGGCCGGAGAGGACCAGGTTGACGCCGCACGCCTGCAGCACCTCGAGGACGTCGCCGGCGTCGTAGACGATGTTGCGCTCGCGCCCCGTCCCGGGGATCGGCAGCAGGTGGTGGTGCAGCATGAAGAGGCGCAGGCGCGCCGGGGCGGCGAACTCGTCGAGCAGCCAGTCGTAGCGCGCGCGCCCGATCTGACCGACGTCAAGGTCGGGCTCGCTCGAGTCGACGGCGACGATCGTGACGTCCTCGTGGCGCAGGGAGCGCGAGCGCGGGCCGAAGAGCTCCTCGAAGTGCACGTAGCCGACGTTGCGCGCGTCGTGGTTGCCGGGGATCACGACCAGCTGCGGGCACTCGATGCGCTCGAGGTACTCCTTCGCCATCAGGTAGTCCTGGCGAAAGCCCATCTCCGTGAGGTCGCCGGTGCACAGGACGAGGTCGGGGCGCAGCTCGTTGAGCTCGATGACCGTGCGGTCCATGAGGCTGGGGACGAAGTACGGGGAGCCGGCGTGCAGGTCCGAGATGTGGACGATGGTGAGGCGCGCCGGCCCCGGCGCCTTCGGCGCCTCCGCCGGCGCCCCCGTGGGCTGCGCCGCCGCAGGAGTGTCGCTCACCTCTCCCCCTTCGTCGGACTCGACCGAG
>Ga0315275_10003739_pt1 | contig 14086 bp, 8 predicted proteins | sample YL17G03_0_MG_FD_205557 | JGI IMG/M metagenome (GOLD analysis project Ga0315275, IMG submission 205557) | Sediment microbial communities from Yellowstone Lake, YNP, Wyoming, USA - YL17G03_0 | ecosystem: Environmental > Aquatic > Freshwater > Lake > Sediment | place: USA: Wyoming | collected... | reverse complement strand
CCGTTCTGCCTGAGGGCCACTTCCAACTCGCGGCGCTGAGTCTCCTTGACCTTGGTGACGTAAGTCTCGGCCGGTGGAACCTCAGAGAGGCTATCGATCTGGGTGAAGACTTGGCCCACGAGCTCGCCGACCCTATTGGGATCGCAGCCGAAGGAGATGCTGAAAGTGTAGGCTTCGCTGGGGAACCGCCAGCTGGACGCGCCGACAGCGACGTTGTATGTCCCGCCTTCGTCTTCCCGGATCACCTCGCGCAGCTTGATCCTCAGAGCATCTGCCATCGACTCGAGGTCGTGATTTGCCTGGATTGACCAGGCAATGGGACCGGTGAACGTCAAACTGACGCGGCTCCGTGGTTCGAGGCCCCTGCGCACTTCCTTTCTGATGATGCCTGTTGGCGGCCGGATCCCGATATCCCTCCAGGTCTCCTTACGGCCGATCGAGGGAAGCCCACCCAGGTAGGTTTCAACCAGAGACCTGATCTGGTCCAGGGCGAAAGCACCAACAAGCACAAATGTGAAATCCGAGGCGTCAGCAAAGCGGTCCTTGTAGAAGTCAAACGACGTTCCAAGGTCCATCTTCCCGAGCGTGCCCAGGCTTAAGACCGGTCGGCGTGGGTGATGCCCGGCGAGCGTCACCGCTATGGTATCTGAGAAGGCCGCATCAGGATCGGCACCCAGATTCCTCAGGTACGGCTCCATCCTCGATTTGTATGACAAGTAGGTGCTGCTGTCCAACCGTGCCGCAACGAAATAAAGGTACACCAGCTGGAACAAGGTCTCGATGTCCCTGGGAGATGCGGAGCCGCGCAGACTCTCCGCCAGCTCGTCGATATCAGGTGCCAGGCTCACGATCTTGCCGCTCAGGTGTTTCCTCAGTTCGATGAAGTCGAATCTGCCGAGGCCGCTCTGGCCGACCAGGCTTGAGGCCGACCATGCGGGAATGTAGGCATTGTCCGCCGCAGTGGAGGTCCCGCCGGGGCTGAAGCCCCAGATCTGGACATCATCGTTCTTGAAATCGGTCGGCTTGAGCATCACTCGGACGCCGTTGGAGAGGGTCCACTCGGTCAGGCCCAGGTCGCTCGTCACTTCCTCGCTCGTTATCTTGCCAGGCGCCGGCTCGACGGCGACCAGGGGCTCCTGCGACACCTTGTCTTCATAGGCCGTAATGTCCCCTGTCCTGGCATCCGCTATCGCCGCGAGCAGTTGCTGCTCGGAGGGAACCACCAGGCCCGGCTTCTCGGGCGCCTGTACTGCGACCACGTTGTTCTCGTCCCCGTCCCACAGGTCGGCGAGGCGGTTGACCTCCTGAAGCGTCACCTCGGGTACGAGCTGTTTGGCTAGCTCATAGGTGTTCTCGATGCCGGGGATCGGGTCGTCATAGAGAAAACTCGAGACGTACTTGCCCGCCCATACGGACGACTCGGTCTTATCCCTCTCGATGTAGGCTTTCCCGTAACTCCTGAGCATCTGATCCTTATGCCGATCGAGCTCGGTCTGCGTGAATCCAAACCGCCTTAGCCTCTCAGCACCCACCAGCAAGGTCTCAAGGCCCAGCAGAACCCGATCCTCCCGGACGATGGCGCCCAGCTGGTAGAACTGCTTGGCCCTGATGAAGCGGGCTTTTCCCGAATAGGCATGAACGAAGGGCGGATCGGCCCTCAGCGTGATCTCGAGCAGGCGTGCGTTGAGCATCCGGTCGTATAGGTCCTCGGCTAGCATGCCCCGATAAGCTGCAACCGTCTTGCGGGGCTCCAGTGGAAGCTTGTGATACACCGCAACTGCGGTCCGGGCCATCTCGGGGTCGGTGGCGACCACGGCCAGGAATTCGTTGTGGTCAGGGAGCGGGAAGATCTCTCTCGGTTTCCTGTCGGCGGGCAGCTCGATCGGCGAGAACCGGTCTCTTATCAAGGCCTCGATCCGCGCCGGGTCGAAATCTCCGACGGCGATCACTGCCATGAGATCGGGCCGGTACCAAGTTTTGTAGAAATCCCGGACTGCCTCGTGGGGGAAGGTCTCGAGGATGTCTCGCGAGCCGATGGGAACGCGGTCGGCATACCTGGAATCCTTGAAGAGGACGGGCATTTGCTTCTCCAGAATCCGCATGCCGGCGCCCTGTCCCTGTCTCCATTCTTCGATCACCACGCCGCGTTCCTTATCGATCTCGGCATCGTCGAAGGAAATGTTGCGGGCCCACTCGGCGAGGATGTCCAGGCCCTTCTCGACCACGCCAGCGGAGTCGATGGGGACCTCCAACATGTAGACCGTCTCATCGAAGCTCGTGTAGGCATTGAGCTCGGGTCCGAATCTCATTCCCAGGGATTCGAGGTAGCTCGTCAGGGCCTGCTTGGGGAAGTTCTTGGTGCCGTTGAAGGCCATGTGCTCGACGAAATGGGCGAGTCCCCGCTGATCATCAGTCTCGAGGACCGAGCCTGCGTTTACGACCAGGCGCAAGAGAGCGCGCCTCTCAGGCCTATGGTTCACCCGGATGTAATACTTGAGGCCGTTAGCGAGTGTGGCCACCTTGACGTTCTTGTCGACAGGGAGAGTGTCGGCGGGAGCGAAGGCTTGGGCCGGGATGGGCCGCGCCAAGGCCGAGCAGAGCAGGAAGCCGAGCAGACTCACGAGCGCCCTGGCTCTCATTCGCTCTTCTCCTTTCACCGTCCCCGTTGCCGCGTCGCGCCACCTCCCACAATCTAACTAAAACGCGGGCCCCGGGGAAAGTTCCTTGGGACCATGCCAGCCTGGTGGTTGCCGGACTTGGCGTTGCTCCCCAATATGGCGTCAAGATTAGGCTTCTTGTGCCGATATTCACAGTAGGGACAGAAAGGAAGACCCCATGAACAAGCTGCTGGTGGTTTCCTTAGATACCTACCGCAAGGACAATATCGGCAAGGTGGTTAACGGTGTGGCCATATCGCCGTTCCTCACCGGCATAGCGGGCCAGGGCATCTTCTACGATAATTACTATGCCAGCTGCAACTGGACGGTGCCGGCCTACGCATCGATGTTCACCGGCCAGCCGACCGTAGCCCATAATTTCTGGGGTGTGAAATCCGATCCCGGCCAGCCGACCAATCTGATCTTCGATAGACTCGCAACTGCAGGCGTTCGGCCCAGCCTGCTGTGTGCCGGGGTCCTGGGTGAGGCAGACCTCTTCAAGCACCGGAGCAACAAGTATTTCGCCTCGACTTACGACACGCGCAAAGTGGACGGCATGATCGATCTCGTGGTGCAGAGGCTCGAGGCGAGTGATTTCGTGTTCTTCCACACTTTCCTCATGCACGACTACTTCATGCATCTCGATTACCTTTCGCCGCGTCTCGGCATCAAGCGTCAGTATCCCTTCGTCGGTGCCGAGGAGTCAGAGCAAGTGGGCCGCAGGATGAAGGCCTGGCGCAATGAGCACTTTGCTCTGGCGCCCGACGAGCTGGCCACGGTCGAGAAGATGTATTACAACGAGTGCCTGCTGGTTGACGATTTTGCCCGGGCGCTGTTCGATGCCGTCTTAGCCAAGTTCCCAAGCACGAGGATCATCATCAACTCGGACCACGGGGAGTGCTTCTCCCACTGCGGAAAGCAGGCCTTCGACAAGGACTGGACGTGGCTCCTTTGGCCGCTGTGGCACCATTCATCGGGCCTGTGCTATGAGCAGTTCGAGGTCTTCGCCATAGAGTATGGGGTGGGCGCGAACGGTGGAGCCAAAGTCGACAAGAACCTCATGGACCACGAGGACATTTACCGGATGATCCTCGATCGCCTCGGCCTTGCCGCCCCCAAGAACGGAGCGAAGACCTACAACCTTGTCTCCACAGCCTACGGTGTCGCCGGTTACTGCGGTGTTCTCGAGGGTAACGAGATCTACCTCTACGACCTCAATAACCAATGCAACTTCCTGCTGGCGGACCACATTCACAGCAACGCACCGGTCACCCCCGATCCGAACCGTATCGAGAAGTACAGGAATGTGATTCTGGCCCATCGTACGGACGCCGCTAGTTGCGAAGAGCCCGACGAAGAGGTCAAGCTGAGGCTCAAAGGTTGGGGTTACATATAGCACCCTCGATAGGGCATCCCGCCGAGGAACGCCTTTCTTACTACCCCGTTACAAAGCCTGCTGGATTGCCGGGCAGGGTGTGCTATACTCCATAACTTCAAGGAAGGCACTCAGGTGCGCGCCGGATGCAGGCGGCTGGTCAGTGTGTGCGTCCGGCCCGGCAGTTGCGGCGCAGCAAGTCAGGCGGAAACCCTAACCTTGTGAGAGGAAGAGCAAATGGTGGCTGAAGGCATGGCGAAGTTCGGCAAGGCAGGCAGCATTTCTCCCAGGCTACGGCGTGCGGCCAAGGTGGCGGTCAGCGACGTGCTTAAGGCCCGGAAGGACGAGAGAGTCCTCATAGTCACCAATCCCGCGAAAGACGTGACGGCCATCTCGATGGCGCTCTACGATGCCTCGATCGATGCTGGTGCGGCGCCCTCGCTCGTCTTTCAGCCGACCAAGCGGCAGATGGACTTCGCGGACGACGCGGTCATTTTTGCCATGAGGTCGGAGCCTGATATCATCATCTCCGTAAGCCATCTCAAGATGGGCAAGGACAGGTTCGGCATCGAGAAGCACTACAAAGTCGGTAAGAAGTCAGTAGACCATATCTTCAATTACCTGCAGGCCGCGAAGAAGATTCGTGGGTTCTGGTCGCCTTCCGTGACCGTCAAGATGTTCGAAGAGACCGTCCCCATCGACTATGCGAGGCTTGGCGAGAATTGCCGGAGGCTCCGTCGAGTCTTTGACGGAGCTCGCGAGGCTCACATAACCACCAGGATAGGAACCGACTTGGTGTTGGGGCTTCGCGGCCGGAAGGCGTTTGCCGATGATGGTGATTTCTCGAAACCGGGCCGAGGCGGCAACCTGCCGGCGGGTGAGATGTACATCTCGCCGGAGTTGGGCGCCGGGGAGGGCACCCTGGTCTTTGACGGCTGCATATCCTCGGACAAGGGCGTCATCATAATAAGGGAGCCGATCCGGGCGACCGTGAAGAAGAACCTCATCACCAGGCTCGCCGGCGGCGCCGAGGCGAGACTTCTCCAGGAGACCCTGGACCGTGCTCGCGTCAATACCCGCAGGTTCGCGGACGAGGGGCGCATCGCGAAGAAGGATCTCCCCAAGTACCTTGAGAACATCTGTAACCTGGGGGAGCTCGGGATTGGCCTTAACGAGCGGGCCAAGATCGTAGGCAACATGCTTGAGGACGAGAAGGTCTTCAAGACCTGTCACATAGCTATCGGCTCAAATTACGATGACGACGCCAAGGCCCTGATCCATCTGGATGGCCTGCTGAAGAACCCCACAATCAAGGTACGCGACTCCGGAGGCCGCGAGCGGCTAGTCCTCAAGGACGGGCAGATCGTGGTCTGAGGTTCAGTGATGGAGTACAAGATAGACTTTGATTCGATAGAGTGGGAAACGCTGATGCCGGGGCTAAGGTACAGGGCATGTCGTCACGGTGAACGGCAGGTCCGGCTGGTCGAGTACACTCCTCTGATGGAACCGCATTGGTGTGAAAAAGGCCACGTGGGTTACGTTCTTGAAGGCCAGTTTGAGATCGCCTTTGACAGCCGGATCGTGCTCCTGAATCCAGGCGACGGCATCTTCATACCTCCCGGCAGGGAGCACAGGCATATGGGCAAGGCGCTCACGCCCATCGTGACTGTGGTTTTCGTGGAAGAGGTTTGACGGCACCGCGGGGAGCGTTATTGAATATCGTCAGCGTTTCGCACCTATCCAAGACCTATCGCAAGGGCAGAGTGGATATCCCTGCTTTGAGGGACGTGTCTCTTGACGTCGCCACCGGCGATTTCGTTTCGCTTGTGGGCAGATCAGGGTCAGGCAAGTCCACTCTGCTGAACCTCATAGGCGGCCTGGATACGGCAACCTCGGGCCGCATCTTCTTCAAAGGCCAGGACCTCACCACGATGAAGCGCTCCGAACTTGCGCGGCACCGCAGGCAGTCCGTGGGCATGGTCTTCCAGTCCTTCAACCTGATTGTTCATCGGAGCGCACTCGACAATGTAATGCTGGCCCTGGTTTTCGGAGGAGCCCCACGAGGGGTCCGCAGAGAGAAAGCCATACGGCTGCTGGCCAGCGTGGGGCTGGGGCACCGGCTGAATCATAAGCCGGGCGAGCTCTCCGGCGGAGAGGCCCAGCGGGTGGCCATTGCCAGGGCTCTTGCCAACAACCCGCAGGCGCTGCTCCTCGACGAACCCACCGGCAATCTTGACACCACCACTTCCCTGGAAATCATGAACCTGATCCGGAAGCTTAACAAAGAGCGAGGCATAACCGTGCTTATGGTCACGCACGAGCAGGATATGGCTGCGACCTTCTCTACCAAGATAGTTCGCCTGAGCGACGGCCGGGTTGTCGGCCGCGCGGCACCGGGGGTAGCGCTATGAACCTGTCTGACATGATCGCGCTGGCCTTCGATAACTTGCGGCGCACCAGGCTGCGGACCGTGCTCACGACTCTTGGAGTTGTTATCGGCATCGGTGCCCTCACGTCGATGGTATCTTTCGGCACCGGCATTCAGAAGAACATAACCGAAGCCTTCAGGGAGAGCGATCTATTCACCACCATGATAATCACCTCGCAGGAGATCAGCCTCGGCGATATGGGCGATCCGGATGACGTGACCACGGCCCAGAACGGTACGGCGGAGGCCTCGAACAAGCCGGCTCCGCCGCTGACGGATTCAACCCTCCAGGTGATAAACGGATTTCCGGGGGTCGCCATAGCCTATCCCGAAATCTCCTTTCCCGTCAGGGTGAGATTGGGCTCTGAGGCGACCAGGACCACCCTCCGCGCCCTTCCTGCGGCGATGCGGGCGTTCAAGCCGTACAGCAAGCTGGCCTTCGGCGAGTTCTACGACGATGACACGTCGCGCTCGGCCGTCGTCAGCTGGGATGCGCTCAAGCGGCTGAAGCTGCTTGTCCGGGATCCGAAGTCACCCGTCAGCCTGGACGAGGGCGATTCATCCGGGGTGCGCCCGGTCGATGCCGATTCTGTGCTCGGGCTGCCCATCGAGGTGATATCAGTGACCTTCGACGGGTCGCAGCTCGGTGGGGGTTCCATGTTTGGCCTGCCGGCTCTCGCCCGGATGCCGGTGGGCGAATCGCAGACCACCTTCACCATCGGCGGCATCATGAAGGGCGCCAGCAGCTTCTCGGACATGAACATGGCGGGCGGCATAATCGTGCCCATCGGAGCGGCCGAAGCGATTCCGAGGCTCGGGTTCTCGAGCGTCTGGGATCTCCTGGGCGGCGGCGGCGGTCAGGATACCTACAGCTCGATCCACGTGCGGACCGAGAGCGTCGCCGATATGGAGGCTGCCAGGGCCGAAATTGAGAAGATGGGGCTCCACGTTTTTGCCTTCTCGGACCAGCTCAAGGAGATCAGGAAGGGCTTCCTGGTGATGGACTCCATCCTGGGCGCGATCGGCACCATTGCGCTAGTGGTGGCGGCCCTGGGCATTGCCAACACCATGGTGATGTCAATCCTTGAACGAACTCGGGAGATCGGCATCATGAAAGCGATCGGGGCAAGCGAAACCGAGATCAAGCTGATCTTCTTCGTAGAGGCGGCCGCCATCGGAGTGATAGGGGCCATATTCGGATTGCTCTTGGGCTGGGGAGTGACCCGGATTGCCAATTTCGTGGCTAATGCTCGCATCCTGCCTGCGGGAGAACCGGCCCTCAACCTCTTCTACTTCCCCTTCTGGCTCATCGCCGGCGCGGTCGGCTTTTCGGTGGTGATAAGCCTGCTTGCCGGTCTCTACCCTGCCATTCGGGCGGCGAGCATCGATCCTATCGAAGCCTTGAGGCACGACTGACGCGCTCATTCTATGTAGCCTATGGCTTTGAGCTGCTTTCTGAGTTCGTTGGCCTTCTGTTCCTTGGCCGTGGGCTCGGCGCCCGGGGCAATCCAGAAAACGACGCATTCGCCGCTCTGACTCTGGAACCACCGGCGTAGATCCTTTCGCTCCACGCGTGCGCGGTCAGGGCTGAGAACCGCCGGTAAGGTGATTGGCTCGCCGCCCCAACCCGCGGAGGCTCGGACCTGGGGCATGCCCTCAATCCTGAGATCAAAGGTGGCGGCCGCATCCGATGCCATCCTGACCTCGAGACCTTTCCAGGCGGCACTGCTGGTGGTCTTGAATCTTGCCGTGGTCCAATCTTGAGAGGTGGCAAGCGAATCGGTCGCCGTGTCGGCCTCGGGGAAGAAGTTGTGGGCGACGGCCTCGATCATGGTCCCTTTGACCTCAACCCGCCCTCTTACTTTGCGGGTGCCGCTCGGGTCTCGCCACGCTATGCACCAGCCGCCGGGGTAGTATCGCTCCATAAGGAGCAGGGTTTGGGTCAGGCGAGACGCGACATCGGCCTTGAGGTCTATCAGGTTCCGGGTCTCCCTGGGATCTGCCGACAGATCGTAGAGCTCGGTCGCACCGAAGAATGGGTCGAATATCAGCTTCCACGGCGGGCATCTCAAGGCCTTGACCTCCGGCCGGTGCGCAATTGCCTCGGCGACGAGGCACCCTGGCGGCAACCCGCAAGGTCTCGACGTGTCACCCCCGGCTGGGAATCGGGAGGACATAAGGGGCGCGAGACTCCGGCCTTCGAAGGACGCCGGCTTCTTAATCCCGAGTATGTCGAACACGGTGGGCCCGATATCGATGAGGCCGACCTGCCCGGGTATTCTTCTGGGCTTGGCCCTGAGCGCGGGGCAGAAGACCACCAGGGGCACTCTCAGGGTTGTCTCATAGAGGTTCTGGCCGTGCTCAATGGTACCGTGCTCCAGGAACTCCTCACCGTGGTCGGCGAATATCACGATCATCGATTTCTCGAGGCATCCCCAGGCACGAAGCGAGTCAACCAGCACTCCCACGGCCCGGTCGCTACGCATTATCTGGCAATCGTAAAGGGCACGAAGGTGCTTGACATCGGCCTGGGTCAGCCCTGTCTCCGCGAATCTTCCGAGTCTTGCCTGTTTGAGCACTTCCATATCGGCGAACCTAAGCGCGTAGGGGCCCTGGTAGCCGGGGTCGAGGCGCCGTAAGCAGTCCTCGGTTGCGACGTAGGGGAAATGCGTCTCGTAGCTATAGATCCACACCAGGCACTTGCTCTCGCGGTTCTGTTTGAGCCACCGGAGCGCCTCGTCCGTCAGCTCGACGGCGGGAATCTTCTCTTTCATGGAGATTCCCCCCATGAAAGAGGCAGTCTTGAAACCGAGTGAAGACAGCATCTTGATGAAGTTGGTATCGAGCCCTCCAAAAGGGGTTCTATCGCTGGGGCGCATCCTCAGCCCGTGCTGGCACGGAAACGTGGATGAGACTATGGTCGCCACCGATGCGGTTGTCCACGAGGCCTGCGTGACGGCATCCTCAAACAGGAAACCCTGGGCGGCAAGGCGGTCTGTCAGGGGAGTGGTATTGAGGGAATACCCGTAGCAGCCGAGATGGTCGCGCCGCAAGGCGTCCATCGTGAAAAGGAAAATGTACTGCGGCCTTGAGGGTCTTCTCTCCATCCAAAGAAAGGCGGCAGCGACGATCACCACGGCGGCTGCAACCAAGATGAGCAGGCGTCTGAGCATATCCGCAGGGTACCTGAGCCTACGGGCCAAGTCAAACCGATCCCGTGGCCGCTGTCCGGTGAAAGAGCTACCACTTGGCTCTGGGTTTCTCTTATTGTATGGTTGGTCGGTTCGATGGGATAGCACCGTTTCCCCATGGAGTAAACGATGACCAAGCGTCACATCATCATTGCAGCATCGCTAGCCTGCGTTGTCACAGCGGTGGCGCTGGTCTTGCTGCCGCGCTGGCTTCGAAGCCCCGGCCGGGGGAACATCATTCTGATTTCCGTCGACACCCTGAGGCCTGATCACCTCGGCTGTTACGGCTACGGCAAGAACACGTCTCCCGCGGTGGACGCGTTTGCCAAGGATGCCGTGTTGTTTGAGAATTGCTTTGCCCAGGCGCCGACCACCCGCCCATCCTGCGCGTCGTTCTTGAGCGGCTTCTTCCCTCACGAGTGCAAGGTGACCTTTAACAGTGACAACCTTCCGCCGCAGGTGAAGACAATCGCAGAGCACTTGAAAGGCAGGGGATACAGGACGATGGCCGTCTCGAGTAACTTCGTCTTGGGACCGGGTTCGGGCTTCGACCAGGGCTTCGACGTCTTCGACAACACCCTGGATGATCTGGAGCTCGTGCGCAGAGTCCCGGAGCGGGTCGCAGCCAATACCACCGACGCTGCGATAGGTCTTCTCGAGAGCGCAGGGGATAGATTCTTCCTGTGGGTGCACTACCAGGATCCGCATGGACCCTATACGCCTCCGCCACCGTTTGACACAGCCTTTCTCGATCCGGCGCGCCAGACTCGCAAGATCCCCCTTAATTCGACGCTGAGTGGCATCGGCGGAATACCCTGGTATCAGTGGCAGGGAAACGAGGACGACTATGGTTTCTACGTCGCCAGGTATGACGGCGAGATAGGGTACACTGACGAGCATATCGGGCGCCTGCTACAGGCGTTGAAGGATAAGGGCCTCTACGACGGTGCCCTCATAATCTTCACGTCAGATCACGGGGAAGGGATGGGGGAGCACGATTACTTCTTTGCTCACGGCGAGTTCGTCTACAACAACCTGGCGCGCGTTCCGCTGGTGATCAGGCAGGCCAAGGCCTTGCCCGGCAGGAGAAGCGACTATGCTCAGCTACTGGATATCGTGCCGACGATCCTTCGCTACGCAGGCATGAAACCCGGATCGAATCTGCGGGGAAGGAATCTGCTTGGGGCAGCTCTCAGCCCGACCCCAATCTTGTGTGAGATGGACGGCAAGTACAGCATGATCGAAAACGGAATCAAGGTCATAGCGCATGTCGAGGAACGGGAGTTCATGTTGTTTGACCTCCGGGCCGACATGGACGAGCAGCGTGACCTGATCACTGACCAGAGTTACGAGGGATACATAAAACCCCTCTTGACACAAATCGACGACTTCATAGCTGAGGATCGCATAAAGGGAGCCGTGGCGGCCCCGGCCGATCTATCCGACGAAGACAAAGAGAAGCTTAAGACACTGGGTTACACCCACTGAGGCACCCGCGCTAATCTATGTAGCCGATCGCCTTGAGCTGCTTCCTGAGTTCCCAATCCTTTGCCGCCTTGGCAGTCGGCTCACTGCCGGGTTCGAGCCAGTACACGACGCACTGCCCGGAAGTGCCGGCGGCTTGGGCGCCCGGGCGCCCTGTCGCCGAGTCCAGTCCAAGGAAGATGCTGCGAAGGTCGGCTCTTTCAACCCTGGCACTGTCCGGACATAGGGCGAGGGGGAACGGGGATCGGGTTGCGCTTTGTCCAAGGGTGACGTAGGCGCCTGCCTTGGCCGCTGACGGAAAATGGGATGTGTCCCTATTTATGGTGGCGCAGGCGGCGGCGGCCATTCGCACCTCGACGCCTTTCCAGGCGGTGGTGGCAGTCGTGGCGAAGCGCACGCTGCGCCGGTCCTCCGACGTGACCAGTGAATCGGTGCGGGCATCGAGCTCAGGGAAGAAGCCGTGAGCGACAGTCTCGACCAGGTCCCCTTCGACAGTGATCTTGCCGGCAACCGAGCCCTCTTGCGCATCCCGCCATGCAAGGCACCAGCCTCCGGGATAATACCTCTCCATTACGAGTAGGGTCTTGGTCAGGCGAGCCGCAACCTCGGGCTCGGCATCTATAAGGTTCCTGGTCTCGCGCGGGTCCTGCGAGAGGTTGTAGAGCTCCACCGCGCCGAAGAAGGGGTCAAAGATCAGCTTCCAGGGCGGACACCTCAAGGCTTTCTTCTCCGAGCGGTGCGCGATGGACTCGGCCACCAGGCAGCTTGTTGGAAGCCCGCAGGGCCTTGTGGTGTCGGGTGATGCCTTGAAGCGTGAAGACATGAGAGGAGCGAGGCTCCGGCCCTCGAAGTCCCCAGGCTTGGGGTAGCCGAGGACGTCGAAGATGGTGGGTGCGAGATCGACGAGACCCACCTGTTCGGCCACTCGCTTGGCGCGGGATACGAGCGCCGGACAGTAGATGATCAGCGGCACTCTGATGCTCTCTTCGTAGACCGTCTGGCCGTGCTCGACGCTGCCGTGCTCGAGGAACTCCTCGCCGTGGTCGGCTAAGATGATGATCATCGAACGTTTGAGAAGGCCCCAGGCCTCAAGGGAATTCACAAGGGTGCCCACGGCCCTGTCGGCGCTCATTATCTGGCAGTCATAGAGGGCCTTGGCGTGTCTGATGTCGGCATCCGTGAGCTTGATGGTACTGCCCAGTCTCCCCGCGCGGGCCTGCTTGAGGAGATCCATGTCGCCGAAGCGGACGTCGTAAGGACCGCTATAGCCTGGGTCAAGCGCATCGACGCACTCGTGAGCGGCCACATAGGGGCTGTGAGTTTCATAACTGTGGATCACGGCAAGGCAGGGTTTGTCCCGGTTCTGCCTGAGCCAGGTCAGGGCTCCCTGAACGAGGTCGGCGGTCGGGATCTTTTCCTTCAAGGCGATGCCACCTGTGAAGAGGGCCGTCTCGTAGCCCAGTGTCAACAGGTTCTGCACGAAATTGGTGCCGGTGTCGGTGTAGGGTTCATATGAACCCTCGTGCCGCTTCACCCCGTGCTGGCAGGGGAACTTTGAGGAGAGGATGGTTGCAACCGACGGCGTGGTCCAGGGCGCCTGGGAGATGGCGTCCTCGAAGAGAACGCCTTTGGCTGCAAGCTCGTCTATCCGGGGGCTGGTCTTGACGTCGTAGCCATAGCAGCTCAGGTGATCAGGCCGGGTGGCGTCGAGAAGTACGAGGAAGATGTACTGAGGCTTGGCGGGCCCTCGCCCGATCAAGACGCTTGCGGCAATGATGACCGCAACGATGGCGACGGCTATTACGAGCGCTCTTCGCATGGGAGTATCCTAAGCCTCAGGCTGAGTCCAGTCAAGCCGCGTGGGTGGCTCGGATCGCCCGCGGGCGCGGCCTCTCAGTTCTTAGCCTCTTGAGGGTAGGGCGCTTTTCGGGTAGAGTTAGAGGGGTGTCCCCGCGTGGAAGCCGGGCGCTGCGTGTTTTCCTTGGCCCAGAGCCCAGAAAGGTTAGGCGTCATGAAAACCCAAGTGTTGGCCTCGGTCGGTGTTCTGCTTGTCGCCTCGGGGCTGGCCTCGGCCGCCTCTGGCCCGGTCGTAACCGCGCGACAGGTCGCCCCTGATGAGATGCGCGTGGTGCTTGCCTTCGACGTCTCGAGGTTTGAGTTCTCCCCGGGTGGAGGGTACGACCACGTCCGATCCGCGGAGATGGTCTATTTGCCCCTGGCGGGGTTTCCGGAGTTGCCCTGGCAGCTGGCCCGGCTTGCCATTCCCTTCGGCACGCGCGCCTTGCGAGTCGAGGTCACCGGCGTGAGCCGAACCGTGCTGGAGGGAACGTACCGGATCGCACCCACTCAGCCGCCCAGCATCCTGGGGGGGGAAGCCAAGCCCTGGGTAGAGGGCAATGCGGCGATCTATGAAGCTGGCGAGGCGTATCCTCGGGAGCTCATTTACGGTATTCATCAGGGCTTGATGGGCGATCACGCCATCCTCGATTTCTACGTTTCGCCCCTGAGGTGGAATCCACCGGCTGGAGAGCTTGTGCTTTTCACCAAGATCGAGGTCAGGGTAACCCTCGAGCAGGCGGGACCGACGCGGCCGGCCAGGATCACTTCGGGCCCAGATCCACTTGCCGAGTTTGTCGGCAAGGCCGTTGCCAATCCTGATGAGGTCGCCCGCTTCCGGGGAGAGGCCGGCTCACCCGGAGCGGCTGCAAGACCGCTCCTTGGCGCCTCCATGCTGGAACCGGGGGAGTATGAGTACGTTGCCATCACCAGCGAGGCCCTTGCCCCTTATTTCGAGCCGCTGGTCGAGTGGAAGACGGCGAAAGGTGTGCCCGCGAGAACGGTCACCCGGGAGTGGATCCAGTCGGCCTATGCGGGTGTCAACATCCAGGAGAAGATCAGAAACTTCATCACCGATGCTTATGCGACTTGGGGAACCAATTGGGTGCTCCTG
>Ga0315275_10003738_pt1 | contig 14089 bp, 10 predicted proteins | sample YL17G03_0_MG_FD_205557 | JGI IMG/M metagenome (GOLD analysis project Ga0315275, IMG submission 205557) | Sediment microbial communities from Yellowstone Lake, YNP, Wyoming, USA - YL17G03_0 | ecosystem: Environmental > Aquatic > Freshwater > Lake > Sediment | place: USA: Wyoming | collected... | reverse complement strand
TCGGCTTTTTGTCCGCTGTAAATTTCCCTGATGGACTCCACTTTATTTAACCAGCCGTCATGTTCGAAATATCCTTTTTTAATGGATTCTTTACTCAGGTAGTAGAAATCGCCGGCAATAAAGAGAACCGCTGCGCCGGAGGATGTCCACAAGTCGTCCATTTTGGTTTTCAAGTCAAAGCAAAAATCTCCCAACATACCCCTACCGATATCATCGATCAAATAGACATTGAACGGTTTCATTTCCAGGATAGCCAGGAACACATTGCCCAATTCATCCAATTCCAGGTGGCGGAATTTTTTGTTTTGAATTGATTCCAGGGAAAAGCGGGCCGTGATTTCTTTTCTTTTGGCGTCCTCTAATTTCATTAAGTCCATTACGAGGTTGAGAAAGTTCTTTACTTTGATATACCCCGGGATTTGCGTTGGGTGACAGAGGTAGAGGAATATTTGTCTCATGGCGGCCGTATTCAATACCTGGTCGTCGAGGGTTACCAAAAAGCTATAGCCTTTTTTCTTAAAGTCCCTGGTTTCGTTAGACATCATGCTGTACAAAATCCTGTTCAAAAGATTGCTGGACACACACCATTCAATTATCTGGCCGCTTTTTAAGGCGATATCCCGGGGGGCCTCTATATTTTTTTTCTTTTCCGGCAATCCGAAAAGGGATTTGTTGAAGCGGTAATAGGCGAGCATTGCCAGGCCCACGATCCACAGGAGGTTGATGAAAAAATCCAGGAGCAAATACCCGGGCAGCGCGGGTTTGCCTATATATATATTGTCGTCGCCTTTTAAAAAGGGTTCCACCTTCGCCGGTTCAGATGAAGAAGAGAAATATACCTTTTTCATATACTCCTTGAAAAAGGCCTCCTTGATTTGTATGACCGTCTGATAAAAGGCATATAAATTTTCATAACCCTTACTGCTTATCTCCTGGGTCAAGGCCAGGTACCCGGTGGTGGGAAAAAAAGCGGATAGCAGGTAATGAAGTTTTGTACATTCCTGCATCTGGGCTTTCAAAATCTCTTCCAACGCCTGTATCTTCCGGAATTCGTTTTTGTAATAGCCAAGTAAAAGCTCACTTTGCCTCTCTGTAGGTGTTTTGTTGAGTGGTAAAATACCCGTTTCATTATTGAATCGTTTTTCGTGGCCCATCAACAGTTCTAACTTTTCTATCTCAAGTTGATTTTCAGGTTTAATAGTCCCCGAATTAGCGGAAACAATAACACTAATGATAAAAGGTATGATAAACAAAGGTATAAACCAGGAAGCGATGGCGCCGGCCAGCCCCACGAAGATCGACTCACATAACCCGAATACAGCCCCTACAGCGAAAAAAGCCAGGGATACGCCGCACATTTTTATAAAGAGCACCACCAGGTATTGGTCGATGCCGATGGCGACGCCGTTAATGGTTATCAATAGCACTGCCGAGGCAAGATAGACAAGGCTGAATTGGACCAGCATGTTTGCCCGCGATAGGAAGGTAGAGATGAAGAGTTTCTTTTTACCGGTAATCGATGCCAGGAATTTTAGATATTCGGTATGTAGAAAAGCCATGTAGCCATAAAAAATCGCCAGCAAACCTACAAAGCAAAGGTAAATCCCGGAACAGTCGGCAAACAAGTATTTGGTGACATCAAATGGAGCACGGCTCTTCAATGACTGATAGATATTCAACCGCTCGCCTGAGTCTATATATGCTGTCATATCCTTGAGTACAGTGGAGTTCATGAATAAGGTGGACCGTGGGTCAGCTAAAAATAATAACCGGAAACCAAAAAAACCATACTGCCGATAATTAGTGAATTGTTCGACCTTGTTCTTTTCGACATCCTGAAAGACTGCCTTTTGGTCCTCTGTTTTTTTGAATTCGGATATGTGGAGCTGGAGAAGACCCAGGCCCATGGCTAAAATTAACAAGGCAACAGCTATGTTCAGCCTGGACAGCGCTTGCTTCTCTTCAGAAATTTGAAATGCAAATAAATCTTTTATGATCATGATTTCCCTCCTTAATGTGATTGACTATTCTCACTATAACCTTCATTTTCTTTTTTCCCATGCACTCTTAGAACAGGATATCTCTAAATACCTCTGACATATATTGGCCGAAGAGTTGAGCCTCGGCATAGGTCTGGTTAATGCGCCACAAAAGCGAAATATCCGGCGATTGCTCCTTATCCACTAGATTCTTTACTTCGTAAAGTTGGTTTAAAATGATATCCATATTGGCCAACATCACGTTATCGAGACCAGCAATATCGCCCTTGCTAAGCAAGGACTTTACTTTTTCAAATATGGGTTCGATCAATCCATATTTGACCTGGAAACTGTCGTAATCGAATTTCAACAACTTATCGATCACAAAAGGATCATTGGGAATTTTCTCGGCGGCGGCCTTTAGATTGGCATAGGATGCCTTTGCTTTTTCCATATTATCGACGGTGCTGTAAAGAATCGCCCGCATTTCCTTATAATCAACGCCATTAAGATCAGTCATTTCCACGAGACTCAGAAAATCCTGGTAAGTGGCGTGGGATTTCAAGAAATACCCTGCGCTCTCTACGATGTATGTTTTAAGTGTAGATACCGTACTCTGCGTAACCTGGAATGTAAGAGTACAGCTACAACCAGGTGCACTGGCACATTCTCTCCAATTTCCCCATACTGATGCAAATGATACTTGGGCAAAAAAATAACAGACAAACATCACGATGATCCCTGTTACACAAAATCTCTTAATTTGTTTATTCATTTTATTCTCCTTTTTATATGTTATTTTCATTATTCACTTACCTTTCATCATTATATTTTATATTGCGGCGTACAAACAACCTTCTTACCTCAAATCTTATACACGAATGAGACCTTCTCATTTTTTTACCTCCAACAAAAAAAAATTTTTTATTATCATTCACTAATCCTTATACACAATACACAGCGCATCCCTGTCAATATATTAAGTAATTGACAAAGAAAAATTATAAAATCACTTGACAAATTAATCGATCCTGGAATATAATTACTACTCGAGGCGCCAAACAATGCAAAGAAATGCCCATGAAGAAAAAATTCTCCTGAGACTGCCCGGTTATCAGATAATGGAGTATCGTTTTGAAAAAGCGCATCATTGGCTCCAGGGTTTAGCTTACCAAAATCCCTCCCTAAAGTCAATCCACAAAAAACAACATAATTATTTTTTTAATTCAACAAGTATTACCGCACTTTCCGTGCTTGTTGACCATGGTTTTCATAGATTCTCCTTAAATTTAATTGGAATTAGGGCAATTGGATTCACCCTGGAGGTGTCATCAACAGGTCAATGCTCCTGTAAGATGTTTGAATCCTCCTTAGATGTATCACGGGCATTGAAGATGATATCATTTTGGGTGGCAACACCATTTTGGGTATCATCTCAACCTGCCCAACGGGTTTTACTGGTTCTTACCCGGATACCCCCTGAACTCAAAGTAGATCCGTCGAGAGTCCCTTTGTTTCATGGAGGTACCCCCTTTATTTGTGAATTGCCGGCGGCGCATGGGTTGGGAGCAATTTGTAAAACGTCCCCCTGGCTCTCAACCCATGCGACGTTGGTTTTTCCGCTCTTCCGCTCTTCCTCACTTCCGCTCTTCCCTTCTTCCCCCTGGCTCTCAGCCCATGCGGCGTTGGTTTCTCTAAGCGATGATCATGCAAACTTAAGGTTCACAAACCTTCCATTGGCCCAAAATAATGATTCACACTCAGAGTATATGCCCCCGGCGTCCCAAAGGTTGAATTACCCTGGGAACATTCTTCCCCCAGGGCTCCAATTGATTTTACATTCAACCTTTGTGACAGCCGGGGCTATACCTTCTATTGAAATAATCCAATTGTTGTCAAATATACATAGGCGTTTCATGTGGTTATCACCAATAAATTCACCGCGGGGGGAGCGTTCAAGATGATGTGGCAGGGTGTCCAGTGTACCTACGGGAAGATAAATCATCACCAACAACGCCCCCCACTCCAGCGCGGTGTTTTCTTATTTAATTGCAAACAAAACCAATCAAGGAGAAACATAAATGATAAAAAAATTCAGACTGAACATCGATCTTACGGTCAATATCCCAGAAAAAATTTCCCCGGCATTAATCGAAAAAATAATTGCCGAAAAAGACACAGACCGCTATTTAACCAACTATAAGCCCGCAACAGACAAACACCAGGCCTTTATCGACTTCATCAAAAACAACGAGGACATCTATGCCCAATGCATTACCGGGAACTTCTACTTCAAACTGAATGAACATGGCTTCGATGATGAACTGGAAGACATTCTCCAGCCAAAACACTTCGACCAAAGGGTCATCGAAGCAGCCGTAAGTATGGATAAGGAAACCGCGGCTTTTATTATCCAATTATACGAAGAGACCGGTAATCAAGATAAAGACGCCGAAATCGATGAAGAAGGAAAACCGATACCTCAAGTAAATAGTAAGAAAGCAATAATTGAGTCTATTAAGCGAGATATCGACAGAGAAATCATCCAACTCAGCCTGATGGATTATAACATCACAGCCGTTTCTTTCATCGCAGTCAAAAACGGGTCTAAAAAAGTCGCTGAAAACCAGAGTGAATAACTACCAATGACACACAGCGAAGATCAGGCCAGGTTGATCGCCGCTAAACGGCCCTCTTTAGCCGAGAGAATCTGTGACTATATTCACCTCAGCGATATCGAACAACTGGCGACCTTTACCGAAACATTACTGGCGGAAATTTTCAACATCCCCAGGGAAAAACTTTGCAAACGTTTCGAAAAGAAACTTCAAAAACCATTAGACGCCTTCTTGTAGGAACAGAGACTCTTCTATGTAAGCACAAGAATATCTTTCAGGGAATGTAACGCGATTAACCTCCCGGAACTATCCCTGAAATTAGGATTTCCCAGTTACCTGGAGTTTTTCGAACGGTTTACTAAATGGCTGGGCATCACCCCCATAAGCTACATCGAATTATCGGAAAGTATCGCAAAAAAACACCAGGACAAAAAAATGAAGGATCCCTACCCATGAGAACCAAAACCAAGCAACTTTTTAAACAGAAACTGCAAAATCTCCCGGCCATCAACAACCAGGAGGACCTTGACCATGTCCTCATTCAATACTGCCGGGAGATGGTAAACTTTTTCGGAATCGACATTTGCAGCGTACTTATCCCGGAAAGTAATACGTTTCTTAAAGCCCTATTATTAAAAGTATCTACGCAAGAGGAAACCAGTTTCGATTACATTTTTATAAGCAAAGCCCACCTTCCCTGGAAATATAGAACAGGAAGAAAAAATCCTGCTTCTAATAACAATATCCTCATTTTATCGGACATGGAGGAAGACCATCCCTACAAAAATCCAATCCAATACTTTTTAAAGTGCTCCTTAAGGGCCATGGTCGTCGTTCCACTTTACCTTAATAATGTGGCCTTAGGCTACATCCTATTAATAAATGAAAAGACCCCCCGCATTTTCACCAACGAGGAAATAGACCTGCTGCAAGAAAGCGCGGATTATTTCAGCGCTGCCATTAAAAAGACCATTTCCCACGAACAAGACAGGCTGTCGGCAAAAATAATTTCCGAAATCGAAGGTTACAAAACATTCCTTGAGCAAAAGGGCGCTCGAAAAAATCCGGCTGTGATAGTACAAATTTTTCAGCAATCAGGAATCCAGGTGCGCAGGATTTTTCTTTTTAATAAAGATCCCCATCTGGGCAAAATGTGGTATCACGCCGTAATAAATGCATCGGGCGCGACAGAAGTCAACGAGATGGGGACAATATCAGAAAGCGGGTTTGATTTTTTCATTAATGAATTGGTGATAAACGATCGCCGGTTAATCGGTGTTCCGATTAAAACAGGAAATACCCAGAAAGGTAAACTGGCCATAAAATATTCCCAGGTAGAAAATGACCGGGCAGTGCTGGATCATATGCTCAGGGTATTAGAAACCATTGCCCCTCAATTGGCTGAATTGATGTACTTATGAAAAACGAAGCCAAAATGCGCATCTAAAATAGCAATTAATATAAAAGGAAATGAACAATGAAAGATATTACGATGGGTACAGAGTTTAACCAAATGGGGCGGCGCCCCAACCCTCCTTGCACGGCCCTGGTTTTTCCTTCTTTTAAGACAGCTTCATCAAACCCGAAAGATGAACATCCGTAAGGGGTTTGATGAATCAAACCCCTACAAATCGAAGCCCTACATTTATTTAATATTTAGGCAAGATATTTATGTTTACTCGCTTTGCTCGATTCTCTTCACTGTCGATAAATACCAATTCATAGTTTCCAATAAAACCGGGGCCGGGATTCCAATAGAAAACTCCCTTTTCCCTGTCCAACGTCGAACCGATGGGCAGAGATTTCAACGGCTGGACAGCTACCCGGAAATCGATTACCACCCGCTCCAATTCATGGATAACGATATTCGTAATACCGTTGTCCCCGGGATAAACCGTTTGCGGCGCAGCGTCTTTTCGAAACCCTTTTATAACCGTTATTGGACCGTTTAGATCAGGAAGGAGCGACAACGTGTCATCGATGGGCGAAAACGAATCAAAAATGGGCGAACACGCAGGTTCGCCCCTACGGGACTCATCTTTTTCCGCTCTTCCGCTCTTCCTCGCTTCCTCGCTTCCTTTTTCCCCTGCCCCCTGATCCATGACCCCTAATCCATGCATATCGGCCCCGGTATTCTGCACAATGAAGAACCGGCTGCCGATGCCGTCGGCGTTCCCCCCATCATCGGTGGCTATCCAGAAGATAGAATGAACGCCGTTGCTATACCCGGTGGTACTGAATTTAAACGAACCGCCGGCGCCGTTGGTGTTGGCATACCCGGGGAACAAGGAGGCAATATCCGAACGGTATATGTTGTAAGTGGCTGTTCCCTTTTTTACGCTGTCCACGTAAACTTCAATGGTGGAACCGTTCGTGGGAATCATGTTGGGCTGCGGCGTTAATACCCAACCGGCATTGGTGTAATTACTGCCGGAAGCGGTTCCGCCTTGCGCCGGGGTATCGATGGCCCCAAAGGGTTTTACTGCATCGGCGTTATTACAATAAACGGTTTTTGAACCCAATGTCACCACATGACCGGCGGAATCCGTGACTTTGGCATACAGGGTATAGGTTCCATTGCCGTGGTTGGGCAAAAAGTGGGTCAATAACATATAGCCCCAGCCGGCCTGGTAATTTTTCGGGTAAGTGGGATAGGCCGCCGCGACATCCGCCCGCGCCCCCTCCACGAATACTGCGTCCCCTATATACGTAGAACCGTTGTAAATCTTTACGCTGGCGACATCGATATCATCCAGCGCCCAGCCGGTCACCGGAACGCTGCTGCTGACATAGGAACCGCTTACCGGGGTGGCGAAGTCCCCAAAGGGCGATTGATCCGAGGTTGAACTTTTAACCGTCAAGGTTACGGAAACGGTCTGGGGCGTGTTGGAAGCCCCGGTTGCGGAAACGGTAACAGTCCCGGTATAAGTTCCCGCCGCCAGGCCGGTGGTATTAACGGATAACGTCACTACCCCGGCCCCAGTGCCGGAAGTGGGCGTACCGCTGAGCCATGAAGCGCTGTCGGCAATGCTCCAACTCAATGTACCGCCGCCGCTGTTATTGATGCGCAGGGTCTGGCTCCCGGTCTTAGTCCCGCCGACAATGGCGCCGTAATAGAATTTAGTCCGGTTTAAGGATATTTTGGAACCCGACGTGGTGGATATTGTGAAAACAGTATTCGATGTATCTGTGGGTGAACTATCCGATGCTTCGAGGATTTTTATAAGGCACTGGGTAGACGGTTTCGAAGGGACAGTCCACTTATGCGAACCGTCGTTGGCGGTGGAGGTAATAATGTTAGTCCAACTGCTGCCGTTATTGATGGAATACTGGATTTTCACGCTGCCTACGCTCCCGGTGGTGCTCCAGGTGATAGTATGCGATGCCCCGACTACCAGTGTTTCGCCGCCATTGGGGGAAGTAACGGTTATAGTTGGGGTAGTGGACGTAACAATGGAAAACACGGCGTTGCTGTTATCTGTCGGTGTACCACCGGAGGCTTCTTTAATCCTAACCTTGCACTTCGTAGACGAAACCGTGGGAATTTTCCATGAATGAGAGCCGTCATTGGCGGTGGAAGAGATAACCGTGGTCCAGGTGCTGCCGCTGTTGGTGGAATATTCTATTTTTACATTGCTTATGGAGCCGGTGGAAGTCCAGAAAATCGTTTGCGTGGAACCGGCGGCCCAGGTTTCCCCGCCGTTGGGGGAAACAACGGTTATGGAAGAAGTGCTGATCTCCTGTCTGAAATTACGAACCGTGCTGAGGGTGTTGTTCAACGACTTGCGGTTATCGGCGGCCAGGGGGTCTGTATAGACGACGCCCATGGATTTGCCGCCGTAGGTTTTATCGGGGTTGGACCAGTAGTTGACGCGGGGACAGCCGCCGGGACAATCGTATGCCATGATGGTTCTAAAGGCTTCATCGGGGTCCTGGTAGCCGTAGGAATAATCATATACCCCGGCATTGGCGGCGTTGGCGCGGTCATGGGCGCAGCCCATGTTGTGTCCCCACTCGTGGGCTAAGGAGTAATACCCGGTAGCGCAATCGATGGATACCAGACAAAATGCATTGGCCTCAAAGGAACTACTCAGCGTTTGCATCAAATATCCAAGACCGCAATAGGCGCCCTGGTTAACGATTAATGCAACTTCGTCGGCTCTATAGGTATCCCGTAAGGTATGCACATTATCCATATAGCCGTCGGATTTGTCCTTAAGCCTGGTTAGGCAGGTGCTCCAATCGAAACCGGTCTCATCGTAGGCGACCTCCGCCGTATGGACCAGGCGCAACCGCTGGGTCACGCCGCTGTTGCTGTACCCGGCATTGCTTTCGGTTATCCCCAGGTCGATTAAAGTTCCCATGGCGGCGGTTCCGCCTGCCGCGGTGCGGGCGTCGGCGGTATATACCACCAGGGCATCGATGTAAATGCCCGTATCTGATGGGGCGTCTGTTTTTTCATCGACCGGTTTAATATCTACCGGGACCGGCGGCAGTTCCGACGGGAAACGACTGTGATCCACCTCCTGTACGCTGTGTAAATCGCCGGCAATGTACCGCACCCGGTATAAATGTCGGCCGCTGTTGATATTGGCGGAAAGGATTCCATCGCCCTTTACCATCACGACTTCTCCCCCTGGTATTCCTTCCAGGAATCCGACGTAAGAAGTCCCGCCGGAAAAAGTTTGCTCTACCTGGTAAATCCGGGCTTTGAAATAAACATCGTCAAAAAGGTTCAAAGAGAGGGGATATGATTCCGTGGGCATACCCATGGCATCGGCCGCGGTTTCCAATCGGCATAATTGGTCCAGATCAACTCTTACGGCCCGTGAACGAATCAACGGCGTGTTGTCTAAAACAGTCGCCTGTTCATATATCCCGGCAGCGGAAAAAAGTCCCGGTGGAAGGGGCTCTTCCGCTCTTATATGGAAAGTAACGAACAATAACGCGAAACATAGGGTAATGATGGTTTTTGTTAATGATGTGTTTTTAATTCTCATTTTAATCTCCTATCAAAAGCTTTTGCGGGGTCCAGGGGCGGTTTTCTCGAAAAGAGCCCCTGGCCGCCGGAGGCATTATTTTTTCTTATCACAACAGCATACACCTGGCTGCGCCAACCCAATTCAATGATGTGCGGGCCCCGGGGGATATATATCTTTTCCCCGGCTTTAAAATCCATTATAAATCTTTTATTTTTTTTGTCAATCTCGATTTCCTGTTTTATCAGGCCCCCATCAAGGTAGACGGTGCGGTCCGACTTTCGCTTAATCAATCCCAGCAAATGAATATCGTAATATCCCGGTTCAGATAGATAGAAACCATATTCCATATAAATCTTTTCCGGGGTTTGTTTGTCTCGTGGCGGTGGACGCAAGCGCCAGGATATGATGTCGTTCCCGGGACTCCCGGGATTCACGGGACTATTACCCGGATTACCCGGACCCAGGAAGGCATAATTCACGCGCAGCGAATAGACGTCCAACAGCGGCGCACCCTGCGCCATCAGCGTGGTATTAAAAGGTACGGCGCGGGCAAGAATTTCCGCGTCATGGACGCCGGAAATTTTTCGCTGCCGCTGCAGCCGCCGTCTTTTAACGCAAAGCCCCGGCAAAGAAAAGAGGAACCGGCAGTAACCGCGGAGATAAGCCCCCACCAGGGAGAAATTCCTTCTCTTCAGATAGATCAACGTACTCTTGATATCTTCCGGTAAGTAGTTAAGTAGGAACCGCCGGATCGTTTTACTTTCCAGGTTTTTCAAAGTAAAGTACAGGCGGTTGCCCACGATAAAGCGAATTTTAAAGGCCATGCTTTTCAGGCCCATGGAAGCGCCGAATTTATGATATACCATCGCCCGGGGGGCGGTTTCGATGGAGTACCCGTATAATTGCGCCCGGAAACTCCAGTCCATGTCTTCATAATAGAATTTGTAACGCGGGTCCAGCAGACCGATTGTGTCCAGCGCTTCCCGGTTCAGCAGCACCGCGCCGAAGCAGGCGGACATCGGTTCTTTAAATTCATCCAACTGGCCCAAATCGACGCAGCCGATAAAATTATCCGAGCCCCAGGAAATAGGATAAAGCGAATTACCCATGGCATTGATAAACGCCCGGTTATTGAAAAACTTCATTTTGGGTACAACGGCCGCCCATTTTTTAGCGCCGGCGTCATGGGCGTCCCCGCAGAAGGAGAGCGCCGCCGCCTTCTTCGCCAGGTGAAAAAGGGCGTTCTCATCCAATACGGTATCGTTGTTCAAAACCAATATCCACTGCCCCCGGGCTTCGCGGATGCCCCTATTCACCCCGGCCGCAAACCCCGTATTACTTTTCAACTCCAGCAGCCGGACTTCAGGATAATGCGCCTTTACCCATTGCCTGGAATTATCCGTCGAACGATTGTCCACCATAACGATCTCATGATTCGTATACGTTTGCCGTTTCAATGAACCCAGCAGGTCCGGCAAATGCCGGTCGCCGTTATAATTGACAATAACGATCGATATTAAAGGAGACTTTTCTAATTTCCCATCTTCAATTTCCGCTTTCCCTGACTGTTCATCATTTTTATTAGATAAAACCCCCACCCGGACAAATACCTTTAAAAGAATTTCCAATAAACCCGAGGAAACCATCTTCAAGCGGTCCAGTTCCGCGAAAGTACACCCATCGGCCATGGCCAGGAATTCCAAAACATCATATACGGGCTTATCCAGTATTATCTTACCGCCGCCGGCGTTATCCAGGAAATACTCCGTGGCCTCTACCCCATTACGCGGTCTTTCGATGGTTTCCAAACGCCAATCGTCAGACCAGGAAAAAAAATCGTTACCCGTCACGGCCCAAAACCTCCCGGTAAAAATCATGGTACTGCTTCCCCACCACCTGGCGGGAATACTTAGTCATCAATTTTTCAAACCCCTTATGGCCCAGTTTTTTTCGCAAATCCGGGTCCGCGATCAATTCTTTCAGCGCCTCCGCCAATTCCAGCGGGTTCTTATAATCCACCAGCAGCCCCGTTTCATACTCCTCCACCAGGCTCATGGTGGCATGGATGCGGCAGGCCACCACCGGTTTCCTATGCTTCCATGCCTCCAGGATAGTAATGCCGAAAGACTCGAAACCCGAGGGCGTGGCAAAAATGTCGCAGCCCGCCAATATATCGTTCTTCATCACCTCGTCGATATTCTCCAGGAAAAACACCCGGGAGTCGCCGGGACCGGGGTCCATGAACCCCGCCAACTCCTTCAAAAGGCCGCTGAAAGGGGAAGTTCCCCCGGCAATAATCAGCCGCGCCCCGGGGAAACATTGCCACACCGGGGGCATGGCCAGGAGAAGCGTCTCGATTCCCTTATGCAGTCCATGCTGACCGACGAATGCAATCACCGGCGCCCCGTCCGCGACGCCCAGTTCCTGCCGGATGCCCTTCCTACCCGTGGGCGCCGGCTTTATCCCCGTATCCACCCCGACGCCCATGACCCGTATCTTTTTCTCATCGATGCCCCGGCAATGAACCAGGTAATCTTTCTCATGCTGCGTCAGGGCCACATAGCCCGAGGCCCGTTCGATGTTTTTAATAATCCTGCGATTATCGAAACCATGCCGGTCCGCCGTATGAATACACCCGATCAGCACCACCGGTTTCTTGCCCCGGTTCTTGAAAACATAATTCGTATGGTTCAACGGAAACGGGGCCGCCGCGATAATATCCGCGTCGCTGTCTTTTATGGCCTTTTTCATTAACGGCGAAATCGGGCCGTAAAACAGCATGCGCAGCTTCCCATTCCCCCACAACCGCAGCCGGTAAAACACATATTGAAGAAAATACAAAAACCGCCCCCACCGGTTCCGCACCGGGAAACGCCTGATTTTAACCCCGTTCAACGTTTCTTCCCGTTTCTCCGCCGGCAGGCTCGGCGCATGCGGGTCGGTGAACAACCCCGTGTTGTAGGCAAAGGTCGTAAACACCGTCACATCTTCTTTAGCGTCGTTGGCCAAATACTCCGATACCTGCTGCACCAGGAACTCCGTGCCCCCAACCGCCGGCTCATAAGCATGCACCACATGTAAAATCTTCATTATTGTCACTTACCTATCGTTCAAAGGAGGCAATGGCCGCCAGGTGATAATACAACTTACTGCCCGACAAATTAAAAAACTGCCCGAACTCCGTAACCTTTACATACGGGAAATAATCCCTTAAAAACCGCTCCAACATCCCCCCCGTGAAAAAATTAACGTGCGTCCCATCCATGAAATGATGCATCACAACATTATGTTCCACGCAATCCTTCATGGGCCCGAGATTCGGAACCGATACGATCAAGTTTTTCCGCGCCACCCGGACAATTTCCGCCAGGGCCCCACAAGGGTCCTCCAGGTGCTCCAGCACTTCCAACATAATAACCGTATCGAAACTCTTATCCGGGAAATCCAACTTCTCCGCCCGCATATGAAACGCATTCACATATTTAGCCGCTTCCGTCGCATAGCCCGCATCCGCCTCGATGCCCGTATATTCGAACCCCTTTTTAAGCAGTTCCCGGCCATAAACCCCATGTCCACAGCCGATGTCCAATATACACTTCCCCGCATACGTTTCGATTATTTCCAGTATCTCGCCCGAAGGCATAGTAACCGGCGGTCCGGGCGCATAAAGGTCGTCCCGGTGCAGCATCGGCGTCTTTTTTTCTTCATGGGCATTAAAAAAATCCCGGTAAATCGTTTTCATAATTTCGTTGCGAATGATCTGCCGCCTCCCCATTTGCCTGCGCCGCTTCCACCAACCCGGCAGTTTAGCTACCTTTGATATTAAGAGTTTGAGTTGCATGCTTATACATTGCCTCCGGCGGGTCAGAACCCTTTTATAAAAGGGTTCCGACACCTCCTAAAATTTTTTATAAGGGGACCGGTTTAGAGGAAAGTTTACCACAAAAAGGAGTAAAAGGAAACATAATTGCGGGCGTCTCTAAAAAGGTTGACTTTTCAGCGGTTTAATAATATTATTTTAGGGAAGTTTCAATTGAAACTTTGCGGAGGTTTTTAATGATTTTTGAAAATAATATATGTATCGACGCGAAAATAAGGGGTGGAAAGCCAATAATAAAAGGAACACGAGTTCCTGTAGATTTAATTCTCGGCAAATTGGCCGGCGGCATGACTTATGAAGAAGTTCGGACGGAGTACGATATCACGCAAAAAGATATACTTTCTGCTCTTGAATATGCATAAAAGAAGGGGCAATAATTTTAACCGCGGATAGGGTTGATTATGGGACAGACCGAATTTCACCCCCTTTTATTACCGAAAAGATTATAAAGTGCCGCATCCAGGGATACGTCATTCTAAAAAAGCACGAAATCGCGTTACGTGAAATTCGAAATCCGAAACAAATCCAAATGACCAAAAACCAAATGACCAAAACGAAAACAGCCGCCTTCGGCGGCGAATTGCTTTTGTTTTGAATTTTGAATTTTTAAATTTTGAATTTGTTTCGAAT
>Ga0315275_10003736_pt1 | contig 14095 bp, 11 predicted proteins | sample YL17G03_0_MG_FD_205557 | JGI IMG/M metagenome (GOLD analysis project Ga0315275, IMG submission 205557) | Sediment microbial communities from Yellowstone Lake, YNP, Wyoming, USA - YL17G03_0 | ecosystem: Environmental > Aquatic > Freshwater > Lake > Sediment | place: USA: Wyoming | collected... | reverse complement strand
AAGAGCAAGTGAGGGTTACCTCACTCGCTCTTATTACAGCTCTGACCCCAATTTCCCTTATTACAGCTCTGACCCCAATTTCAGGACGACGGGATGCCGAGGTCGATGGCGAAGGCCCGCTGGATCAGCCACAGCAAGCCGACGACGGTGATGAACAGCGAGCCGGGCACCAGCACCCCCCAGCGGTAGTAGACCGAGCGCCGGCAGATGAAGCTCGGCGGGATGACCGCCAGCAGCACCGCCAGCTGGGCTGCTTCGACGCCGAGATTGAACGCCAGCAGCGCCCACACGCGGTCGCCCGCCGGCAGCCCCAATTCGATCAGAGCGCCGGCAATCGCGGCGCCGTGGACGAGGCCGAAGGCGGCGGCGAGCCAGAACAGCCCGCGATACACCATCGGCACGAGGTTGTTCAACCCGGCGAACAGCACGCTCGCCGCCACGCCCGATTCCACCCAGCGCGTCGGCGGCGAGAACAGGCCCGTCGCCGCGAGCGACAGCGTGAGCGCGTGGGCCAGCGTGAACGCGGTGGCCATGACGGCGGTATCGGTGAGCGCCACCTTCAGGCTGGCGGCGGGCAGCCATGCGCAGCCCTTGCGCCGCAGCACGGCCGGCAGAAAGAGCCCGGCGAGAAACAGCATGTGGTCCCAGCCCGTCCACACGTGCGACACCCCCGCGCGGAAGTACTGGTTGAATACGCTGAAGGTGCTGGCGCCGGCCGCGTTGAAGCGCAGCGTCCGCTGCTCCGGCGCCAGGAGGCCGCTGTGGGTGCCGCGGAACTCGAGATTGAGCAGGCCGCGGTGCAGCGCGTCGACGTCGAACAGCAACTCGTAATTCAGGCCGAGACCGACGGGCTCGTGCGGGCAGGCACCGGCCAGCGCGAGGCTCGCGTACCGGCCGTCGCTGTGGTCGGCGATCTGCAGGCTCTCCACACCGAGCCGGCAATCGTCCTGATCGGCGCGCAGGGTGAGGCGGCTCATCGCGTAGTCCGCGATGCGCGTGCGCTGCTGGCGCACTTCGCCCCAGGTGAGCACGGAATCGTTGTCGGTGTCGAGTCCCAGCGCGTAGTCGAGATCGCGCAGCGCGATATCCCAGCGTCCGCTCACCGCTTCGCCCTGCACGCGCAGCTGCAGGTAGCTGGTGCTCGCCTTGTGCGCGGAGGCGCTCGCGGCCCACGCGAGCAGGAGCAGCGCGAGAAGCCGCGTCATCGCGACGGCGCCTGCTGCTGCGCGGCGGCGAGCTCGGGCTGGAGCCGCACGTCCTGCAATCCGGAGCGGCGCAGCCATTCGAGCACCGGGAGCGCCGCCTCGGGCCGCCTGGCCGCCAGCGCGGCACGCAGGTAGAGGCGGGCATCGACGGGTTCGCGCTGCCAGGCCCAGCTGCGCTGCATGAGTTGCAGCGCGCTCTCCGGATTGCCCACGACGCTCAACTCGAACAGCGCCTGCTCGCGCAGGTGGCTGCGGTCTTCGCGCTGGCGCATTTCCTGGAAGCGCAGCGCGAGGCGCCGCGCGTGCTCCTGCGCGGCGGCGGCGGCGGCGGCATCGCCGGCCAGGCCCTGCGCGCGCTCGGCCAGCGTGAGTCGCAGCAACAGGCTGTCCTGTCGCGGGTACGGGGCCAGCAGTGCCGGCACGCTCCGCGCCTCGCCCTGGTCCAGCAGGAAGTCGGCGTAGCTCGCGAGCAGGCCCGGGTCGGTCGTGTCGGCCGCGGCCATGCGGCGCACCGCGTCCTCGAAGTGGCGGCGTGCCTCCGGCGAACGGCCGAGACGCTGGGCCAGCTCGGCGGCCACGCCGCGCGCCCAGAGCTCCGTCGCGAGCGGGGCGCCCTCGTTGTCGCGCAGCGCTGCCTCCAGTGCGGCCAGCGCAGGCGCTGCATCGCCGGCCAGGCCTTGCGCCGCGGCAGCGCAGGTGACGGCGACGAGGCGGCTCACATGACCGGCAGCGGCGGTGCAATCGGCCAGCGCCGCGACCGGGTCGCCCTGGTTGAGGCGCACGCCGGCACGGGTGATGCGCGCGGCGTGGCCTTCCGGGGCGGGGCTGTCGATGAGCGCCTGCAGATCCTGCAGGGCTTCGGCATGGTCCATCCGGGCGAGCCGCAGGCTGGCGCGCAGCAGCACGATTTCCGGCGGGGCCAGCGGCCGCCCCCACCACGGGGCCAGCGCCGCTTCCGCGTACCCGAGATAGCGCGGATCTTCCTCCCGCCGGTTGAGCTCGAGGGCGGCGCGCGCGTAGGCGAGCGCCGCCGGCACCAGCGTGGGCTGTGCGGCCCAGTGGCCGCGCAGTTCGCGCAGCGACGCGGTGCCGGGCAGACGCGGCACCACCAGGCGTTCCAGCACCTCGCTGTCGCTGCCCGGCGTGTAGGGCGGGTCGGCGCCGGCCGCCGTGGCCACGACCCAAAGGCCCGTCAGGACAATCCGGCCCAACCGCATTACAGCATCGAGACCAGTTCGGGCTGCACCGGCTGCGCGAGCGGGTAGAGGCGCATCGCGTAAGGATTCATGGCGACGGCCTTCGCGCGCTGGGCATCGGCCTCGGCACGGCGGCCCAGGCCCGCATTGATCTGCGCGGCGATGGCGTGCAGCTGCGCGGTGTCCCAGCCGCTCGCTTGCACGCGGGCGATCAGGTCGGCTGCTGCGCCCGCCTGCCCGGCGCGAAACAGCGCGGCCGCCAGGGCGATCTGGGCGTCGCCATAGGGTCGCAGCTCGGCATTGCGGCGCGCGAGCGCCAGGGCCTCGGCCGGCGTGCCGAATTGCAGGAAGTGGTCGACCGCATGCCCGACGCTGGCTTCGGGCAGAGCCGCGAGGCGCTGGCGATAGAGGGCCTCGGCGCGCTTGATCCACTCGGTGGCCGCCTCGGGTGTCGCGCCTTCGCGCAACAGCCGCGCGAGCTCGTCCATGTGCTCCGGCTGGCCGCTGCGCCGGATGACGCTCTCGTACAGCGCCCGCGCGCCCGCGCTGTCGCCGGTGAGGCGTTTCGCCTCGGCAATCTGCTCGTCGATCAGCCACCACCCCGCGAGCTCGTCCGCCGCGAGGTTGTACAGCGCCAGCGCTTCGTCGAGGCGGCCGCGGTCCCAGGCGATCAGTCCGCGCTGCAGCTTCAACCAGGCCTTCATCGTGGCCGAGGTACCGTGATAGCGCTTTTCGGCGGCTTCAAGCAGCGCCGCGGCCTCGCCGGGCGATCCCGTCTTGTTTCTGAGCAAGGCCAGGCGGATGTACTGCTGCGGTGTTCCGACCTGATTGACCAGCGCCCGATACGTATCCTCGGCTTCCTTGTAACGCCCGGTGTAGAACGCGATGTCGGCGCGCAGGCCGCCGGCTTCCACCGGGTCGACCGTGGCCGGGCACGCGTCGAGCGCGGCGGTTGCCGCCTGCAGGCGGTGCAGCGCGTAGTCGAGCTTCGCCTGCGCGAGGCAAGGGAACGAGGCCTTGTTCCCGCGCGCGATCGCCGTGGCGAGCAGCGCCTCGGCCTTGCGGTAATCGTCGTAGCTGCCGGTCAGCCGCGCGCGCTCGATGTACAGCGCTACGGTCTCGATGGCGACCAGCGTGTTGTCCGGCTGCTGGTCGATGAAGCGAACGGCACTGTCGATGGCGCTGTCGAGCGTGGCCGCTTCACGCTGATAGTCGACCGCCTTCGCCTTGCCCGCAGGTTGCGGCGCTGTTCCCGTGTTCGGCGGGGTCTCTCGGGCGGCGACCACCTGCGGCGGAGCGTTTCTCGACCCCTCGCCGCAGGCGGCGAGCAGGCACAAGAAAACCAGGCTCAGCTTGCGGCTGAGCCTGGTTGCGTGGTGGCAATGCATGAAATCCGTGTTTGCGCGGTGCCCCCGGCCCCGGCGCGATCAGGGGAAGGGGTGCGCGGTTCGCAGATGCGGAAACGCAGCCGGCAAGGCTGTGCCGGTTTCGTCCTTGGTCGGATTGATGACGCCGACGAGCGTGTTGATGTTATGCGGCGCGCCCGGCCCCGATATCTTCAACAGCGCGGCGGCCAGCAACCGGTCGACGACCGGATCGTCGTAACCCCGGCCGTTCGGCCAGCTGGTAGGGACGTTGGGGTCCAACGTGATCACATCGGGCAACACCACGGGCGCGACCTGGGCCACGCAGGTCGAAATGTCGACCTGCCCGATGCCGGAGGGCGGCGAGGCCGTCTCGGTGGAGCAGGGCGTGAGGCCGAGGGAGCGCAGCTGCGGCCCGAGCTCGTAGTGGTAGTTGGCAAGCGCGTTGATCTGCGGCCCCTGCGTCAGCATGAACGCGAAATCGCGCCCGTCGTTGATCGGATCGCCGCGGTTCAACGCATCGCGCTGGTCGTTGAAATTGTTGAACCGGTTGCCCGCCCCGGGATTGATCGGCTTGCCGGTCCCGTCGACCGGTGTCGGATTGTCGACTGCCCGCGACAACAACGCGGCGGCGATGGCCGGTTCGCCCGTGCGATCGATGCGCACGTAGCGATCGGCTGCCTGCGAACTGAAATTGAACGGGTCGCTGCCGTCTCCGCCGCCGCCGCCGCAGCCGCCGAGCACCGCCGCGACACCCACGCCCACCAGAACCTTTGCTGCCGTAAATAGTGTTTTCATCGCCTCACCCCGCGAGCCGGCTGGTGGTCGCCCACACCCGAAGCTTCGGGCGCAGACCGCCCCCCGCTTTCGGCGCCACGGCGTCGAGGTCCATCTGGAACACGATCGCGGAAACATTGCGGTTCGCAAACGAGTCGCGGCGCGGCTGATTGCCGGCGAGCCGGAAGGCGGAGACCAGATCTCCGCTTTGGCCGGGCGCCGCAAAGGTGCCCAGCAGCGCGGTCAGGCCCTCGGCATCGAAGAAGAACGGATCGTTGCGCAGGCCGGCGAACGCCTTGATCCCGCTGTCCGTGAAGAAGACTTGCTCGATCGGTCCGGAAAAAGTTCCGCCGGCGCCGGGAACGTTCTCGAGCTGCAGGCCGCATTGCCCGCTGCCGTTCTTGCCGAAGCGGGCGTAGATCTGGAGATCGGGAACGCTGTCGAAATTGCCCAAGGCGTCCGCCCGATCGATGCTGTAGGTGTAGAGGACATTCGGGTCGCAGTAGAAACTGCCGTCGATGCGGGAGCGCGGCGCGGACCGGCCGCCGAACGTGATGGCGCCGACGAGCCTGGATGCGGACTCCGGTGACTGAAAGATGAACACATCCGCGAGGTCCGCGGCGGGGTCCGCGTCCGCGCCGGGCGATTCGGCATGATCTGCCGACAGGACGGCGAAGCTGGACAGCGTGGCCGCCACTGCGAGGAGCCGGGCCATCGATTTCAGTTCGAACACCATCGGGTCGTCTCCCTGGAAAAGGGTGGTTGCCGGAAGAACATCGTCCGGCCCGCACGCGCCATCGCGAACGGAAGCGGGAGTCTCGACCGCGGATCAACGGATGTCAATATGCGCTGCACCGGCGGCGGGTGCCGGGCCGCTTGACCCTTGGCGCGTTGTGGTTGTATCGCCGCCGGTGGTGCGTCGCGTCAACGCTGCCGCGTCGGCCACTCCGGATGGATGAACACCGGCACGTCGGTGGCCGGCAGCGCCGGCTTCCCGAGAACGATGTCGGCCGCCTTCTCGGCGATCATGATCGTCGGCGCATTGAGGTTGCCGCTCACCACGGCGGGCATCACCGACGCGTCGACGACGCGCAGGCCCTCGACGCCCCGCACGCGCAGGTTGCCGTCGACCACCGCGAGTGGATCGTCATCGGCGCCCATCCGGCACGAGCACGACGGGTGATACGCGCTTTCCGCCTTGCGCCGCAGGTGGGCATCGATCGCGGCATCGGTGGTGACCTGCGCGCCCGGCGACAGCTCCGCGCCGCGAAACGGGTCGAATGCCCTTTGCGCGAAGATTTCGCGCGTGAGCCGGACGCCGTCGCGGAACTCGCGCCGATCGCCCGCGGTGGCCAGATAGTTGAACTGGATGCGTGGCGGCTCCCGCGGGTCCGATGATTTGAGCCGAACCCACCCGGTCGAGGTCGGCCGCATCGGCCCCACATGCGCCTGGAAGCCGTGCTGTTCGACTTTCTCGCGGCCGTCGTAGGTGATGGCAATCGGCAGGAAGTGGTATTGCAGATCGGGGTGGCGCACGCCCGCCGCGCTGCGGATGAAGCCCCCGGCCTCGAAGTGGTTGGTCGCGCCGAGACCGGTGCGGAACAGCAGCCACTCGAGGCCGATGCGGCCCTTGGCGACGAGGTTCTGCGTGGTATAGAGCGTGATCGGCTGCGTGCATGCGTGCTGCACGTACGTCTCGATGTGGTCCTGCAGGTTTTCCCCGACCCCCGGAACGTGCGCGACCGCGGCGATGCCGCATTGCCCGAGAGCGTCGGCATCGCCGATGCCGGACAGCATCAGCAGCTGCGGCGAATTGATCGCGCCGGCCGCGACGATCACCTCGCGCCGCGCGCGGGCGCGGACCACGGGCCCGCCCTGCGCGTACTCGACGCCGACGGCGCGTGTCGACTCGAACAGAATGCGGTTGACGAGGCAGCGCGACTCGACGCGAAGATTGGCGCGGCGCTGCGCGGGCCGCAGATAGGCCATTGCCGCGCTCCAGCGGCGGCCGCGCCAGGTCGTCCGGTCCATCGGTCCCACACCCTCCTGACGGTACCCGTTCATGTCGTCGGTGTACGCGTAGCCGGCTTCGACGCCGGCGTCGATGAACGCGCGGTACAGCGGGTTGCGCATTGCCCCCGTGGTGACGTAGAGCGGACCGTCGCCGCCGTGGTAGGCATCGGCACCCTTGATCCGCGTCTCGGCTTTCCTGAAATACGGCAGGCAGTGAAAGTACGACCAGTGTTCGAGACCCTTCGCGCCGGCCCAACCGTCGTAATCGAGCGCGTGGCCGCGAACGTAGACCATGCCGTTGATCGACGACGAGCCGCCGAGCACGCGACCGCGCGGGCAGGCGATGCGGCGACCATCCATGTGCGGCTCGGGTTCGGTCGCGTAGGCCCAGTTGTACGTGTCGCCCGCGAGCGGATAGGCGAAGGCCGACGGCATGTGGATGAAGAGGCTGCGGTCCGGCGGGCCCGCCTCGATCAGCAGGACCCGGATTTCCGGCGCCTCGGTGAGGCGGTTGGCGAGCACGCAGCCGGCCGATCCGGCGCCGACGATGATGTAGTCGAATTCGGGAGCAACAGGCATGGATTGACGCAGCCCCGTGGGGTCACCGCGGCGTGAACAAACTCAGTACGGGCAGGCGACGTCGCCCATCTCGACGTAAACGCTCTTCAGTTGCGTGTAGTGCTCGATCGTGACGAGGCCGTTCTCGCGGCCGAGCCCGGACTGCTTGGCGCCGCCGAACGGAATCTCGACCGGCGTGATGTTGTAGTTGTTGATCCAGCAGATCCCGGCCTGCAATTGCGCGACGACGCGGTGCGCGCGGGCGAGATCGCGCGTGAAGACGCCGGCGGCAAGGCCGAACGGCGTGGCATTGGCGCGGCGGATGACCTCGTCCTCGCCGGAGAACTTCAGCACCGCCATCACCGGGCCGAAGATCTCCTCGCGCACGAGCTCGATGTCGTCGGTGCAATCGGCGAAGATCGTGGGCTCGACGAAACAGCCGCGGGCGAGATCGCCGTCGGTGACGCGGGTGCCGCCGCAGACGAGGCGCGCCGCGCGCTTGCCGCGCTCGATGTAGCCCAGCACGCGCTGCATGTGCTCCGGCGAGATCAGCGCGCCGACCTGCGTCTCGGGGTCCAGCGGGTCGCCGATCTTCATGCCGCGGGTGCGGGCCACGAGGCGCTCCAGAAAGGCATCGTGGATCGACTCGTGCACGAACACCCGGGTGCCGTTGGTGCAGACTTCGCCCTGCGTGTAGAAATTGCCCATCATCGCCGCGGCGACCGCGTTGTCGAGGTCGGCGTCGGCGAAGATGACGAGCGGCGACTTGCCGCCCAGCTCCATCGTCACGTGCTTCAGCGTGCCGGCGGCATCGGCCATCACGCGCTTGCCGGTGCCGACCTCGCCGGTCAGCGAGACCTTGGCCACCCCCGGATGACGCACCAGCAGCTGGCCCGTGCGCGCGTCCCCCTGCACGACGTTGAACACGCCGGCGGGAACGCCCGCTTCGGCATAGATCTGCGCCAGCACCGCGGCCGAGCGCGGCGTGAGCTCTGCCGGCTTGAAGATCATCGCGTTGCCGCAGGCCAGCGCCGGTGCCGATTTCCAGCACGCGATCTGCACCGGGTAATTCCACGCGCCGATGCCCACGCACACGCCGAGCGGCTCGCGCCGCGTGTAGGCGAACGCGCCCTTCAACTGGTAGTGCTCGCCGTGCAGCGACGCCGCAAGGCCCGCGTAGTACTCGATGCAGTCGGCGCCCGAGAGCACGTCCACGGCCAGGGCTTCCTGGATCGGCTTGCCGGTGTCGCGCACTTCGATTTCGGCGATTTCGCGGTTGCGCGCGCGCAGCAGCAGCGCCGCCCGATTGAGGATGCGGCCGCGCTCGGCGCCGGTGCGCGCCGACCAGAGCGCGAAGCCCGCCTGCGCCGCCGCGACGGCCGCGTCGACCTCGGCGGCGCCGGCCTGCTCGACCCGGCAGATCACCGCGCCCGTCGCTGGATCGATGTCGTCGAAGGTTTCGCCGGAGGTGCTCGGCACAGGGCGGCCGCCGATGTAGCTCTGCAGCGCGGGCGCGGGCGTCATGCGACACGCGCCGGCGCCATGCGGTCCGTCACCGCGGCCGCCACTCGCGCCGGCGCCATGCGGTCCGTCACCGCGGCCGCCACTCGCGCGCGAGCTTCTGCGCCTGCCCGATCTGCGCCGCCGTCATGCGGGCGGCCACGAGGTCGCGCTCCCTGGCCGCGATTTCGCGGCCTTCCCGGTCCGACGTGACGTAGCGGTTGGACGCGAGGTTGTACCACTTGTGGGCTTCGACCAGGTCGAGGGGAACACCGAGGCCGTTGGCGTACATGAAGGCGAGGTTGGTCTGGGCCCGGACATCGTCCTGCTCGGCGGCCCGGCGATACCACCTGGCCGCCTCGGCGTCGTCCTTCGGCACGCCGAGCCCGTCGTGATACATCGAGCCCAGGCTGTTCTGCGCGTGCACGAAGCCCTGGTCGGCCGCCTTGCGATACCACCGCAGCGCCTCGGCATAGTCCTTCGGCACGCCCAGGCCGCCGGCGTACATGTCGCCGAGGTTGAGCTGGGCGGCGGTGTCGCCGCGGGCGGCGCCGCGCATGAACCAGAGGTGGGCGAGCACATAATCCTGGCGCACGCCGTTGCCGTTCGCGTACATGACGCCGAGCACGACCTGGGCGCGGGCGTCACCCTGGTCCGCGTCGTCGCGAAACGACATGACGACCTGGGCATAGTCCTGCGCGGTCCCGGGGTCGCTGCGGCGGCTGGCCCCGAGCTTCTCGTCCAGCGGCGCCGTCATCGGATCCGCGCGCGGTTGCGATTGGCGTGATCCGGCCGCCGGATCGTTCGCGGTCACGGCAGCCCCGGCCTCCGTGGCCGGGCCGAACGAGGCCGCGCCCGCGAGCACGATCAGCAGTGCGACTCCGACAGCAGCGCGTTTCATGGTTCCCTCCGGCGACAAGGACAGGCGATCCCGCGGATCAGCGGCAGTATTCAGAGGTTGCGGCTCCAGGTCAACGGTGCGGCCGCCGCGGGGGACCGCCGGGCACGGTGTCGCGTGCGCCGCCCGGTTCAGCCCGACGCCCGATAGCCACAACAGCAGGTCGGTCATGGGATACTTTCACCGTGGTCGTGGTTGCCATCCGAGGCGCGATGATACGCACACTCCTTCTTTGCTCGCTGCTGCTGTGGGGGCCGGGGCTTGCCGCCGCGCCGGCCTCGAGCCAATGGTACGACCGGTTCCACTCGGGCCACGGGCTCGATCTCAACCGCGCGGCCGGCACGCTGTTCGGCACGTTCTACACCTACGACGCCGGCGGCGAGCCGGAATGGCTGTGGATCGAGCTGCCGGACGCGATCGACGTGGCGGGCGAGCTGACGCGCTTTCGCCGCGGCGACGGCCACCTGGTTGCCGCGCGCGCCGGCAGCTTTTCGCTGCGCCGCACCGAGGCCTGTGCCGACGGGCTGCCGCGCCCGGGGGCCGAGGCGCTGTACCGCTTCGATTTCGAGCTGGGCGGCGCGGCGCAGTCGTGGTGCCTCGAGGCGCTGCTGCCCGCTGCGGCGGTCGCCGAATCGGTGCTCGACGGTCACTGGTTCGTGCCGGGAGACGACGGCTGGGGTCTGGTGACCCACCATTACCCGCAGGGCGGCGGCACCGAGACGTTTCAGGTGCTCTATTTCCCCGATGCGTCCGGCGCGCCGCGCTGGGCGTTCGCGCAGCACGCGGTCGGCACGCTGGTGCAGGATCTGGAGTTCGCGACGCTGCGCACCGGATGTCCGGGCTGTCCCGCGGCGGACGCGTCGTACGCGGTAATTGGCCGCGCGCGCGTCGAACTGCGCAGCAGCAATGCGAGCGCCGAGGGCAACCGCATCTCGGTCGCTCTCGACTATGGTCCGGGCCCGCGCTTCGAGCGCGATGTCGCGCTGGCGCTGCTGTCCGCGCCGCGCAGCGTGCAGGGCGCCGCCAGCACGCGGCAGGGACCCGCCCGCGGAACGGGCGGCGACGGCGTCGACCGGTTTTTCAACCTGCCGTTTGCCGCGCCTCCCGTCGGTGCGCTGCGGTTTCGGGCACCGCAGGGACCCGCGCTGCGAGACGGTGTCCAAGACGCCCGCAGCGTGGGCCCGGGCTGCATCCAGACCGCGGGGGCGTCGCCGTTCGGTGCGGCGCCGGCGCGGCAGAGCGAAGACTGCCTGCAACTGAACATCTGGCGGCCGGCCGGGGAGGGGCCGTTTCCGGTGCTGGTGTGGATCCACGGCGGGGGCTCGATCTTCGGCTCGGCGGTCGACGCGATCGGCGATCGCCTGAGCTACGACGGCAACGAGTTCGCGCGCCAGGGCGTGGTCTTCGTCAGCATCAACTACCGGCTCAATGCCTTCGGCTTTCTGTCGATGCGCGAATTCGCCGGCGAAGCGGCGGATCAGCCCGGCACCGGCAACTACGGACTGCTCGACCAGGTCGCGGCATTGCGCTGGGTCAGCGGCAATATCGCCGCGTTCGCCGGCGACCCTGCCAACGTCACGATTTTCGGCGAGTCCGCCGGCGGCGTCAGCGTCTGCAATCTGCTCGCCTCGCCGCTGGCACGCGGGCTGTTCGCCAAGGCGATCATGCAAAGCGGCAACTGCCTGAAGAACCCGATCGCGCCGGCGGCCGCCCTGGCGCAAGGCGACCGTGTTGTCGCCGCCGCCGGCTGCGCCGGCGCCGCCGAGGGCACGCGCAACTGCATGCGCGCGCTCGGCGCGCAGCCGCTGCTCGCGGCCGCCGCGCCCGGCATCAACATCGGCTTCGGCGGCACCGGCGAGAGTTACGGGGCGAGCCTCGACGGGTTCGCCCTGGTCGACTCGCCGGCCGGCGCGCTGGCCTCCGGCGCCGCCGCGCAGGTTCCGTTCATGCTGGGGGTCAACGACGACGAAGCGACCAGCCTCGTTCCCGCCTCGACGCTGCCGGCCACCGCCGCCGGCTACGAAGCGCTGGTGCGCAGCAAGTTCGCGGCCATCGGCAACGCGGTGCTGGCGCGCTACCCGGCAGCCGCGTATCCGGCGCCGCAGCAAGCCTGGCAGGACCTGGTGGACGACCTCTCCTTCGCGTGCGCCGCGCGTCGCGCCGCGGCCGATCACGCCGCACGCGGCAATGCGGTCTACCACTACGCGTTGACCGAGATCTTTCCCGACCAGCCCGCGCTGCAATCCTTTCACGGCATGGACGTGGCGCTGCTGTTCGGCCCCCGTCCGACGGCGCAGGCGCCCGAGCGGCAGCTGGGCGCCTGGATGCGGGCGGCCTGGATCGGATTCGCGCGCAGCGGCGATCCCGGCGCCGTGGGCGGCGTGGCATGGCCGCGCTACGACGCGCTGCGCCGGAGCCTCGAGCTGCGCAGCGGCGCGCCGGCGGTGATCGGCGACTATCGCAGCGAGTACTGCGGGTTCTGGGCGATGTACGTGCCGCTCTGACCCCGGTTGGTCGTGATCGACGACTATCGCAGCGAGTACTGCGGGTTCTGGGCGATGTACGTGCCGCTCTGACCCCGGTTGGTCGTGATCGACGACTATCGCAGCGAGTACTGCGGGTTCTGGGCGATGTACGTGCCGCTCTGACCCCGGCGCACGACGCCGCGGTCAATTCGGCCGGCCGGCCGGCACGACCCTCAGGCGGCGATCCGGCGCTCGGAGTGCAGGCGGGTGATCTCGCTCCGGGCGCCTTCGTCGGTGCCGTAGTGGCGGCCGAACCGGTTGCCGAGAAACGCCTCCAGCGAGATCTCTTCCTGGCGGACGAAGCCGCGATCCGGAATCTGGCCGGTCGCCATGAGGTCGACCATCGCGCAGACGCCGGCGGCGGTGGTCAGCTGGATCGCGGAAAACAGCTTGCCGTTGACGCGCCGGCCGTAGATCTTGCGCACGAACGTCTCCTGGGTGAGGCGCCCGGCCTTCTGTCCGGTCACCGTCACGAACACCAGCACGACGTCCTGCGTGGTCATCGGAATCGCGGCCTCGAAGACGCCCTTCAGGATGTTCCGGTGCTGTCCCAGCCGCAGGTCGCGGATCAGGATCTTGACGATGTCGCGGTGGCCCGGATAGCGGACGGTCTTGTAGTCGAGGTTCTCGACGCGTCCGGCCAGCGACTCGCAGAGCGTGCCGAGCCCGCCCGACGTGTTGAACGCCTCGTACGTCACGCCGTCGAGGGAGAACTCCTCCGTGTCCTCGAGCGCCGCCACCTCGCGCAGCGTGCCGTCGACGATCGCCTCGCAGGGATTGCAGTACTCGTTGATGAGTCCGTCGGTGCTCCACGTCAGGTTGTACTTGAGCGCGTTGCTCGGATAGATCGGCAGCGCGCCGACGCGCATCCGCACGTCGCGCAGCGAATCGAAGCCGCGCGTCGCACCGTGGGCGGCGATCGAGATGAATCCCGGCGCGAGGCCGCATTGCGGAACGAACGCGGTGGCCGCGCCCTCGGCGAGCCGCTTCACGACGCGGGTGCTCTCGACGTCCTCGGTCAGGTCGAAGTAGTGGACGCCGCGCTCCCGGGCCGCGCGCGCGATCAGCGGGGTGAGGTGGTAGGGACAGGCGGAAATCACCACGTCCTGGCCGCCGAGGAGCGGCGCCAGCTCGTCCACGGTGCGCAGCGAGCAGGCGTGCGTGGCAAAGCCCGCGGCGGCAAATGCGCGCAGGCATGCTTCGTCCTGGTCGACGACGGTGATTTCGTAGTCGCCGGTCTCCTCGAGCAACGTCACGATCGCCTCGCCGATCTTGCCCGCGCCGACGAGGATCATCCTGGTCTTGCCCATGGTCGCACCCCTTTTTTCCAATTGTTGACCGGACCGACTTTAGCAGGTGGCAAAGTCAGACTGAAGCGCCTAGAATGACGAAAACACGCCAATCACGCGACATAACGACACCGAAATGCGACGTTCTGCACAACTCGACGACAAGGACCGCAAGCTCCTGTCGCTGCTGCGCGAGGATGCGCGGATGCCCACCGCCGCGCTCGCCCGCACGCTGGGCGTGGCGCGCACCACCGTCGTCGCGCGGCTGAAACGCCTGCAGCAGGACGGCATCGTCGCCGGGTACACGGTGCGCCTCAATGCGCGGCTGCACGAACGCCTGCTGCGCGTCCACGTGCTGCTCGCCGTCGATGCCAAGAAGGGCGATGCCGTGATCAGGGCGCTGCGCGCGATTCCCCAGGTGCGCAGCGTCTACGCGATCAGCGGCGCGTTCGACTGCCTGGTCTTCGTCGAAGCCGAGACGACGGCGGAAATCGACCAGGTGCTCGATGCGATCGGCGCGCTGCCGGGGGTGGGCAAGTCGCAGAGCTCGCTCGTGCTGTCGGTGAAATTCGACCGCCACTGACGGCGCGCCGGCGCTGGACAGCGCCGTCGCAGTTTGACAAACTGGTGTCGTCGCAAGACATGCCCTGCCGACGCCCGCTCCGATGACGATCGTAACCCTCGACCCCTGCACCGGCGCACGGCCCCCTGCCGGGAGCGTGCGCAGATGAGGGGCGATCTCGCGGCCCGCGCCGGGCCGACCGGTGCGA
>Ga0315275_10003734_pt1 | contig 14095 bp, 11 predicted proteins | sample YL17G03_0_MG_FD_205557 | JGI IMG/M metagenome (GOLD analysis project Ga0315275, IMG submission 205557) | Sediment microbial communities from Yellowstone Lake, YNP, Wyoming, USA - YL17G03_0 | ecosystem: Environmental > Aquatic > Freshwater > Lake > Sediment | place: USA: Wyoming | collected... | reverse complement strand
TGGTGATCTGGACCGCTTCTTCAAGCGTACGGCCGATGAGTAAATCCGTGAGCATTGAGGCGCTGGCCTGGCTGATGGCACATCCGTGCCCGGTAAACCCGACATTTTCAATGCGGTTATCCTTATCCAGGAGCAGGTCAAACTGCACCATATCACCACAGAGGGGATTGGAATCTTTGGCGGAAAGGCTTCTATGGTCCAGCCGCCCGTAATGATGCGGATTTCGATAATGGTCTAAAATGGTCTCAGCGTAAAGGTCCATGGCTTTCTCCTATGAAGCGGCAAAAGAATGTTTGTTAACCTGTTTAACTTTGAAAATATCATACACTTTTAAAAGGGCTTCATAAGCGCGGTTAATTTCACTTTCTTCATTATAAATGTAAAAGCTCATTCTCGCGGTGGCGTTAACGCCCAAACTTTCCGTCAAAGGTTGTGCGCAATGGTGTCCCGCGCGGATGGCAATGCCTTCCTCATTTAGTATGGAAGCAACATCGTGGGGATGCACGGTTGGAATATTAAAGGACAGGATGCCGCTGCTGTCGGCAGGACCGTAAAGCTCAATGCCGGGAAGAGTGGAAAGCATTTGCCGCGCATGACGCACAAGCTCGTGGTCATGTTGAGCTATGGCATCAAAACCGATATTTTCAAGGTATTCAAGAGCCTTGGCAAAACTCACGACTCCGGAAATATTAGGCGTGCCGGCCTCAAATTTCCACGGGAGGTCATTCCATTTCGCCGAAAAGGTTTCCACTTCCTTGACCATATCGCCGCCAAAAAGGAAAGGCGGCATCACGGTAAGAAGTTCTTTTTTCCCATAAAGGACGCCGACTCCGGTTGGGCCAAGCATCTTATGCGCTGAAAAAGCCAAAAAATCACAATCAAGATTCTTCACATCAATGCCGAGGTGCGGAACGCCCTGTGCCCCGTCAACAACAACGACGGCACCGACTTTATGGGCTTGTTGGATGATAGGATCAAGAGGGACCACGGTACCAAGGACATTCGACATCTGGGTAACTGCAACAATCTTGCACTTTTTGGAAATAAAGGAATCAAGCTGATGGAGGTCGAGCTGTCCGTCTTTTGCGAGTGGAATGATCCGCAGAACAGCGCCCTTGCGCCGGCAAAGTTCCTGCCATGGCACAAGGTTGGAATGGTGTTCGAGCACGCTCACTGTAATTTCATCGCCTTGCCTGATATTCTTTTCACCCCACGTATAAGCCACAAGATTAATGGCTTCCGTTGCATTCCGTGTAAAAACAATTTCAGATGTTTCCCGCGCATGAATGAAACGCGCCACGCGCTCACGGGTATTTTCGAATGCTTCCGTTGCTTTTTCCGACAGCTCATGGATGCCGCGATGGATGTTCGCATTCATCGTGAGATAATAATCCGTTTCAGCGTCGATGACGCTTCGGGGCTTCTGGGTCGTTGAAGCATTATCCAGGTAAGCAAGCGGCCTGCCGCGAACCTGCTGCCGGAAAATCGGGAAATCCTTTTTAAGATTTTTTATGCTTTTCATAACTTGTTTAAGTTTCCGGTTGGAACCGGTTTAACAACAGCTGCAGCCATCTCCAAGACCAACCTTAGACGGGCTCATCGGGGCACAATTACACTTGCCGCCGCAACCGCAGGGATCCTGCTTCTTTTGCATACGGGAAGTCTTGCTCCCGGAGCCCTTTTTAACATTTATATTTGCTCCCTTTTTAACCGTTTTTTTCATAGGATTAAAATTAAGAAATAAATAAATTTGGGATTGATCGGCTGAGGACGTCATAAACATTTTTTCTTGCATTTTCATTTTGCATCATTGCGATAAGATTACCAAAAAAAGCACCTGTCAGTATACCTTCTGCGGTCTTGTCATCAATCCCGCGGCTTTTCAAATAAAAAAGCATCTCCTCATCAAATTTTCCTATGCTCGCGGCGTGGCCCGCTTTCACGTCATTCGCTGAAATTTCCAGTGACGGGATGGTTCTTGTGCGGGCGTAATCTGACAGAAGCAGTGTGTGATGAGTGAGGTAAGCGTCGGTAAATTGGGCAGGTTTTCTGATGATAATAGTTCCTTTGTAATCAACAACGGATCGTTCACGGAGGCATGCATTGACGAAAAAACGGGCTTTAGTGCCGGGGACCAAATGGTCGGAAACAGTTTCAAACGGGAACTTATGATCACCTTTTCCGATAATAAAACCAAAAAAGAAAAGTTCCGATTCGCGGCCTGTAAATTCAAACGTAACTTTGGCATTTTCAGCCCAGCCCTCGCTGCCTACAAAAACATACGTAAGTCGTGCCCCTTCCTCAAGAATAATGCGTGAAGATACAAGTTTTTTCGCGATCATGATCTTTTCCATTCCGCGGGCAATAATAACATCGCTTTGCAGTAATCCTGCCTCTTGGGGGGATTCATTATTGAAATATTTTTCTTTCACTTGAACCATTTCCATGATTTTTACGAAATAATTATCCGACAGCCCCGGCCATTTCCATTTCGATAAGCCGGTTCATCTCGATGGCATATTCCATCGGCAGGTTTTTGACGATCGGGTCAATAAAACCGTTGACGATCATAGTCGCGGCCTCACGTTCGCTCAAGCCACGTGACATAAGGTAAAAAAGCTGCTCTTCGCCGATCTTGCTGACAGTCGCCTCATGGGCGATTGCGACCTCGTCCTCGTTGATGTCCATAACAGGATAGGTATCGGAACGTGAATGCGCGTCAAGGATAAGCGCGTCACAGGTGACACGCGACTTCACGCCTTTTGCGCCAGGATAAACACGCACCAGGCCGCGGTACGAAGTCCTCCCGCCGCCTTTGCTGATCGATCTGGACGTGATGGTGGAAGAAGTATCCGGAGCCAGATGAACGGCCTTAGCACCGGCATCCTGGTGTTGTCCCGCACCGGCAAAAGCCACGGATAAGAAATCGGCTTTTGCGCCGGGTTCCATAAGAAAGACCGACGGATATTTCATGGTAAGTCTGGATCCTAGATTACAATCAAGCCAGAACATGGTTGCGTCCGCAAAAGCCCTGGCGCGCTTGGTGACAAGGTTGTAGACATTGTTCGACCAGTTTTGAATGGTGGTGTACTGCACGCGCGCACCTTTTTTTACAATGACCTCTACCACAGCCGCATGGAGGGAAGCGGAGGAATATGTCGGCGCCGTGCAACCTTCAACATAATGGACGGATGAGCATTCATCCGCGATAATCAGCGACCGCTCAAATTGGCCCATGTTCTGCGAGTTGATGCGGAAATAGGCCTGGAGCGGGAGCTCAACATGGACGCCTTTCGGGATATATATAAAAGACCCTCCGGACCATACAGCTGAATTAAGCGCCGAAAACTTATTATCGCCGGGCGGGACAACGGTACCAAAATAATCCCTGAAAAAATCAGGGTGGTTCCGGAGCGCGTCATCGGTGCTTTCAAATATGACCCCTTTTTTCCGCAGGCTCTCCTGAAGGTTATGGTAGATGATTTCAGATTCAAACTGGGCGCCGCTGCCTGCTAAAAATTTCCGTTCAGCTTCAGGGACGCCAAGCCTGTCAAAAGTATCCTTGATTTCCTGCGGTACTTCGTCCCAGCTGCGTTTCGTATTGTCGGAAGGTTTGATGTAACAGCAGATATCGTCAAGATTGAGTCCGGAAAGATCGCTTCCCCAGTTTGGCATTGGTTTGGCCAAAAAAATCTCAAGCGATTTCAGGCGGAAGTCCAGCATCCATTTGGGCTCGTTCTTTTGCCTGGAAATTTCTTCCACCACATCCCGGGTCAATCCCTTATCTGCGGTAAATACAGACTTTGAATCCACATGGAAGCCGTATTTATAGTCACCGGGTTTTTGTGTGATGCCATTTTTCACGCGAACTGCCATGCGAATTATTTTAACGGGGTAACATAATGTTCATAACCATTTTTTTCAAGTTCCAGGGCCAATTCCTTTCCGCCGGATTTTATGATCCTTCCGTCAACCATGATATGAACGAACCCCGGCTGCACGAAATTAAGAATCCGCTGGTAATGGGTAATGAGAATCACACCCATATTCGTTTCTTCGAATATTTTCCGGATGCCATTAGCAACAACTTTCAAGGCATCAATATCAAGTCCCGAGTCAATCTCATCCAGGAGGGCGATTTTTGGTCGGAACATGGCAAGCTGGACAATCTCAGCCCTTTTCTTCTCGCCGCCGGAAAAACCTTCATTAAGGCCGCGGCCGATAAACCGTGAATTCATTTTAAGAGAATCAAATTGTTTCTGGATCAGGGGCAAAAACTGTGCCGGGCCAAAAAGCTTTGCGGCAGGATCACGCGCCTTCCGGACCGCGTTCACGGCATGCCGCAAAAAATTGCCGAAGGTCATGCCGGGAATCTCGCGCGGGTACTGAAAGCCAAGAAATAACCCTAATTGCGCGCGTTTGTCCGGCGAAAGCTTTAAAATATTCTCACCATTGAAAATGGCGCTTCCGGAAGTGATTTTATATTTCGGGTGCCCCATGAGCGCATAGCAGAGCGTGCTTTTCCCTGAGCCATTGGGACCCATAATGACATGCATTTCCCCGGACCGCACAGAAAGTGAAAAATCTTTGATAATTTCCTTACCCTCAACTGAAACGCCAAGGTTCTTGATCTCAAACTGAACGCCAGTATAGAACGGCGTATTGTCCGGTTCATTTTGGGAAATCTTTTTATGGGACTCGGGATTTAGTCGGGTTACTTGCATAAGGGATGAATGAAATGATGTAAGGTCGTTTGGCGAAAAATATCGAGGACAAGAAGGTTAATCAGGCCCAGACGGCCACGCATGCCACACAAACTTTCCCTGACGCAGGCGGTTCCTTTGAGACCATGTGACAGACATTGACGCAGATTTAATGGCCCTTCAAGAGCCTCAAGGATTTCCTGCAGTGTCATGTATTCAGGTTTCTTGCCGAGGACATACCCGCCTTTCTTACCCCTTCCCGAAAGGATAAGGCCGTTCTTCCGCAAACGGAAAGCGACTTTTTGGAGGAAGAAAAAAGACATATGATTTTTCTCCGCGATGACGCGCAAAGAAAGGGGTGTCTTCAAGGAATTCCGTGCGAGTTCTACCAGAAGAAAAAGCCCATAATCCACCTTCTGTGAAAACTGGAGGAATCCGCTTTTGCCTTTTTCGCGGGAAGGTAGCGTTTTCTTATGAATGCTTTGCTGCCGTGAAACAGAAGAAATCATACCAGACAGGTCTTAATTGAAAAGTGAGCAAAAAATAAGCCAAAAAAGTGTACGTGTCAAGCAGAGGATCAGGTATTGAATAATGGCCAGAAAAACAAAAAAGTGCTATAATAAACAGATATAACTGTACCCTCATGAGTTTTCTTAAACCTGCGGCAGAAAGCGGACCTACAAGACCGCCTGAAAAACCTCCGGAAGGTGCTGTAAAACCTAAGGAAAGCCTCAAAAAGCGCACGACAAAGGATGAAACCGGTGCGGATTTGTTGCCATACATAGGATATGAAAAGCTCAGCGAAGAAGAAAAACAAAATTTCAGGAAGCAGGCAAAGGAATGGGAACGGAAGGATGATGCTGAGATTATCAGGCGTGCAGGGGTGGATCAACCGGATAATGAAAAGAATCCATTAAGAAAACATCAGTTGCTTGCTTCAAATTATATGGAACGTGACAAAAATGCAGTAAACCAGATAGCCTTCCGGGTTAATTTTTCGCTGAACGATTTGGCCGAGAGAAAAGTCGGAGCCGGCGACCTGCTCCCGGCAAATATTAAAGCCATTCGGGTAAGGTATAAGGACGGACGCGTAGTGGAAAGGGCCGTAAGGGCGATAAATCCTGCAAACGGAAGAATCGGTTACTATAATGAAGAAGTTTTAAAAAGGGGAACATATCAATATGTTCCGGTATTTAGCGGGACAACCATAGAAATACTTGAAACCCAGACAGATACTGATGCTGAATTAAAAAGAAGACAGTTTGCCGAAAACATGGAAATATATCAGAAGCCGCAGCGGGCGGCGGGCCGTGTTGGAGCGGGTGTTTTAAAAGGGAAGCAAACATTGCGGGATCAAAATGTTCCCGCCTTTAGACCTGTTCAACCGGCTCCTGCTTTTGAGGGAGCAGCACCAGCGATAGGAAAAGGAACTGAAGCGGTGGAAATGAGAAGTAATTTTGAAGAAGTTGGCCGGGAATTCTGGATGAGACTTGTCGGAAGAAGTCCGGCTGAAACGGCAAAATTTATCACAAGCATTGACCCGATCACGGGCGGTCCGGTGACATTTATGGGTAAGCGCATCCCCGGAGGTATAAACGTGCTTATCATCCCGTATCTCAAGGAAGCTGAAGATCGAATCAAAGCGGCTGGAATTAAATATGACGTCAATACTTTATACGGCACAAAATGGCGACCTACATACAGGGGAACAACGCAAAGCAAGCATTCCTGGGGAGTGGCGATCGATATTAACCCGAGAGATAACGGATACGGAATACAATATCAGAATCTGGATCCGGCAAAACGTATCCCGCTGGAATTTGCGGAAATCATGAAAAGTCTGGGTTTCAGGTGGGGCGGAAAATGGAACACGCCGGATGCTATGCATTTTGATTTCGTGTACGATCCCCGTGCCGTAACGTCTCTCTTAACGAGTCAGGAGGGAAAACGTTATGCACAGGCCATTTTAGGGCAGCAGCAAAAGGAACGGCCAACGGAGGAAAAACAATTGGAGGTGGCTTACACCGATACGCGAAAAAATGCCGAAGTAAATTCGCGGCTCGAACAATATAACCGGATAATCCGCGAAGCATCTTTAAGATATGGGGTTCCGCAAAACCTTCTACGTGCGGTTATATGGAATGAATCCAGAGGAAATCCGGATATAGTTTCCCGTGCGGGAGCCGGCGGTTTGATGCAATTAATGCCGTCAATTAAACCCGCTGACGGGGAAAAACGTCCAATATATCCTAGAGTTGCACATGAAAAAAGAAATGCGAAAATGACCTACAGTCTTGATCCGCGGGATTGGCGGGCGGATCCTGAACAAAATATAATGGCAGGGGCAAAACTGCTCAGCTGGAATTTAAAAAGATACAACGGCAATGTGCCTCTTGCACTGGCAGCGTATAATGCGGGACCGGGACGTGTGGACCGCGCAGGTGGAATTCCCGAAATAAGCCAGACCAAAGCATACGTGGCAAATATTATGAGAATGCAGGAATCGTTAAACGGGCAGGAAGAAGCTGCCGCATGATTTTATTTAAGGATTTAAAACGGCAGGGGACGACCGGAAGCGAGATCAACCCGCTCCCGGCCGCCCCCCCAGACTGCAATCGGCCCTTTTATCTCGGGCCGGGGACAAGAGGGACTCTCAGCACCGCGCTCCACGGCGATTTCGCCGCATGAACACGGTTATGTGATCAAGGTCAGCGCTTCATGCCGACAGTGCAACCCCGTCGGTAACGCACCTGGCACGGCCCCCTGTTCCGCCTCTCCTTGGGACGACGATCCCGAAATGACTCCGGAGGTTCGCTCCATTCGTCACTGTTGATCGAAAGCACACCTGTACGGTTCCTAATCCGCTCGTTTCTGGCCATCCGTGTCTCCTTTCCCCCGGGCTTGCGCCCGTAAGTTGACAATACAGCCAAACCCAAAACTTAATGCAGAGCAAAAACAGCCTGCCTGCTCTGCAAACTATTATGCGAAAGAGCAAGACCAGGATATTCAGTATCCTGCCAGCCTTTACCAGCACTAATATCCAGAGCAAGCAGCTATCTTCATTTTTCTTTAAGGCAAGGAACAAAAACCTTGCACAAGAATACTAAAAACAATTTCAATGTCAATTTATTTATCAGAATCGGGAATTTGAAATCTGGACGATATAAAAAGGCCGGGTTATCCTGTGTCCGCATAATAATTAAAGTCAGCTCATAAACTGCTTATAAATGGGAAATATAGATCGTCACTCTAAAACAACAAATTTCAGCCAAAAAGTGATGGCAATAGTCACGCGGATTCCGGAAGGCCAAATCATGACTTACAAACAAGTCGCAATTTTGGCGGGCAGCCATAAGGCATATCGGGCAGTCGGGAATATTTTAAAGAAAAATTACGACCGGAAAATTCCGTGCCACCGAGTCGTCCGTTCAGACGGGAATATCGGTCAATATAACAGGGGAGCGATAAAGAAAAAAGAATTACTGAAAAGCGAAGGATATCTTTGAAAAATATATATGCACCATCACGAAGGACATATAGGCCATGACAAGCATGAAGGGCATCACACCGGGAATTTTCTTGTGAAATTCTGGATAAGTCTCGTTTTAACAGTCCCGATTATTATTTATTCCGATTTGCCGCAGGCACTTTTTGGCTGGACGGCGCCTTTATTTCCGGGGTCTCAATATGTGGCTTTGGTCTTAAGCACGGCAATTTTCTTTTATCCAGGCTGGATTTTCCTCGTTAGCGCATGGAAAGAACTGAAAGCAAAATTGCCGGGAATGATGACACTCATCGCGTTGGCCATTACCGCAGCTTACCTTTATAGCATTTATTCCACATTTTATAGCCAGGGACATACGCTTTTCTGGGAACTGGCTACCCTTATTACTGTCATGCTGTTAGGCCACTGGATGGAAATGAAGGCAGTCCAGGGAGCTCAAGGTGCACTTCAGGAACTTTCAAAACTTCTGCCAGATACTGCTGAAATTGTTAAAGCCGATACCACTGAGATCATTCCTCTTGAAGAACTCAAAATCGGGGATGTCGTCATGGTGCGTCCAGGTGGGAAAATTCCGACTGACGGCATGATCATTGAAGGAAAATCCGATGTCAGCGAGTCTATGATAACGGGTGAATCAATACCTGTAAACAAGAGTGTCGGTATTGAAGTTTATGCCGGAACCATCAATGGTGACGGTTCCATTAAAATTAAAGTGACAAAACTGGGCGAAAATACTTTCCTTTCCGGCATCATGCGCCTTATCGCGGAAGCCCAAGCCTCAAAATCAAGGCTCCAGCTTTTATCAGATCGCGCCGCTTTTTATCTCACCATCATTGCAATCGCTGGAGGTGGAATAACGCTTGTCACATGGCTTGCACTTCAATCTGGCCCAGCCTATGCCATGGAAAGGTTCGTCGCGGTTCTGGTCATAACCTGCCCGCACGCGCTCGGCCTGGCAATTCCGCTCGTCGCATCCATTTCAACGACGATGGCAGCCCGTAACGGCTTCCTGGTCCGCCAAAGGGCAGCCCTTGAGTCAGCCCGTAATATAGGAGTTGTTCTATTCGATAAAACTGGAACCCTCACAAAAGGGGAATACGGGGTTGAAAAAATCTGGCCCATCCATGCCATGAACGAGAAGGAAGTCCTTCAGCTTGCAGCTTCGGTTGATACCCAATCGGAACATTTTGTGGCACGGGCAATTATGGAAAAAGCCAAAGAATACAAAATACATCTTCTGGCCATGCGTGACTTTTTACGAATGCCGGGAATGGGAGTGAGTGGAATTGTAGAAGGACAGGAAATTTTTGTTGGTGGGAGGATGCTGGCGAAGGGAGAGAAGAAAATTCCGGAAATAATCCAAAAGGATATTCAGGCAGTCAGTAAAAAAGGCCATACAATCCTTTATGTTTATCGTGGAAAATATCTGGTCGGCGCAATGTCTTTAACAGACCTCATAAGGAAAGAATCCAGGGATGCCATCACGGACTTGAAAAAAATGGGGCTGAAAGTCGCCATGATCACAGGGGATTCCGAAGATGTCGCACAATGGGTAGCGCAGGATTTAGGCATAGATGAATATTTTGCAGGCGTTTTGCCACGCGAAAAAGCCGACAAGGTCAAACTTCTTCAGCAGCGCGGGGTCAAAGTCGCGATGGTGGGTGACGGAATCAATGACGCGCCGGCATTAACACAGGCTGACCTGGGCATTGCCATCGGTGCAGGCACTAACGTAGCCATTGAGTCGGCCGGGATCATTTTGGTCCGCAACGACCCGCGTGACATTGCTCGAATCATCAGACTATCCAAATTCACGTACGCCAAGATGATCCAGAACCTGTTCTGGGCAACAGGATATAATATCGTTGCTCTTCCTTTGGCGGCAGGAGTCCTTGCCTCAAAAGGGATTGTCCTTCAGCCGACCTTATCAGCTATCTTCATGTCACTGAGTACCGTCATTGTCGCCATCAATGCCCTGGCCCTCCGGCAAAAAAAGCTTTCCTGATGGATGGAATAAATAAAGGTCCAAAATGTGAATTGCGCACTCTTACCAGCTGAGTTAATTGCCTAGTGTTACACTGCGGAACTCACCCGATACGGGCGAATAATACAACGTAGTTTTTACCGTATTCTTTGGCGCATTTTGGGCAGGTGGTGTATGAAAAGTACAGCTGTTGGACTTTATGCCCTTTTGAAGCCGAATACTGCACCATCTCATTGGCCCATTTCCCTGCATTATTGTATGGACCTTCAAACACTTTGGTCAGGAAGGTTCCTGAAATTTTTGCCATTTTTACTCCAAGAACATCTTTTGCAACATCAATGTAAATGTCTGCTCCCCAGAGTGACTTTTCATCAGTCAGCATGAGCTGGTGTTTTGCATTTGCTCCTGCTGTTTTTATCAGCTGCATGTTTTTTATTATTATTTTCCCCATATTTAAAGGGATGTGCAGGAAGCTTGTGACGTGGTCTTTTACAAACAGTTTGTTATGCCATTTTATTGTTTTGTCTTCCCATGGTTTTGGATCAAATGGCTCGCAGCAGCCTGTTGGTTTTATTGCATGTGTGGACATGGGTGTGGATTATTATTATTTAATTTATGGAAAACTTAGCATATGGCTACCATATAATATGAGCCGCTATATTCGCAGGAACGTGGAGCCAAAGTATATTCTTTTACTTTGTATGTAATATCCACGTCTCTAACTTTACCTGCTTCGCTGCGCGAATAGTGGTGGGCCTGGATGGAATTGAACCATCGACCAATCGGTTATGAGCCGACTGCTCTGACCGCTGAGCTACAGGCCCGTTTGTAAAGAAACAGGTTCCTTGAAATTCTAGTATAAGAAAGACCTTCGCACAAAGGAAAAACAAATCAGATCAATGGGAACCCTGAAAACCCGCACTATATCCTTAACGGATCATTTTCATACTGTGGCAAAACAAAATTACCGCGGTCAATGGACTTGAACGCTTCAATAATCCGGGGAGTCTTTAAAATACCGCTGGCGACCAAATATTCGACAAGTTGAAGATTGGTCTTCATTGGCTTAAATGGAGAAAACCTATTTGCTTCTCGTCATTGATACGGCACGTGCAAGCCTTGATTTCTTGCGCGCAGCGTTATTCTTATGGAGGATATGCTTCTTGCAGGCGGTGTCGATGGCTGAATAAGCTTGCGGAAGGATCTTTTTCGCTTCTTCAAGGTTTGTTTTGCTCAGCGTCAAAACTTTTTTTAAATATGATTTGACCCTGCTCCTGGTCGCCTGATTCCGTTCACCATGCTTTATGGCCTGTCGGGCTTTCTTTTTTGCGGACTTGATAATTGGCATACTGTACTTTATTTAAGTGTAAAATTAAAAGCTCAGTTACTATATGAGAGCATGGCTTCATTGTCAACATAAAGCTAAAAATCACTTAAATACTAAGAAATAAAATAATAAACTTGACAAATTATGTAATTATGAATAATATAACATCCTATATTTGGCGAAAAATGTTGTAGGATTTTGTAATGAACGGTAGAAAAATGAATTTACAGGTTTGAGGCAGATGCCATTTACATTCACCATTAACTATTTATTTCATCACTTATCAAAACATGTTAAACCTCAGAACACAATTGCTGAAGAAAATGGGCGTCATCGCGACACTTGTAACCTTAATGGTAACAGCTTCAGTGCCGGCAGTAACGGCTTTTACAATGACCAGTGGCGGGACAGCCGTATCAACCTATGCGCCCACGACAAATGTCAGTGACGCAAACGTTTCTTTTGTATATGGGGATCCGGCACCTGCAATCTCCAATGCGTATGCGAATCCCTCAACCTTTAAGCCAAGCAACGGCGAAACAACTACCATTCATTTTGAGTTGAATGCTTTGGCCAGCACAACGGTGGATATCAAGCAGAATGGTTCTGAGGTTTACAATTTCATGACCTTAAGCTCCCTGAATTCCGGGCCACATGATCTCGTATGGAACGGGATAAATCAAAATGGAACACTGGTTGCCAACGGCACATACCAGTTTGTCATTCACGCCCAAAATACCGGAGGGTCAGCAGATTACCAGAATAACATTACTGTCACTTCCAATGTCGGTGCACAGCCGGTTGTTTTTACGGTAAATACACCAAACCCAAACCCCTTTAACCCGGATCTGGGCCAGACGATTGTACAGTATTCCGTTAACACGACAGCAAACGTAAACATCCAGGTGCTGGATGGCAACACCGTGATCCGCCAGCTTGGATCTTCACCAATGACGCTCAGCGCAGGTTCATATACGGTAAGTTGGGATGGTAAAAACTACAGTGGAAATAAAGTTACGGCAAAGACGTACTACATCCAGTTTACCGGCAGTAATGACCAAACACCTGTACCAGCCGTATCAACTGTTCCGGTTATTGTTGATTATACAGTCACGAACGCGAGTACAAAGATTCTCTATGTTTACAGCGACGATTCATCTTTTGATCCAACCGGTACGAGCAACAGCTCAACGAATATTCACTACGCTGTCACCAATAATGCGACAGCTACTGTTAAAATTCTCAATTCAACCGGCAGTGTCGTAAGGACATATAGTGCGGTTGGTGTGAGCAGCGGCTTTGATTACTGGACGACATGGAACGGTAAAAATGACGGCGGTTCAGTTGTTCCAGTTGGCAGTTACACTGCAAAAGTTGATATTTGTACAACAGCTTGTCCTACAGCGGTAGATACCAAGCAGTCTGCAACCTTTTCAGTAGCCTACAACGGGACAACAAACACCGCGCCTAATGTCACTTCTCTTTCAGTAAATCCATCATCTTTTAATCCTTCAAACAGCGAAACAACAACTATCAGCTATTCATTAGATAAAGCGGCAACTTCGACCAGCGTCCAGATCTTGGACAGCGGAAGTTCCGTCCGCAGGACGATGAGTGGCGGCGTTTCAACCGGCCAGAACAGCATTATCTGGAACGGCCGTGATGACAGTGGCAATATTTTATCGGTCGGTACTTACACCGTTAAAGTAAGTGCCACGAATGCATACGGCACAGGCAGCAATACAACAACGGTCGCTATAACCAGCAGCACAAGCGGGAATGCTCCAAACGTGACATCACTTTCCGCCAGCCCGTCTTCATTCAATCCTTCAAACAGCGAAACAACCACATTAAGCTATTACCTCGACAAAGTTGCAACCTCAGTTTCTGTCCAGATCTTGGACAGTGGAAGTTCTATCCGCAGGACGATAAGTGGCGGCACTTCAACAGGCCAGAACAGCATTGTCTGGAACGGCCGTGATGACAGTGGATATGTTCTAGGTACAGGAACATATTCATTCAAGGTAACTGCAACAAACAGTTATGGCTCAGGCAGCAATACAGGTACCGTTTACATCAGTAACGGATCTTCGGGCAGTTGCACAAGCAGCAGTGGCACGCCAAACCTGACAAGCGTTTACACAAGCCCGACAAACTTCAATCCATACAACCAGACCCTTACCGTCTATTACACGCTTGACCGTGCAGCTAACGTTACGGTCCAGGTTACCAATAGCAGCGGTAATATTATGAGGACTCTCACGGATTCGGTTTGCGTTTACAGTGGCAGTAACACTGTTACCTGGACCGGACAGGATGTCTACGGCAACACAGTTCCGAATGGCACCTACACTATCCGCATCAATGCAAGCAACGGCTCAGGTACGGATTCTGAATATTCCTATGTCACGGTAAACAATAGTGGGACTAACAACAATAATGGAACAATCGTCACCAACATCATGGTGAATCCTCAAATCTTTAATCCGAATAATGGACAGACTTCAGCCATTTATTACAACCTGACCAAAACAGCAACGGTGACAACGGATATTATAGACAGCAATAGCAATGTT
>Ga0315275_10003732_pt1 | contig 14096 bp, 15 predicted proteins | sample YL17G03_0_MG_FD_205557 | JGI IMG/M metagenome (GOLD analysis project Ga0315275, IMG submission 205557) | Sediment microbial communities from Yellowstone Lake, YNP, Wyoming, USA - YL17G03_0 | ecosystem: Environmental > Aquatic > Freshwater > Lake > Sediment | place: USA: Wyoming | collected... | reverse complement strand
CGGGCTGAATCAATAGGGGGATCAGTAACTATGGGCGTTCATTTCTCATCTATGCGATTGGATTGGAAAACCCCCAAAGCCTTTTACGAAAAGTTAAACGAGGAGTTTCATTTTACCTTCGATCCATGCCCGGCTAATCCTACATTCGACGGGCTTAATATTGAATGGGGGGGGATAAGTTTCTGCAACCCGCCATATGGACGCGAGATACCGAAGTGGATTAAGAAGGGCTACGAAGAATACCTTAAAGGCAAAACCGTAGTTTTCCTTATCCCGTCCCGTACCGATACTTCGTATTGGCACGACTTCATTATGAAGGCTACGGAGATCAGGTTTATCCGTGGGCGTTTAAAGTTCGACGACCAACCAAACCCCGCGCCCTTCCCTTCGGCGGTTGCTATCTTTAAGCCATAGTTATAACCCCTCAATTATACGATCCCTTATACCTAACCCCTTACTCCTTCTTACCCCCTAACCGCTTAACACTACAAAGCAAACGCGGGGACGGATTGTTGTGTTAGCCCGGCGGCTTTTTCTTTTTAACGAACCCATCCTACAAATATCCGAATCTTCGGAAGGCTATAAGAGTGCGAAAAGAGGGCTTATATAGACCTATTACTCCGTTCTACCTACCCAATATCATATTAATAAAGGGAATAGTAAGTGTAGTATATAATGTGCAGTTTATAATATCTAATTTACAATAAACCTTTTAAGCCTTAAGGACGTATAAGACGCATGGACGGAGAAGCACAACAGGTAAGCCTAACATACGACATACTACTACTCGACACTATTAAATTAATGCGCAACCACTACGCCGACAACGATCAGGATAGGTACTATAAATACTTCGAAATCGCCCTGCAATTAGTCCTACCACACCTAGACGTAGAGATACGAAAGGGCGCGGAAACTGATTTTAGGAAACTGAAACTAGAAGAAAAGCGAATAGCGGATAGTACCGCCAACGAAACAACGAAGAAACTACAATCCCTTAAACTACGGGAAAGTTTTGCCGACGCACACCGATACTATATCATGCTGGCATTAACAAAGGTTGGGATCGTAAAGACCAGCGAAGAAGGACTAATAGACTTTTCGAGTGTGGAAGTAGAAGCGTTAAAGCGCGTCGTCCGGGATACGGGCGGCGGATTGCCTAGTTCGATAAAGGAAGCCGGGCTAGCCGAACCGAAGCCCGAAAAGAAAGAGGGCTAGTATGGAATGGGAAAACGGTGCGACGACGTGCCATAAGGCGCTTTACGATAGCCCGTACTTCCGGCTAAAACAAAGCGAACTAATGGGGATCGCATACCTAAAAAGCGAACGCGATAAGGTTATCGGAAAGAAGTTTAGCCTTCTCGCTTCGTTCGATGGGCGACACCGTGCCGGAAAATCACTTACCGCTTCAACATTCGCGTATTTATGGGATAAGACCTTCTGGGACTTTTTCGAAAACCGGATCGTGCAAGATCATCAAGCGTTCATGGACGCGCTAGAAAGCATAGCAAAAGCGAAAATCGAAGGCGGCGTGATCGTGGTAGATGAAGCCGGGGTAAGCATGGGTTCATCGGATTGGTACGAACGCTGGATGAAGGTGCTTACCGATACGGTGCAGATGTTCGGATACCTATACCCGGTAGTTCTTTTCGTCGCCCCGGTAAAGGACTTCGTAGATTCCCGACTTCGTAAGATGTTTCACGTTTATTACAAGGTTGCCCGGTACGACAACGAAAGCACGACCGTTACCCCATACAACGTAAAGTACAATACAATAAACAATAAATGGTTTTACAAGAAGCCGGTTATCAGGATAGGCGGGCAGGAAATCCAAATGCGCAGGTTAAGGATCACGAAGCCCCCCGCCTTCATCATGGATCGCTACCGAAACCTAGAACTAGGGCGCAAAAGCGCCATGTTGGAAAAGTTTATGAATGAAATGCGCAGATCCGAAGCGAAGGAAGTAAAGAAGGAGCGCAATATCGCGAAGGTAATAGACTTCGTTACGGCGAACTACCGGCTTTTCGAATCAAAACGAAGCAAGCCGCAAGACGTTATCCTAGATGAAAACACGATCGAGTATAACCAAGAATTGCCGCACCGCCTAGCGAAGTACGTTAAGAATGAAGCGGAGAAGCGCCTATGCGACAAGCAACGGCAGATAACCGAAGAAATAGAAAGAAAGGGTGCAAAACCATGAAATTCAAATGCCTTAAATGCCGAAAAGCATATAGCGGCGAACCAACCCGCGCCTTAATGATTGATGGCGTAGCGATTTTCCGAAGGGATATATGCTACGATGATGTTTTGGAAATTAATGCGGATCTATGCGCCGGGTGCGCCCAACAGGTAGAAGCAAAACTGCGCCCGATATTCGCATGGGCTAGAAGATACAAGCAGGGGGGATAAAAATGTGCAACTGCGATAAATGTAAGGAAAAAAAGGAAAGCCGGATTGCGTCGGTGCGATTTATTGGATATTCCTTTTTGGGAATAGGAATCGCAACGTTGGGGAAATTGCCCGCCGAAGGGACGATTAATTCCGTTCAGGGATTTTTAGGGTTATTGGGCGCGGTATTATTGATCGCCGGGGCGTTATGCCTAGCCTTCCCATCCCATCGGATTTTAGCCTATCTAAACAATAAGGAAGTGGAAACGCATGGAACTGATAAAAGTTAAGGTATTGCCGCCGGAAAAGGAAGATTGGATAGTGAAGGTGGGCGGGCAAGAAGTACCGCTATCAGTAATAGCGACGCTTCTGCGCCCCTTCCTTATCCTAGCGATCCTTTACTGCGCCTATGTGGTGGGGCAAACAGATCAACTTTCTAGGGAGTGCAACGAAAAGATAGCCGCCGCCAACATGGAAATATCAAAATGTGCGCAAGCCGGGCATACCAACACCTACCAGCCGCTTAATTTCACGCACCCTTAACCTTTTAATAAAGGGGCGGATTATACGGTGCATGGCGATTATCCGTAATTCTGACGGAAGCACAACCGTATCCGGGCAGGATTCGGGTAGTGGTAAAACAACGACAGTAACTACCGCCCCAAAATCAACACCGCCGCCCGCGCCGTCCCCATCCCCCACCCCAACCACTTCCAATTCTAAATCATCTACTTCTAATCTTTCCACCCGCGACCGGCTACGCTATGAAAATATGCAGGAAATCGCAAAACTCGATCCATCGGTAACGAAAACGACCGACTACCAGAAAGCCTTTAACGACCTAACGAAAAAGGCGGAAGCCGCCCCGTCAAGCCCCCCCGCGCCGACCTTTACCTACAATCAAATAACCAAAACCGTTACGACCAGCACCGGCGAGATATACCGCAACGTAACCGGAATTACACAAACAAGCACCGGGGAATTGAAAGAGGTAATCATAAAGCAGGATGGCAAGGACGTTACCTATAATCCGACCAGCAAGGAAGTAACCGCCGTGCAGAATAAAAAAACCTTCTTCGACGTTACGACGAACACCGGAATAAACAAGGAAACCGGGGCGGCGGTGGGATTATCGAACGTGCAGGAATTGGGCGAATTGGGAATTAAGGTAACCGCATATACCCCGCCCCCGCCGTTGGCAAGCCCGAAATACAATTCTAATGTGGCGGCGGCGGATTCATTCGTGGATATTATCAACGCACAATACGGGGCGCAGGTGCTTATCGGCACGGAATCGGGAAGCCACTACGAGGTTACTATAAATCCCAATATCCACCCGACGCAATCCCAATTAGATCTATTCGCCCAACGTTTCAAGGAAGCAGGCTTTAACGTCGAGAACGGGAAATATACCTACGACGTTATAGTGCCATACCACAAAACTCCGCAACTTCCCGGTTCGAGCGCCTCCATAACTGTTTTAGGGGAAGCGGCAGAAGAAAGAGTGAATACCCCATATGCGGAAGGATACGAACCCACAACCGTAACGGACACCGAAGGTTCTACAATCTCGATAGACGGCATTACCAAAAATCTAGGGGAATATATAATGGATCAATCCGCGAAGGCGGAAAATGGCTATCTTCCCGAAGGCACGCGCCACCTAGCGCCGTGGGACGAACAAATGCTTTCAGAAATGGGGGTAGTGGGATACACGGTTGGTGGATACGCGCAACCGTTCGGCTTCGATACCAACGTTACCACGACCGTACCCGTAAGCCTGATTAATGCTAAAAACTTCCTAGAAACGCATGGGGTTAATGCGGCGGGGCAGATATACGAAAAGGGCGGAGCGGAAGAACTGTTTTTTTCGGATGAGGTGGGCGGCATGATCCCCCTTCTGCCGAATCCCAACGGACAACCCCTATCATGGCGCGAGTTTTACCGCACCGACTATTCGAAGAATTGGCTAGAAAGACCAGCGCGGGAAATAGAAGGCAACTTTTCAATTCCGGTATGGGCTGGAAGTATGCACATAGCCGACTTAAAGCCGTCGCAGGTTTTAGGGTACTTCGGCGACATACCGGAATTATTTATTAAGTCCTTCGCGGCTAGCGGCACAATCGCAGGGGCATTTACCCACGCACCGAACATTACCGGCACGGACGAACAGGTGGCGGCGGCTGGCGACGTTTATGCCGCCTTTCCCTACTTCATTAACCTGCCTACTTCCATCGCTACATTAATGCTTTTAGCCGAACCAACCCCAGATCTAACCAAAACAAGCGGCACTAGCGCCGTGGATTCGGTAACGGGAAAGCCGGTAAGCGGAATAACCGAATACTCGCCCGGCACTTCGACAGGTTGGAAGATAGTAAATACGGAAATGAACCCGCCGCAATTCGGCGCTGGATGGGTAAAAGATACCGCCCGCCTTACGTCCGGCGCTGAAATCGAGGTATTCCATCCTGCATACGCGGGACAGGCGGTTATCCAGCCCTTCGTCCATCCGGTACAGGGAATCGCGGAAGGGATCGCCACAATATCAAAACCCATTATCGCAGTAACCCAATCAGGGATATTAACCAGCGCGGTAACCACGACCGGCGCGGTAGGCTACAATTTCTTCAAGGGCGTTTCGGAAGCCATGCAAACGGAAGAATGGAAGGATATAAGTAGCCCGGAATACATAACCGAACCCGTAATGGAAACTGAAATGAGGGGGGCGGGTTTATTCGCAGGCGTTATCTATCCAAAAATAACCACGATCCGAGTGCCGAACCCAGAATACCACAAGATAAAGACGACAGAACAAGTGGGCGCTACCGCAGGGATGGCAATCCCCGGCATGAACATACAGGAAGATCTAACCCCGCAATATGTAAGTACCCCGCAGGGTAGGGAACTGATTTACGGAATTGCCCCAAAGGAAAACGACGTGGTTAAGGGTGCGGCATGGCTGGTTTCAAAAGGCATAGAATCAGCAACTACCCCGGAAGCCCTGCAAATGGAAACGATCGCGGCGGTGGGGGGCTTTACGCTCGGTGGATTCGTAGAAGGGACACACCAATTCAAGCCCGTAGGGAAAGCGGTAACCGAAGGATTTTACGGGAAGGTGGATACTACCGCCAATCAATATATGGATCTAGGCAGATCCATAACCAGCAAAATATCAACCCCAATAAAAGACGCGCTTAACCAGCCATATTACGATTCGTTGCTTCGCCAATACCAAGCCCCGACCTATCGCGTGGGAAGCGAAACAAAACCTGCGGCAATCCTAATCTCCCCGCAACCACAAACCATTACTAGGAGCGTAGCGTTATCCCCAACCCTGCAAGCGTTATGGGATCAATCAGCCCGGCGCGAGTTTGCCGCTTCATTTATAGAACCCCCCAAAAATATAGCACCGGAGGATATACCTGCGGGGCAAAAGACGATGGAAAAACAGGGATTACGCCAGCCAATAGCCCCGAAAATGCAGGTTACGGTAAATACTCCTAGTTCATATTGGGCGAAATACCAGCCCGCACCAACCGAACAACAAATGGCGATCGCGGAAGATCTGATACGCCACCCGACCACGACCGAATTGGCGGCGGCGCAACATTCAGTATATCAACTCAAACAAGCGGGATATTCCGAACGGACAATAAACCGGATGTTAAGCGGCACGATAACCGGAAAAATGCTAGGCATGGACGTAGGGACGGCGCAAGGCACGGAATTAGGCACAATCTCCGGGCAACGCATGAGTATAGGACAGCGCCTAGCAACGGGGCAACGCCTAGCGACCGGAACGCGCCTAGCGACCGGGCAACGGTTGGTAACCGGAACGCGCCTAGTGGCAGGGCAACGGCTGGTAACTACCGTGAGGACTCCGCCCCCATTCCTTTTAACAAGAACCGCGCAGGGCTTCGGAAAGAAGCAACCCCGCAGATTCGTAAAAAAACCACATAGCGCAAACTTCGAAGGCGAACGCTCAATCTTCGCGGATCTGTTAAGCGTCGCCCATTCACAATACCTTTACGGCACGGCAACCCATCCGAACCCGAATAAGCGCCCGTACATTTATGGATATGAGAAGGGCGGCATGGGGCGAGTGCCAACCGTAGAACTTCTTAATCCTAAAAAGAAAGCCATAAAAACTATAAGGGGGAAGGGGATACTATGAAAGGACAGGTAACGTTTATTAACCTGATCGCAATCGCGGTAACGCTGATTGTCTATATGGCGATTCTGCCGGTAATCAATTCGTTTATAGATACTACGGTGTCCGACCTTCTATTATCTCCCAACCAATATACCACCGTCCTTGTCGCCATGCTTTACCTAGTCCCCTTCCTATTATTGCTTATGATAATATTAAGCGGGCTGAACATGGCGATCCCCCGCAGGGAAGGTTTTGGTGGCGCTTATCCATAGGGGGTACGCCATGAACCCTAAACTAATCCTTTCGATTCTTCTTTTTGCAGTTAGCCTATCCTTCGCGCTGAACATAACCATCCCGGACGAACAGTTAGCCGCGAAGCATATTACGGCGGGCGCGGTGGATATTGGGGTGCAACTTACCGGCACGCCCTATATGTACGATCCGACGGCGACGCACCATTATTTCCTTATCGAAGTCAATAATAGCAAGGCAAGCGCGATACAGATAAACAAGGTGTTGAAGCAAAACATTACCGTTAATGGCGTTCATCTTAACGCGGCGGATATGCACCTAGTATCTTCCTTTACCCATGATAACATAACCAACGTTACCAACGTTATCGCCACTCCAATCAACGCGACCGCAACCATTCCCGGCAAGGCGCTTACGCGGTACGTCCTAGACATTACGACCGATCCGTGGGAAAGTGGCACATTTAATTTTACGATAGGGGCTGACGGGCAGAATATCCTTATAGATCCGAATTTTAGCACCTGCGGCACGACCACCGCCGGAAGCGGTACATATACCCTTACCACCGCCTTATCATGTACGGGGCATGGAATTACCGTAGCCCATAGTTCTGTTATAATAGACCTGAACGGTTACACCATGACCGGGGACGGCGGCGCGGGAGATTATGGCGTGAATATCGGAACGGGGTTAAATACAATAACCGTTAAGAATGGTGGAATAAGCACTTTTGGATATGGAGTATATGATCTAGATTCGTCTATAATAACAGTTCAAAACGTAACGGTAACTAGTGCGAGTGGTACGGGGATTTATGTTAATGCTAACGCGGCAAGCCTAGCCACAATCTCCATTACAAACAACACCGTAAATACGGTTGGAAGCCGGGGGATATGGGTAAAGACCGGGGCGAGTTCATATACAATCACAACCGCGACCATTTCAAATAATATTTTAAGCGGCACTTCCACAAGCCCACAGGGTATCTATCTTCAAGCAGCAGGCGGATCTATAACCGGGCTTACGGTGGATTCTAATGTTATTTCCCTTACGGGCGCAACGTCGTATATGATACAACTAGACACTTCCGCAACAACAAAGGACATAATCGGAAGCATTACCAACAATAATCTAACCGGCGGGGCTGGCGCATCATCGGTAGGAATTTCGATTAGTTCAGCATTTCTTCCCCCATCCTACGACCTAATTTCAGGAAATAGAATATCCACTATCAACGGGTACGCGATAACGGCAAGCGGGGCATCGAACGTAAATATTACAAATAATTGGATAAACAACACAAACGGACTTCAAATATCATCCACCGCATCGGGAAGCATTAACGGATTCGAAGTAAGCAACAATAATATTACGAACCCAAACTCCGGTACTCCTACGGGGATAGATATGGTGCTTACCGCCGGTTCGGTAGATAATGTAGCCATTTCAGGAAACTATATTTTAGGATTTACAAAAGGAATACAATTTGCGGGGGCGGCGGCGGGTACAGCCCCAACGGACACGGTAACGAACAATAATATAGTTAATGGTACGGATGGTATAGTTATCAATTCTGGTGTAGCCGGTTCTATTATCTTTACGGGCAATAATTGTACGGGACAAAGTGGTTACGGCATTTCCCATACGGACGGAGATACCCTGCAATTCATAAACACCACAATTACCAACACCGGAAATTATGCCTATAATGTCGCAGGTACGGTAACATGGACGGGCGCGGCTAAATTTACCAACACTTCTATATACAGCACCGTAGGCAAATACATTTCAAACAACGGCGGCAACGCGATCCCGACAATAGGGTTAAAGATGGGGGCTAGCGCTTCATCGGCGGCTACATGGGGTACTATATCGTTAGCCAACGCCCATACGATCGGCACTACTACTTCATATCTTACGAACGCAGATTGGCTTTCTTTAGATTCAGCAACACTTACGGAATTTAATGTAGCCCCAACAACGGTACAATTTTATTGCGCCGACAATAATACCTATTATGGCGTATATTATATTGCCGGATTCCCGGCAACGAAAGCCGCAATAACCGGGGGTACTCCGACATGGACGTACTGCAACAACAATATAGCAACAGCAACTAGCCTTTTCGCGTTGGGCGGATATGCTATAAGTTCAACCAGCGTAACGACCGTAGGTACATACGATAATAACATTACCCTACCGACCATAACCGCCCCCGTACCAGCGTCCCCACAAGCATTATACTACGACCAGAACGGCGACCTGCAACTTATCTACTTCGAACTTACTGCGCCAACCAATACGATCCATGTAGCGAAGATCACAAACAATTCCCTATCCTACCTTTACAACGGTTCGGTAAATGCAACGCGCCCCTTCTTCGTAGCCATGCGCAAGGATACGAACATGAGTATTCTTACCTACGCGACCAACAACACCGCCGCCCAATTCATAAACGTAGATGGTTCGGTAACCATAACCGACGAAGCCGCCGCCTATGTGGTTGGTTCGAATAGCGGCTACGATCCCGGCGCATACGCCAACACGAAGAATATAGATACGATCCTGAACGACACGAACAGTATTTACACCTTTATCGTCCCGACCAATAACCAATCCTTCCTTATCTCCAAGCCCTATTCCGGGAATACGCTAACCACCCAGAATATAACCATGCACAACCGCATCGTGGCATGGGGATCTATCGCGAAGGACGCTACCCTGCATACGTGGTATTATCCGTGGCTTTCTAATTCTTCATGCACCGCGACTACCGAACAGATCCAAATATGGCAATTCGACGGCACTACACAATCCTACGTCGCAACCCCACAAACCGCGTGCCTATCACAAGCCGACGTAGAAGCGTCGCATATCCAATTCGAACAGTATGGAAGCAAGACCTACGCCTTAATAATCGGGCTAACTAGCGCGACCAACAAACTGCACCTGATAGAAGAAAACCTAACCGCGAACTTACCATACACTATAAACAGCATTAGCCCCATTATCTTCCTAGACCAATATACCTTAACCTTTTTCAGCAACGAAAGCGGGGTTATCTATGCGTACTCCTGCTACTTCGGAAACGGGGCGAACTGCGCTAGGATCGCTTCTACAAGTTACGGGCAAGTCCCGGCATACACCGGGGCATTAACGGCGGCTATGCGCTCCGGCACTAGCGATATAATAACGAACGGGCAGATCGCGGGAAACCTTACGTTCGCCTACAATCAAAAGACATACAATACGAAATTCGTATGCTTCGATGAAATGCAGGAATACCGCAAGAACTTTACCGCGTCCATCTTTACCGACAATACCAGCCAAGTCCTAACAACGCAAGCGTGGGGGTATGTATGTCCCTCTACCATGTTCGGAGCGGGATTAACCCGCGCTTACGCAACCTGCAACAACGGCACGTCGCGCCTATTCATTACCGGGCTATCGAACAACTACACCCTTAATATGTACTCGCTGGATACCACATTAGGATCGTATTACTCATTTAAGGTTACTGACGCATACAGCCAGCCGATAGACAACGTAACAGTAACCGCGCAACGGATCAGCCCCACCTACAATTCATTCGTTACAATCCAACAGGCGATAACCGATTATGTAGGCGACGCTACCTTTTTCCTGCAACCGTTCGCAGTTTATCAAATATCCCTAACGCATAACTCTTACCTTCCCATAACATTTACCTTCATCCCTAGCACTACCGCATCCATTACAATCATACTAAACGTAGCCAACGGCACGGTAGTAGAACTTCCGAACTATAACCGCGTGTTCAACGACACAAGTTATTCAATCGCCCCTACAAATACTTCCTTCGCCCCGCCGGACATTAACGTAACCTATCATGTTATCAGCGCCAATAGCACGCTGGAATATTACGGCATGAGCATAACGAAGAAGTACAACAGCACCCTATCCACGGTCTATTCCTCGAACGTATCCGGCAACCCGACCGGGGGCTATATGAACTACACTACGAACAATACCGGGGTTTATACAGTAACCACATGGTTCAAGTCCCAAAATTACAGCGTTTATTACCCATCCCCGCGCACCTACTATATCGGAAATGTAACCGGGCTAGCCGCCGCACGCCAACAGTTAATAGACGAAGAACCGATAAGCGGCTGGCTTTTCTACCTTATCGCGGTGGTAGCCGCTATGCTGGTAGCGGGCTTCGTTTCCCAATACACGATCGAAGGCGCTGGCGTGGTTGGGCTTATCGTCCTATGGGGATTCACATGGCTTTATCCTAGCGCATTTGTTATCGAGGAATTAGGGATAACTACGTTCATGGCGACCGCATTAACTACGGTTATGGTAATAGCGGGGGTTTATATTTCAAAACAGGGGGTTTAAGGCATGAGATTAGGCGCTTATGTTCTATTGATGTTCGCGGTTTCCGCAGTATTCTACTTTCTAGGATATAAGCCAATTGCCCTAGAATCGGTATATAGCAATCAAGGCGGCGATACCTTTACCGAAAGCGATATTTTTAGCAAACTTACCGAAGGCGCGTTGTCCCCCGGCACTTCATTAGCCGCCGTTGTCGCGGCTATCGCTATCGCGTTCGCCGCCACGCTCGTCGCAGGATACGCCGCGATATACATAATCCCCATCGCGATCCTGATACTGCTTTTCAATTACCTGATCTTCCCCTTCTCGTTCGTCCTAGATCCGGCAACCCCGGATATAATCAAACTGCCGGTGGTTGCGCTTATGAATATCCTTATGATTATGTCTTTCCTATCGTTCGCAAGGGGGGGTAATGTTTAATGTCCGGGCTTCAACCATTAGAAAATTGGATGGGGGACGGATTCGCTACGGTTATCGGAGATCCTATTTTCATGGGGCTTATGATTCTGGGGTTCTTCTTCGGGTTCGTAATGCTACAAGGCACGCGCCTAGACGCTAAACTATTGGTGCTAGTCCCAGTTGCGCTATTAGCCGCACCATTCTTTCCGGCGCAAGTGTTTATGATCCTGCTAGGATTGGCGTGCGCGTTCATACTATATCTAGCGCTGGCGAAGATGGATAATAAGTAGGGGTGCTTATGAAGAAACTGCCATACCTCTATGAAAAGATCCTGCTATTCCTAGACCATGCCGAAGTCCGAAAGATGGATCGCGACCTAGCACGCGAGGACATATCACGCCGTTTTCGCATTTCCCGAACCGACACCGGGGAGATCTTTAAAGAACTGCAAGCATATGGCGCGATCAAGAAGCAATCGAGGGGAAAGATACATTTATAAAAAACCTTAACCTTTATTAATCCCCCCCTCGTCCCCTATCTATCAACCGGGCAACCGGCATACGGAGATGATGTAAGATGAAGAAATTTGAAGCAAATAAGGGCGCGGGTATGGTTTCGACCATAATCGGGCTGGTAGTGGCTATTATCGTTCTGGTTGCCGTGGCGATCCCGGTTACCACACAGGTAATAACCGAAGCGAACCTGACGGGTACTACGGCTACCGTCGTGGGGCTTATGCCTCTGTTCCTCGGACTGCTAGGACTTCTTATGGTTGCCGCACTTTACGGCTAATCATAAGAACCCACAAGGGGGATCTTTCCCCCTTTCTTTCTTTTTTTCTACAAAACCTTAACCTTTTTATATCCCGTAGAAGATAGGCTAGCATGGCTTCCGAATATGATAGGCGGCGATTTTTAGAATGGGCGAGAACCTACGCAGAAAAGTACGGTTATGATCCTAAAACCATAGACGCAGAAGCATGGTATGATTCTACTTTAAACGCGCAGGAAAACAAGGAGATTATTAAGAACGCATACCCCCCGGTAAAATCCACGGATCAGGTAGCCGAAGATGAGGGCAACCGCAACATGGGGCAGTACGCCAAATACGCCAACGTGGAAGGTTCGCGCCGCAGGGCGGAAGAAGTTAAAGCCGCCCGAAAGCCCGGAGTATTCGACAAGATAGGGGCGTGGAAGGAAAAGAACATAGATGAACCGGCGAAGCGCAGGGAAACCGAACGCTACTTTAAGACGCAGGATAAGATCAGGGAAAGGCAGGAAAGCCTTAAAGTAAAACAATTAGAACAGCAAGAACGCACATTAGCGCGGCAGGAAAGGGAATTAGATAAAGAAGCCTTTAATACCAGCACGACCGGGCGCGTACTCGCAGGGGCGCGGCAGATTGGCGGCGTGGTTAAACATTTCGGAGCGGGGACGGGCGGCAACCAACTTATAGATTCTAAAAATATGCGGGAAATGCTAGCCCCGAAAATGAATAGCGCAGGTAATAATTCCCCGGTATATGCGGGTGGCAAATCCAATTCGGTAATTCTGGGGCTTCTTACCGGAAAATCGCAGGAATCAAAACACCCGCACGGACATTACGTTACAGTTATCGAGCATGGAATCGCGAAGCGCGTTTATACCGGGCAACCACAACCGGGGCAAGCGCCGCCAACAATATCCGAACCCTCGCTTATGGATCGCCTAATAGCAAGCAACCCTAATCCACCCTTATTATCCCAATCCCCCGGAAAACCAACGTTCGATTATTCCGTTTCGGGTAACTCGCTACGCGATCGTATGGTGATGGGAAAGGCGAAGTTCGGCTATACGTTTAACAAACCCTCTAAAAAAATGAGGTATCTGTAATGATAATCGAGTTCGTTATCGGGTTAGGCGTGGTAATAGGCATCCTTATCTTCCTAGCCGAAGGTACGAAGAAGCCGGAGATGGGCGCGTTCGCCAGCGTAATGCTTATCATCCTAGCCGGTTGGGTGCTGATGGATGGGGTGCAATACAAGATCGGGGACAACTCGACCATAACTCGAACGGGGATCAACCCGGAAGTTTCCTACGACAACGGCACTTCAACTATTACCGGGACAAACCTAACCGAACTCATAGTTAATTCCCAAAAGAACATAACGCTGAACGAAACGGAGATAGTAGTTACAACCAACATTTATACCGACCTGCCCGCTACACCGTTCATCGGCTTATCTACGTTCTTCGGGCTGGTATTCATGCTTCTGGGAATGTACGGGCTTCTGCATTACGTTACTAGCGTCGTGGTAAATTACTAGGGTGGATGGCATGAAGAACCTAACCATGCTGGCGATCGTCCTACTTATCCTATCTCCCCTCTCATTCGCAGAATTGCGATATTGGATTATGAATAATTTTGATAACCTTACCGTAACCGGATTGAACGGTGCGGATGGACTTAACCTAACGATGGATCATATAGACGATAATGGCGACGGCACTTATACATGGTTCTTCTCCGACCTAACGAACTTTAC
>Ga0315275_10003731_pt1 | contig 14097 bp, 9 predicted proteins | sample YL17G03_0_MG_FD_205557 | JGI IMG/M metagenome (GOLD analysis project Ga0315275, IMG submission 205557) | Sediment microbial communities from Yellowstone Lake, YNP, Wyoming, USA - YL17G03_0 | ecosystem: Environmental > Aquatic > Freshwater > Lake > Sediment | place: USA: Wyoming | collected... | reverse complement strand
GGGAATGCGGCGGCTGAGTCCGGCGAGAGCTTTATGTCTTTGGCGGCCGGCCTACTCCAGATTCTCAGAGAAGGCTTCGGCATCACGCAGGACTTTATTCTGCAATCCGAGCTCGCCGTGACGGGAAAAGGAACATCGCTCCTGGTCTCGATCGCGAGGGAGCTGGGCGCCCGTGATGTTGTCCTGCCTTACGGCGCGGATAAAGCGGTGGATGTGGCGCAGTTCTCCAAAGAAGACATCAAGGTCTTTTTCCTGCGCTACCTGGCGGTTCCGTACCCCCAGTTCTGGGGCGATTTCCGCGCCAACCTATCCGCCCTCGACCTCCTGCTGTGCGCGGGAAGGGACGGCCGGGGCTCAATCGAACGGGGCGCCCGCCTGCTGCCGGCAGGTTAATCTGCCCGGGTTTGTCCTGAATTGCAATCCCAGCTTCTGCGGATGGATCTTCAATCCCGGCAGTATGGCTGCCGGTCCGTTTCACTCTCCCGGTCGACTCCTATTGACCCTCACCCTCATCGCCCTTCTAATTCCCCAATAGAACAGGCGCTCGGGCAAGAACTTCCTAGCCCAGCGCGCCAACCTCAAGTCGGGGCCAACAATGTAGAGATAGCGGGGTTGGCGTCTGGAGAGAATTCTGGCCACGCACCCCGCTACCAGGCCGGGATCGGCTCCGTGCCGGACGCTGCGCTTTATGGCTTCGCTCCACCCCGTCCTCCACGGCTCGTAGGCGTCAATTTTTTCTTCGCCCATCTCAATGGCGTCCGCGATGTTGGACTTGAGGAAAGTGGGTTCGATCACCGAGACATGAACCCCAAGCGGCCTCAACTCCTGCCGCATGCAGGCGCTGAGACCTTCCACGGCGCACTTGCTCGCGACGTAGTGACTCGAAAACGGCAGCCGCACGGCGGCGTTCCCGGACGAGATGTTGATGATGGTGCCCCTTCCCTGCCGGCGCATGATGGGCAGAACGGCCATCGTCAGGCGGAAAAGGCCGAAGAAGTTCGTCTCAAACTCGGCCCTGACCTGTTCCGGGGTGGCCTCCTCCGCGGCGCCCCCGAGGCCGTATCCCGCGTTGTTGACAAGGGCATCGATCCGCTGGACCCTTTCCAAGACGGTGTTGATGCATCGAGCGACGGATTCGTCCGAGCGGACGTCAAGTTCGACCAGGTCCCAGCCGCGCGGCGGCGCGTGCGCGCCCGGCCTGCGGCTTGTTCCAAAGACAGTGAACCCGTTCCCGGCCAGACGATCGGCGACGGCCCGGCCGATGCCGGTCGACGAGCCCGTGACCAGGACGACTTTTTCCCGGGCTCCGCTCATTTCCGTAACCCGTAGAGGACCGGGACGATCGCCATCCTCGTCTCCGGCTTCAGCGTCTGGCCGAAGGGCCCCCTCACGGCCCCTCCGAGGAACGCTCCGCGTCCTTTCCGGGCCGGCTATTCACCAGAGAGCTCCGCGCCGCCGACCAAGGCGATGGAGAGGGCCAGGACGATCCGAGGGGCGCGCTTTTTCATGGCCTTAAGCTAAAAGAAGGGAGTCACTCCCCCTCCTTTCGATATTATTTAACAAAGACGTCCTGATGTCCAGTATTCCCAGAAAATCTGGAGATCCCGTTCTGCTATAATGGCCGCCATGCGCAAGACGGCAACGCCTTTCCGGCCCGGGCCGCGGGCGCTCTGGCTCGCCCTGCTGCTCTTCCTGGTCGCTCCGGCGCCGGCGCAGTCGCCCGCGCTCAATGCGGCCCGGGTCGAGCGCGGCCCGGCGCTGGACGGCAGCCTCGGGGACGAAGTCTGGCAGCGGGCGGCGCCGTTCACCGGTTTCCGGAAGGTCTTTCCCACGGAAGGCGCCCCCACAGAAACCACGGAACTCCGGGTTCTCTATGATGACGACTCTCTGTTCCTCGGCGTCTATTGCCATGACACCGAGCCCGCCAAGGTCTGCGGCAACACGATGGCCCACGACGCGGACGATGAGGGCGAAAACGACGACATCATCAAGGTGCTCCTCGACCCGTTCCTCGACAAGAGAAACGCGTACATCTTTTTCGTCAACGCCTGCGGTGCCAAGAGCGAGGGGCTGGCCTTCGGCGAACACTCGAGCCTCGACTGGGACGGCATCTGGGACGCGCGGAGCCGGATCCTGAAGGACGGCTGGAGCTGCGAGATCCAGATTCCCTTCAAGACGATCTCGTTCAAGCCCGGCCTCCCCCACTGGGGGATCAACGTGGAACGGTACATCCCCAGGAAGCAGGAAACCATCCGGCTCTCCGGCGTGAAGCAGGACAACTTCTTCAATAACGCGGCCGAGGCGGCCCCCCTCGAGGGGCTCCGCGACATCAGGCTGGGCACGGGAATCACCTTCAAGCCGTACGGGACGACACGGGCCCTGCAAAATCATCTCGAGCCGGGAGGGACCCAGTATCAGTGGGATGGTGGGTTCGACGTCTACAAGAATTTCACGCCCAACTTCGTCGGCGCCTTCAGCTACAACACCGATTTCGCCGAGACCGAAGTGGATGAGCGGCGCGTCAACCTGACCCGCTTCCCGCTCTATTATCCGGAAAAAAGGACTTTTTTCCTGGAGGGCTCGGAGATTTTCAATTTCGGGACCACGAGCACCGAGAGCTTCACCCCTTTTTTCAGCCGGAAAATCGGGCTCTACCAGGGCAACCAGATCCCGGTCATCTTCGGGACCAAGGTCTTCGGCCGGCTGGGCGGCACCAACCTGGCCTTCCTGGACGTGATGACCGACAATTTCAATTCGTTCGCTGAGCAGAACTTTGTCGCCGGCCGGGTTTACCAGAACGTCCTGGCTGAAAGCAAGGTCGGCGCCATCTTTACCGTCGGAAGCCCCGCGGGAGAAAAGAACGCGCTCGCCGGGTTCGACGCGACCTACCAGACATCGCGCTTCCGGGGGAACAGCAACCTGCTGGCCGGGGCGTGGTACGTCTACAACTGGAACAGCCGGAGTGCGGGGCAGCACCAGGGATTCGGTATGAAGCTCGATTATCCCAACGACCTCTGGGATATCGCCACCTCATACTCTTACTATGGGGACGCCCTCGACCCAGGCATCGGGTTCCTGCCGAGGAACAACGTCCAAACGTCCTACTTGCATATCAACTATATGCCCCGTCCGGAAAAAGGATTCGTCGGCCGGCTCGTCCGGCAGTTCTTCTATGAGCTGTCGTTCGAGTATTACTGGGACCTCCAGGGCAATCTGGAAACGCGGCGCATCTCCGTCAGCCCGCTCGCCTTTCAAACCGAGAGCGGCGAGCACTTCGCGTTCGGCATCAGCCCGAACCGGGATGTCCTGCCGTATGATTTCGAAGTGGCCGACGGGGTCGTCATCCCCAAGGGGGCTTACGATTTCACCAACTGCTCCGTCGAGCTCCGGTCCGCCTCCCACCGGCCCGTCAGCGTCGGCGTGGAGCACACCTTCGGCGAATTTTATTCGGGGCGGCTCAACCAGACAGAGCTGGGCCTGACGTTCAAGTGGAGGGGCTATGTGACCCTGGCCGTGGCGACCGACTTCGTCCGCGGCAGCCTTCCCCAGGGCCGTATCGATGAAGACGTCTACGAGGTCAAGGCGGATCTCTTTCTATCGCCGCGTCTCGGGCTGATGAACTATTTTCAGTACGACGACGTCTCCCGGCAGCTCGGCGTCAACCTCCGCTTCCGCTGGGAGATCGTCCCGGGAAATTTCATCTATCTCGTTTACAACAAGAACTGGGAACGGCGCTGGGACCCGGTGAGCCGGTTCGTGCCGCTGCAGGAGCGGGGAGTCTTCAAGATCCAGGTCTCCATCCGACCCTGAAGGTCCCGGCGGCCCGCCTAAGGTTTCGACGCCGCGCGCCGCCTGGCCAGGACGACGGCCGACTCTCCCGACATGGACGTGTAATAGGAAATGAAGCGCCGGGTTTCGGGAGCATCCTGCTGCTCGAGGTTGTGCGCCCAGCGAAAGGCGATGGGCTGGTACCAAAGTTCCGCCTCAACCTCGAACGGGCCCTGGGCGCCGTCCAGATCCACGACATAGAGAATCCGGTCGCTGCCGCCGGTGAAATTTCCGTCCTCGAGCGCCCCGCCCCTGACCGCGATATCGTCAGGGGTCGTGGCCTTGTCGAACCCGTCCGGGAGAAGCCGGTTGTCCTTGACATAGCGGACCGCCGTCAGCAGCACCGTGGTCACCTTTTTGTCGGGGCCTTCCAGGATGCTCTCGTAGACTTGGACCTGGCCGGGTTTTTCGATCCGGTCATAGTGCGGTTCGAAAGCGTCCGGGGAGGCGTCGTTGTCGTTGCCCGAGATGGACCCGTCCGGGTTCAGCGCCCCGGATTCAAAAACAACCCGGTCGAACCGGTCGCGCACCGTGAAATGCACCCAGGCCCGCCGGGAGGGGTAGGCCGTGGGAAGCTTGTGACCGGCAAGGTTCTGGACGGCCACGCGGGCCTCCAAACGCCCGTCCTTGACCTCCTCCGACTCGACGGCGATGGCCGCCGCGGAAGTCTGGAGGTGCTCGACCGTGGCGAGGGCGGCCGCGTCCAGGTCCTGCGGCAGGGCGGCGACGTTGAGTTCGAAGCGGTTCCGGTTGAGGATCCTGGGCATGAAAAAGTTGCCGCCGCGGAAGACATGCCTGGCCACCTCGGCCCTCGGCTGGCCCATGACCCCCGTGATCGGCACCTCGCCGTCGACAGCCGGCATGTGACAGGACTGGCAGCTTTGGGCGCCGGGGTAGGCGCTGTGCTTCCATTCGAGATAGGGCACCTGTTCAGGGAGTTCGCCGACCGCCTCACCGTTTGGACCGAGGGCCTGGGTATAAAGAGTGTGGCAGGTCGCGCAGAGTTCGGACTCCCGGATATGGGCGCCCTCTGACGGAATAAACCGGGACGACGACCTCATCAGCGATTGCCGCCCCTCGTCGATCTTGTAGGGGCCGAAGGCCCGGCGCTTGCCGAACGGCGTGGTCGTGTCCACAAAGAAGCCGGCCGCGAAGCTCGATTTCTGGCCGAACCCAGTGTCCTGGATCTGGTGGCACATCGCGCAGGAGGTCCCGTCGATCGCCAGGCGTCCCATGGGGCTGATCGCCCGGGCGCCCTGGAGATTGGCGAAGACCTCTCCCTGTTGCCCGGCCGCCTTGGCCTCGTACCGGGCCATGGGCATATGACAGGCCGCGCATTCGTTTTCGATGGCCGCCCGGGCCGTGGGATGAACCAGGGACTCCCGCCGGACCGAGGCCCGCCAGTAGGGGTCCCGGGCGCAATTGGCCATCATCGTAGGCGCCCAGTCGGTCCCGAAGGAGATGTCCTCGCCGCCGGGTAAGACGATGCCGTTGTGACAGGCCACGCACCTGTCGGCGGCGTGGAAGAACCGGGGCTGGAGATCGGGCGCCTGCGCCAACACGAGAGACGCCGGCCAGACCATCGAAAAGAACACTAACGCAAGAGTCCGTGTGTGCACTCGAGTCATGGTCTCACCATCCCTGGTAGAGCGTGCCGTCGAACCAATCCCAGAGCAGGTAAAAAACGACCTGGGTGTTCCGGCCCGAGGTGTTGTTCACCGGAAACCTCACGCCGAGATTGGCCCTGATGTTTTTCCGCTTGTTGAGGGTCACCTGGAACTGCGGGACCACGTCCCAGTTGAACACGGCACCACCGCTGAGTTCACCGGCGCCCACCAACTCGACCATGGGCGACCAGAGGCGGCCCCGCCGGCGAGTGTCGAAGCTCCGGCCCAGGGCCAGCCTGAGGTAACCCTCCTTCTCCGCCTTCTGGCTCTGGAAGGGAAGCTCCACGCCGGCCTGGGCCTGGACGAAAAAGTCAGCCGGCAGAAGCTGGCCGAAGCTGAGGAAGGGCTCGAAGATGAAGGTGCCCTTGCCGAAACCCCGGGCTTCGTCTCCCGTGGGGGTGATCAGCTCGGCGGTGGCGCTGAAGATCGACCCACGTTCGAAGCTGTGGTAGAGGACGCGCTTCACTCCCACGGCCAGGTCGCCGAGGCTGGAGCTCCAGTCCGGCGTCCCGGATTCGACGTCCGCCTTCTGCCAGCCGAAAGGCGCGACGATCTCGAACTGGTTCCGTTGGCCCAGCCGCTGCTCATAGACGATCTTGTTGGCGATCAGGCCGGATCCTTCGGCATCGATGGCGCTGGTGAGGACCGCTTCGTCCTCGGGAAAAGCCTTCTCCGTGGTCAGGGCCCGGGGAAGGTTCAGCTCGCCGCGCGGCCAGTCCCGGTCGGGGCAGAAAGTCCGCATGTGGACCACGATCCGCCCGACCTCTTCGGCGCTCAGGAGTCCCTCGAAAGCGGGCATGAGCTCAGAGAAGCCCTTGGCTGGTCCGCCGTGGAGGGCGACGGTCACCCAATCGGAGTCCGGCTCCCGAGCCGTCGCTGGACAGTCCGTGAAATCCCGGATTTTGATGTCAAACCCGAGAAGGCTCTGGGAAACGCCTTTGCCGTCGGCGCCGTGGCAGTTCGCGCAGGCCGAGAGATAGAGGTCCCGTCCGGAGCCGGGTTTAGCCTGGGCGGACGGCGAACCCGGCGGGAAGCCCGCGGCGGGCACCGTGAGCAAGGCTACCAGGAGAACCGCGACAGTCGGAACCAGCTCGCCCGAAGAAAGGCCGCCATGATCCTTCATCCTTCGCTCCAGTCCGACGATTCGGATTTCCAGCAACAGCCCGGCGGAGAGCCGGACGGCAAGATTGATCGCCGTTTTTCGAAGAGGAGGTGGATTATGCTGCACCACGCCAAGGTCGTTCCCTCCACGGCAAGAATAAATGGAGCCCCCCGCGGATGTCAAGCCGGGCCATGGAGCCCTCAGAAGCAGGGGGCGAAGAAGCCCGCCCCGGCAGTGAACTTTCAGACCCAGATCCGGGCGAAAAAGGCGGCGCATGGACGCCGCGCTGAAAAAGTATTAACATAGATATATTAGGAGGAACCGATCATGAGAATTCTGAAATCAGCACTCCTCGGTGTTTTGGCTTTATCCGCGACCGTATTCGGCCAGACGACCGACCTCGGCCAGAGCGTTTTCTCGAGCGACCAGGGCGACATCGTCCTGACCATCGACGCGGCCCTGGCGGTCCGCAAGCTGGACAGTCCCTACGTCATGTTCATGGCGTATATGGTGGTCATGGGCGGGCAGAGTGTTGCGGTGAACCGGAACGACGTGATCATGACGTATAACGGCCAGGAGTACAAGATGCCCTCTCTCAAGGAATGGCGGGATACGTATAAGGGCTCGCAAGGGGATATCACGTTGTACAGCCGGCTGGGCAAAGAAACCCTGGTTCTTTCCCACTTGAGGGAATACGACTTCCCCTCGGACCAGGACTTTTTCCCGATCCTTGGCCGGGGCCCGCTCCCGACCGACCAGGGCTCCATGTCCGGCATGGTCGGGTTCAGGACCAAGCTCTACTTCAAGAACCCGGGGTTCAAGAAGAGCGACCAGATCGTAATATCGGTCAGGGACAAGAATGACCCTGAAGTCGTCGGGTCCTGCGCGGCCATTTTGAAATAGCCGGTATATCTTGTCAGGGAGCCCGGTTCTCCCTATAATCTTGCCTGGCCGTGAAGAAGGTTCTGCTCGTCTACCCGGGGTACGTCGTCCGCGAACAGCCCCTGAACATTCTCTATATTTCCGCGGCCGTCAAAGCCGCCGGTCACGCCTCGCTCCTTTTTGAGATCACGCCTTACAGGAAGCGCCCGCTGTGGGGCGACCCCTACCGGTTCATGACCCAGGCTTTCGAGCAGGCGCTGGCCTCCTTCAAGCCCGACGTGGTCGGGTTCTCCGTGATGTCGGTCAATATGAAGATCGCCCTGATACTCGCCGGGAGCGTGAAGCGCCTCCGGCCGGAGTCGCCGGTCCTTTTCGGGGGCATCCATCCGACCATCGCGCCCAAGGAGACCATCGGGGAGGACGCCGTGGATGCGATCTGCATCGGCGAGGGCGAGGAATCGCTGACCGAACTCCTCGCCGCTCTTGACCGCGGCCGGGACTATCGCACCCTTCCCGGGTTATGGGTCAAGTCGGGCGGACAGGTTTTCCGGAACCCCGTCCGGCCGCTCGTCCAGGACGTCGATGCGCTACCGTTTCCCGACCGGGACGCACTTCCCCCCGAGCGGCTGCAGGCCGAGCTCTACGGGATCAACGTCCTGTCGTCCCGCGGCTGTCCCTTTCCCTGCGCTTACTGCCAGAACGAGTTCCTGATGGATCTCTACCGCGGGCAGGGGCCGTTTGTCAGGTACCGAAGCCTGGAAAACGTCTTCGCGGAAATCGACGAGGTCATCCGCAAATACCGGCCCTCCCGGCTGTCCTTCTCCGACGAATCGTTCACCCTCAATCCAAAGCGCCTGGAGGAGTTCTGTCGCGAATACCGCAGGAGGTACAACCTGCCCTTCCTCTGCCAGACCCGGCCGGACCTGGTCGACGAAACGACGATGCGCCGGCTCAAGGACGCGGGCTGCGATTTCGTCAACATGGCCATCGAGGCCGGGAACCCCGCCATCCGGAACGAAGTCCTCCGGCGGAACATTTCCGACGAACAAATCGTCCAGGCCTTCACCCTGGCGCGCCGGTTCGGCATCCGGACCGGGAGCTTCAACATGATCGGCCTTCCCGGGGAAACGCTGGCCACGGTCCGGGACACGATCAACCTGAACAAGGCCCTCCAGCCCGACCGGATCATGTGCACGGTCTACATGCCCTTCAAGGGGACGGCCCTGGGCGAGAAGTGCCTGGAAGCCGGCTGGCTCGAACATCCGATCGACGACTCCGAGGTCTATTACACTTATGTTTCGATCCGGCACCCGACGATTTCCGCGCGGACCCTTTTCGGCTACCAGGGATTCTTCGACTATTATGTCCGGCTGCCGCGGCGGCTGGCCTGGCTCGTGCATATCCTGCGGTTCCTCTACGAGCTCCTGCCGGCGGCGACCCACCGGCTTCCCCCGCCCGTCCGGGTCGTCCGGGAGGCGGTTATCGGTTTTGTTTACAAAATGAAGAGATTTCTTCCGAGCCCGGGATTTTTCATGAAGTCGCGATAGCCAGTGGGGCCCGGATTGGGTATAATCGCCGCTATGCCGAATATGGAGGTCGCAACGTGAGAATTCTCGTGACTGGAGGGTCCGGTTTCATCGGAAGCCATCTCGTCGGGAAGCTGGTGTCAGAGGGCCATAACGTCTCGGTCCTCGACGTGCGGCGGCCCGTTCAGGATGTCGCGTGGTTCCAAAAGGATATCCGGGAAGACCTGGGGACGGCGTTCGCCGATTTCGACGTCGTCTTCCACCTGGCGGCGCTGGCCAACGCGCGTAAATCCTCGGACGACCCCCGGATGTGCTACGAAACCAACGTCAAGGGCACCCTCAATGTCCTGAGCGCCGCCCTGAAGGCCAACGTCGGCCGCGTGCTCGTCGCCTCGAGCTCCTGGGTCTCGGGCGCCCAGGAGGGGGAAGTCGTCAACGAGAGAAGCCCGTTCAACCTTGAGGACATCAACACCATCTACGGGGCGAGCAAGATCAGCCAGGAGCTTCTTTGCTTCGCTTTCCAGAGCGAATACAGGGGGCCGCAATACACGGTGCTCCGGTACGGCATACCTTACGGCGAGCGGATGTGGAAAGGCCTGGTCGTCCGGGCGTTCATGGAGATGGCCGAGCGGACGGGGATCATCAGCATCATGGGAGACGGCAAGCAGTTCCGCGAGTTTCTCTACGTCGGCGACCTCGTCGAAGGACACCTCCACGCGCTCCTGCCCAAGGCGGAAAACAAAGTCTACAACTTGACCGGGCGGCGGCCCATCACGATCGAGGAGATCGCCAAGGAGGTCATCAAGCACTTCCCCGCCAAGATCGACTATATCCCCCAGGCGCGCATCGAGCCGAAGATCAAGCGCGTGCACAACTGGCTGGCGGAGAACGAGCTGGGCTGGGTTCCCCGGACCTCGCTGGCCGACGGCATCGCCAGGTGCGCCGACTGGTGGAAAACCCTCGGCGACGACCAGAAAAACGAGGAATACTGGTGTTGAGGAGGACCCGGTAGTCGAACCCTTGCTCCATTACATCATCCCAGTCTACAACGGCGAAACGTTCCTCGCCCGGAATGTCCGGGCTCTCCACGATTTCCTGGACGCCCGCTTCCGGAGCTCCTTCGAGATCGTCCTGTGCGACGACGGCAGCGCCGACGGTTCGGCCAGGGCGGCGGCGGAGATCGCCGCGGCTCAGCCGCGGGTGAGGGCTGTCGGCTATGCCGTCAACCGCGGACGGGGGGGCGCCATAAAGTTCGCGGCGGAGAGCTGTCCGGAGGGCATCATTATCTATTCCGACCTCGATTTCCCGCGGACCTCGGGGCTCGACCCGATCGTCCTGATGGCCGAGCGGCTGTCCGAGGCGCCTGTCGTCATCGGCTCCCGCTTTCGTCCGGAATCCAGGACAGAGCGGATATGGCGGAGAAATCTGGTCGGGAAAGCCCACCGGCTGGCCGTTCGCCGCTTTTTCCCCGCGTTGAATATCTCCGACCCGGACATGGGGTTCAAGGGCTTCCGCCAGCCCGAGTTCGGCCGCCTCAATCGTCTCAGCCGGATGAACCGGTGGTCCTGGGACCTCGAGGTCCTGGTCATCGCCCGGCGGAACGGGCTGCGCATCGAGGAGATGCCCATCGATTGGCAGGAGAAATTCGAGGAGTATTCGACCTCGGTTAACCTTTTCCGGGACAGTTGGGAGGAGTTTCAGGGAATGCTCGCCCTGCGGAGAAACCTGCAGAGAGGACTCTATGATTTTTAAGAAGATTCCCCCGGGTCTCCTTCGGGCTTTCCAGACTGTCTTCTACCTCGCCTTCGTTTTCCTCTGGTTCAAGGACAATTTCCCCGCCTTGAAGCCGATTCCCCTCTCTCCTCTTTGGGCGTTCATCCCCCTGGCCGCGGTCACCTTCCTGCGACTGCTTCTTTGGGCAAAATCCAGGAGACTCTCTTTGCCTCCGGACTGGAGGAGGGACGCAACGGCCCTCGGGATCATCGTGGTTCTCGCGACAATTGTGCATGTCCCCTTCCTGGCCCACAGTTTCGGGTTGATGGACAGCGACGAGGCCATCCCCGCCCTGATGGGGAAGCACATCGCCGAAGGCGGGCAGCCGCCGCTCTATTTCTACGGCGCCTTTTTCCAGGGCAGTTTTCCCCAGCACTGGATGGCGGCCTTTTTTAAATTGTTCGGTTATTCCATTTTTCTGGCCAAGCTCTCGGCCTATCTGGCGTTTGTCCTTTTCCTGGCTGTCCAGTTCTTTCTTCTCAAGAAGGCTTTTTCGTTCGGGTTCGCCTGCGTTGCCGGGCTATTCTACGTCCTTCCCTGGCAGGAGCTCGTCAGCGCATCGCTGGACCTCGCTTCCGGCTTTCCGGTCGTGCTCCTGCTGGGATCCCTGGCGTTGACCTTGACGGCGGGCCTGGTTTTCGACGACAAGTCGGAGCGGCTCGCGGCCTTGGGGCTCGTCCTGGGGCTGTCCTTCTGGAGCCACCAGATCAGCATCATTTATTGCGCGGCGGTCGCTCCGTTCCTGGCCTGCAAGTTCAGGTTCAGGATCAAAAAGTACCTGGAGCTGGCCGTCTACTTTCTGATCGGCTGCTCCCCGCTGCTGCTGAACGAATTCGCCCGCGGATTCCCGATCGTCCGGGTCTTTTTTCTGGGACAATCCGGTTCTGTCGACAGCGACCGGCTCCGGCACGCCCGGAAATTCCTGGCCGCGCTCATCTCTTCGGGGCCGCCGGCCGCCTCCCTTATTTATCTCGGTGTGATGGCCGCCGGCTTTTTCACCGTCATCCTGATGGCGGTCAGGCGAAAAACGCCGCAGGCGTCCCTGCTTTTTCCCGTATATTTCCTGGCCTTCATGGCCATCTACCTCCTCTCCGAGGCCAGCGGCACTTATGTCGCCCGCTATCTCTACATCCTTTACATCGTCATGCCGGTTCTGCTTGTCGCCCCGTTCCTTTGGCTGAAGCCGAAAGCCCGATATTCAGCGGCGGCCGCTGTCATCGCGCTGGTTTTCGCGCTCAGCCAGGCGGGAGCGAGCCGCGCCTATTACGAAGACGTCAGGGCCAACCACGAAATGCGTTCGCGGACCGTCACCGCCATGGCGGAAACCGGCGAGAAATTCTGGATCGGCGACTTCTGGACGTCCTACCTCCTGACCTCGTTGTCCGGGGAGAAGCTCATCGTCGCTTCCAAGGATGTGAGAAGGTACTACTCTTATGAACTGCGCTATTGGAGCGAGGGCAGGAACAACTGGGTGATCGACAAGCGTCGCGCCGAGACGAAGCTTTACGCTTCCGTCATCGCCGACACTGCGAACCGTGTGGGAGTGACGTATGAACGGCAGGATGTCGGCAGGTACGCGCTCATCTATCGCCTCAGCCAGGATGTCTTTCCGCGCATCATCCTGGCCGACCCTCCGAAAAACCTGCCGGACGTCCGCCTCTCGAGGACTGAGACCGGCGAGGGTGAGCTGGGCCTGGAGTTCGTCAGGGATGATTCCTGGCCCACGCCGGGGGTCGGATTCAGGGTCGAAATCCCCGGATACTGCGCCCGGTATTTTCCCATGTGGGAGCGTGGCCGCTTCACCATGAGAATGCCTTTTCCTCTAAAGGAAGAGATCAAGATAAGATTCGGATTCACCTATGCCGGATTTCGGCTGGAAGGCTCGACGCGGGAAGCCGGGTGGACGGCTGGCTCCGCCGAGCTCGCCCAACCGCGCCCGGAGTTCATCTTCCTCGAGGGGATCGGCCCTCAACGGGACGCCGGCGGCCGGCCGATGTTCGTCTGCCGGAAAGTCGCCTTGATCGAAGTCAACCGGCCTGTCAGCACGGGCGCGAGCCTGGCGCTCGATCTCTACTCCCCTTTCGATTTTAAGGATCCTTGGTGGTATGGCGATTTCAGCCAAAGCGTCGCCATTTTCGTCAACGACCGGAGTTATGGGGAACGGACCCTCGCCGACGGGAAGAACAGGATCCTGCTTAAGCTGGATCCTGCTTTCTTCAGTGGCCGGGGCGATATCATCCGGCTGGAATTCAAGTACGTGATGCCCATGTCCTACGCCGAAAACTTCAAGACGTCGGCCTATCTCGAGCGCATCGCTTTCGAATAAGGCCCATCCTCGATCCTCGCCGTTGACAATTCGATGCGCCCGACGGGGCCTGGCCCGTTTCACCCCCGGCGCCGAACGGCCCATCTTGTCCATTTCCATAAGTCAGCCGGGTGGCATCAAACGTTCGGCCGGCGGGGGGCCCCCGAACCGAGCCACCCCTCGGGCGTTCCCGATTTCGCCGTTAGCCTCACCTACGATAGCGGGACAGTTTCTGATAGAATGATGCTCCGGTTCGAGGATAGGCCGGGGCGGAACACAGGAACAAAAATATGGCCACGCCTCTCGAAAAATGGGTCGACGAGCAGGCCCGCCTGTTCGAGCCCAAGCACGTCTACTGGTGCGACGGGTCCGAGGGGGAGGCCCGGCGGCTCATCGAGACGGGCATGCGCGAGGAGAAGATCGGCCGGCACGACATCTTCCGCCCGCTGAACCAGAAAGTCTGGCCCAAGTCCTACCTCCACCGGAGCCATCCGAACGACGTCGCCCGCACCGAGCATCTCACCTTCGTCTGCCACGGCGACCGCGAGGCCACCGGCCCCAACAACAACTGGATGCCCCCCAAGGAAGCCAAGGAGCTCCTCACCCGCCTCTCCCGGGGGGCGATGCGCGGCAAAACCATGTACGTCCTGCCGTACATGATGGGCCCCCCCGACTCGCCGTACGCCAAGGCCTGCGCCCAGGTCACCGACGTCTCCTACGTGGCCATCAGCATGCGCATCATGACGAGGATGGGCAAGCGCATCATCGACAAGATCGGCAAGAGCGAAAATTTCGTCAAGGGCGTCCACTCGGTCGGCGATTTCGACCCCAACAAGCGCTACATCATGCATTTCCCCGAGGAAGGCCTCGTCTGGAGCATCGGGTCCGGCTACGGCGGCAACGCCCTGCTGGGCAAAAAGTGCTTCTCCCTGCGTATCGCTTCCTGGCTGGGCTACAGGCAGGGCTGGCTGGCCGAGCACATGGTCATCATCGGCGTCGAGGACCTCCACGGCC
>Ga0315275_10003730_pt1 | contig 14098 bp, 9 predicted proteins | sample YL17G03_0_MG_FD_205557 | JGI IMG/M metagenome (GOLD analysis project Ga0315275, IMG submission 205557) | Sediment microbial communities from Yellowstone Lake, YNP, Wyoming, USA - YL17G03_0 | ecosystem: Environmental > Aquatic > Freshwater > Lake > Sediment | place: USA: Wyoming | collected... | reverse complement strand
GGAATGGAAGCCGATCCTCGGTGCCTACCTGGGGCTGATCCTCTACGGAGCGGCGCTGCTGGCCGTCGGACTCTTCATCTCCACCCTGACCGAAAATCAGATCGTCGCCGTGGTGATCACCTTCGGCCTCATCCTCGTCCTCTGGCTCGTCGAATCGTTTTCCGCGGGGGCCCAGGGTGTGGCGAAGGATGTGCTCAGCTACCTTTCGGTCATCGGCCATCTGGATGACTTCATCAAAGGCGTGATCGATACCGGTCACATTATCTACTACGTCACGTTCGCATTCGTCGGATTGTTTCTGACCTATCGCTCGCTTGAATCCATGCGGTGGAAAAGCTGATGAACAAATACCTGCAAAAGCTCGACACCTTGGGGCTGCTCCTGCTGGTAGGCGTCGCCCTCTATTACTCGGTTACCAATGTCTGGAACAAATGGGCTCTGGGCCTCGCCGTCGCGGGCGGCGTCCTGGTCATCGTCGGGATCGGCGCGAACTACCGCCAGATCATGGCGACTCTGGGCAAGCGCTCGACCAAATATGCGACCAATTATGTGGTCTCCCTCGTCCTGGTAATCGCCCTGGTTTCGGCCTTCAACTATATCGGCCAGCGGCATGTGAAGCGCTTTGACCTGACCGCCATCGGGCGATACACTCTCGCGCCCCAGACAACCCAGATCCTTGGCAAGCTGGACAAGGATCTCGAGATCAAGGCGTTCTTCACGGGCGGCGAATATGCGCCCTTGAAAGAGCTGCTGACCTCCTACCGGACCAGGAGCCGGCATGTCCGGTTCGAATTCATCGATCCCGACAAACAGCCGGATGTCGCCAAGATGTACGACGTCACGGTCTACGGGACCATGTCGAATCCTTTCACGGGCTCGCAGATGAAGTTCGGGACCGTCGTCCTGATCTACGGCGATCACAAGGAAAAGATCGAAAAGCGCTCCGAGGAAGTCCGCGAAGAGGATCTCACGAACACCATCATCAAGGTTCAGCGGACCGAGGCGAAAAAAATCTACTTCGTTCAGGGTCACGGCGAAAAGGACCCGGCCGATAGCGAGAAGAACGGTTATGCGGCTGCCAAGAAGGCCCTCGAGGACCAGGGTTTCAAGGTCGATGCCGTAAACCTGGCGAGCACGGGCAAGGTTCCCGCCGATGCGAAAGTCCTGGTTCTGGCTGGAGCGACCACCGAGCCGTTCCCGCAGGAACTGCTGTTCCTGAACGATTTTCTGAACAACGGCGGCGGGCTGCTGGTCATGGTGGATCCCGAGCCGGCGCCGTCGCTCGAAGGCTTCCTGAAGCCGTGGGGCGTCACGGTCGACAACGACATGATCCTCGACGTCAGCGGCGCGGGGCGCCTCATGGGAGCCGGTCCGTCCATCCCGCTCGTGCTCCGCTACGAGAATCACAAGATCACCGAGCGCTTCCGCTCGATGACCTTTTATCCCCTGGCCCGCTCGGTTCAGCCCTCGAAGGATAGCGTGAGCGGCGTGACCGCGGAGACGCTCTTCCGAAGCAACCCCGACAGCTGGGGCGAAACCAACCTGAAGGAGCTGCGGAATTCCAAGGCCGCCTTCGACGAGAAGACGGACATCAAAGGTCCGCTCTCCATGGCCGTCGCCCTCACCAAAGAGGTGAAGCCGGCGTCGGACAAGGGCCCCGCGACGAAGGCCCGCATGGTCGTGGTCGGCAATTCGAGTTTTCCCATCAACGCTTATTTCCCGGCGCAGGGCAACGGAAACCTCTTCCTGAATATGGTGAGCTGGCTGGCCCAGGATGAAGACCTCATCTCCATCCGGCCCAAATCGCCGCAGGATCGGAGAATCCTCCTGTCCGAAAGCCAGCAGAGCATGCTCAGGCTCGTTGCTGTCATCCTGATCCCTGGTGTAGTTCTTGTCGCCGGGATCTTCGTCTGGATTCGCCGAAGGAGATAGGATGCGTTTTCGAGGCACGATCTTACTTTTGCTTCTTTGTGCAGGTGTTGCGGGCTACCTCTATTTCTACGAAATCAAGGGCGGCGAAAAGCGCGAGAAGGCCAAGCAGGAGGAGAACCGCATCTGGAAGGTCGACAGCAATTCGATCCAGCAGATCGACCTGATCACCCCTGAAGAGCGCCTCACCGCGCTGCGCACGGGGGAGAAGACCTGGAAGCTCACGGCGCCGCGGGCTCTGGATGCCGATGCCGATGAGCTCAACCGGATTGCCGGCAGCGCCGCCGAGATAAACCGGGAAAGCGTCCTGGAACCCAACGCGACCGATCTCTCGAGGTTCGGCCTGAATCCCGCACAGGTCAGTCTCCAATTCAAAACCAAGGATGGGAAGGAATATAAAATCCGGTTTGGGAACACTAACCCCACGGGCAGTTCCACTTACGGGGCGATCGAGGGGAAGAACGAAGTGTTCATGGTCGCCAACTTCACGGCGAGCGCCTTCCGCAAGAAGCTGGAGGATCTCCGGAATCACTCCGTTCTGAGTTTCGAGCAGGCCGAGGCGCAGACCCTGGACCTGAAATCCGGGAAGGGCGACGCCCCGCTCGTCAAGGAGAGCGACAAATGGTGGATTCAGGGGAATGAGCGCTGGGCCGCAGATTCCTCGGCTGTGAGCGGCATCCTCAGCAGCCTGGCCACCGCCAGGGTTAAAGAGTTCTTCGAAGGAAATCCCGAAGATTACGCGACGCTCGGTTTCGAGAAACCCATGGTCGATGCCAAAGTCACCGTGGGCAAAAACAAGGCGATCAAACACCTGACTATCGGGCTGGAAAAATCTCAACTCCTGAAGAAAGGCGAAAAGAAGCCGAAGCCCCAGAATGCTGCGAAGGACGAAAAAAAGAGCGACTCCTCGAGTTCGACGCCCGAGCTTTACATCGCAAAGGATGAATCCCGCGCAGAGCTGTTCTTCGTGGAGAAAGACCTTGTCGACAAGCTGCTGAAGGAAACCAAAGATCTCCGCGATAAAGCGTTCGCGTCATTCCCGCGCTGGGATATCGATTCGATCGCACTCACCAACTCCTCGGGCGCCCTCAGTTTCTCAAAAGCCGAAGGCGGCGGGGACTGGGTGGTGGGAGACGGCAAGAAGAAGTGCAAGTGGGACGCGGTCAACGGAATTCTCGACGCCCTGGAGAAGCCGGTGAAGGAATTTGTAGACAAGCCCGGGGCCTTGCCGACCTATGGCCTCGACCAGCCTGCGGTCCGGGTTGTGCTCAAGCAGGGCGGCACGGTCAAGGCGGAATGCGCCTTGGGGAAGGCCGCCAAGGATGGCGTCTACGCTCAGGTGCGGGGCGAGTCGTTCGTCAAGATCGTGGACAAGGAAACACTCGACAAGCTCGACAAGCGCGAGGCGGATTTCCTCGAGCCCCCGGCTCCGGCTGCGCCCGCCCCCAAAAAATAGACCACCACGGATAAACACGAATCTGTTCTACAAATGTGAAAATCCTTCCCCGGCGGGAAAAGATTTTGTAACCGCAGATAAAAAATCGGACACGGATGATCAGATGCGACCGAGCAAGGTCGTGTAGTTTAGCAGGTGCGACGCCTGCCCTGGGAGAAGTCTAACCGCATGCTCGACCGGTATCCAATACCCGAGCCGCGCATTGCCCACGACCTGATACGACACAATGCATGCTTTTGAGTAAAGGCTCAACTGAAGAGCCGTGTGCCTTAATAGGGCAAGCACGGTTCTGTGAGGGGCCGGGCACAACTGCTGGATGGTTGAAATCCTGTGGCACCGCCGGGAAACCAGGCGGAAACGGCGAAAACAAACCTCAACCCGCACCAGTGGAAGGCTCCGGCCTACTCGACCGAACTCGCGCTGACCCATGCGGTGAAAGCAAAACCTCGTTTGATCCGTGTGCATCAGAGTTCATCTGTGGTCTGTTTTTGGGAGTTCCGGGCGGAGGCGAATCCTTGCTATTTCAGGTTATCTGGAGTACACTTCCACTCGCTAGCTTTGAAAAAGGCGGGCAGAAGCCCGCTTTTTTATTTTGAGAGGGTCTGAAGTACTCCAGATGGACTCGGACCGGCGTGAATCCCTTGAAACCAGGCTTACCTCCCTCGCGGAGCAGGTTGCCGCGTCGATGGGAATGGAAGTTGTCCTGGTGGAGATCAAGGGTGGCGGCAACCGTTCTATAGTCCGAATCTTCATCGATCAGCCTGATGGAATTTCGCTGAGCGACTGTGAGCGCTTCAGTAAGCGCTTCTCGGTCTTGCTGGATGTCGAGGATTTCGTCCCGTTCAGCTACGTCCTTGAAGCATCGTCACCGGGGCTGGATCGCCCCCTGGCGAAGGAGAAGGATTTCGATCGCTTTGCCGGGAAGGCAGCGAAGGTTCGTACGCGGCTTCCCGTGGAGGGACAGAAGAATTTCAGGGGAAGGATCCTTGGCGTGAACGGCGGGCGGCTTTCGCTCGAGACGGCGCCGGAGAAGCGGGTCGAGATCGCCCTTACGGACATTGAGAAGGCGAACCTCGTGATAGAGATTTAAGGCCGCGGGCCGCAGGGGTGTTGGCTTATGTCGAACATCATCACTCAGTCAATCGACCAGATTAGCAAGGAAAAGAACATTGATCCCCAGGTCATCATTTCCGCCTTGGAAGACGCCATGGTTGCGGCCGCTCGCAAGTTTTACAAAACCATGGAGGATTTGAACGCGCGCTTCGATCCCGAGACCGGGATGGTGGAGATCTTCGCCGTCAAGCGCGTCGTCGAAACGGTAGAGAACCCGAGTCTGGAAATCTCCATGACCGAAGCGAAATCGATCGACGACAGCCTCGAGCTGGACGACACCGTGGAGCTTCCCAAGCCGACGGACGTCATGGGACGGATCGCGGCGCAGACAGCCAAGCAGGTCATCCTTCAGAAAGTGCGCGAGGCCGAACGAAAGAACATCTTCAACGAGTATTCCCAGAAGATCGGCGAGATGGTCAACGGGGTGATCAAGCGGTTCGAAGGGCCCGACATGATCGTCGACATCGGTAAGACCGAGGCGCTCCTCCCTCTGCGCGAGCAGTCCCGCGCTGAAACCTACAAGCAGGGCGAACGCGTGCGTGCGGTCATCGTCAAGGTGCTCGAAATCGCCAAGGGGCCGCAGGTGATCCTTTCGCGGACCGACTCCCAGATAATTCTGCGCCTCTTTGAGATGGAGATCCCCGAAATCTACGATGGAACCATCGTCATCAAGAACGCGGTGCACGAGCCGGGAGACCGGGCCAAGGTGGCCGTAGCATCCACGGACCGCGATGTTGATCCGGTCGGCGCCTGTGTCGGCATGAAGGGGTCGCGCATCAACTCCATCATCCGGGAGCTGCGGGGCGAGAAGATCGACATCGTCCAGTGGTCCGACGACGCATCGGCGTATGCGGCGAATGCGCTCAATCCCGCGAAGATTTCCAAGGTGCTGATCATCGATCCCACGGAAAAGCGGATGGAGGTCATCGTCGAGGAAAAACAGCAGTCGCTCGCGATCGGCAAGAAAGGCCAGAACGTGCGGCTGGCTTCGAAACTGATCGGCTGGCAGATCGATATCAAGAGCGAGGAGCAGAAGAAGCAGGAAGTGCTCAGCGTCATGGAGTCCCTGACCTCGTCCTCGACTCCGTTGAGCGAACTGGAAGGGGTCAGCGAACGCCTGATCGAGAAGCTGCGCGAAGCGGGGATCGAAAATGTCGAGCGCATTCTGGAGCTGGGCGAAGACAAGCTGAAGGAAATCCCCGGTGTGGGCGACAAGACCGCTGCCAAGATAATGGAAGCCGCGAAGGATCTCTTCGAGGAAGTAGAGATTGAAGTTCCGGAGGGAATCGAGCTGCCAACCGCGATCCAATCTGCCGCCCCCCTCGAAGCCGAGGCCGCCGGCAAGAGTGAAGCCGAGTCCGTAGAATCGCCCCGCGCTGAAGTGACCCCGGCGGAGCAGGCGCAAGCGCCTGCGCAAGCCGCGGGTGAAAGCGCCGCGGAAGAGGTTCCTCCTGAAAAAGATACCTCCTAGCGATGCCATCCCTCTGAGATTTATCGGGTTCCGTGCCTCAGTCGGGTTGCAAAGCGGAGCGTTGTTGTTTTAAGATTTAGGGCTACCCCCGGCATCGAAAGCTGGATCGCAGCCGAGATTAAGGCGGTGTTGTACTCATGGATAAGATCACAGTCGCAGAACTGGCGACAGAATGTTCGGTTCCAAACCAGGTCGTTCTCGGGGAACTGAAGAGGCTGGGCCTGTACGTCTTCTCGCCCATCGCGACCATTGACTCCAGTTTCGCAGAAACCATCCGCAAAAAGATCCAATCCCAGCGGGATGCGGAAGAAGCCAGAAAAGTCGACGCGGAGAAAAAGGCCGAGGCCAAAAATGAAAGAGAGGCGGAAGCCGCGCGCCGGGCCGAGAAAAAGGCCTTGAAGAAACCGGCTGCGCCCGCCGGGGAACCGCCGGCAGCCGCGCCTGAAGCGCCGGCCCTGCGCAAGGCGAAGAAGGCGCCAGAGCCGGAAGAGGAAGCCAAGGCTGCGCCGAAACCGGCCCCCAAGGCGGTAAAGGCCAAGAAGGTCGAACCGCCCAAGCCGAAGGTGGAAGAAGAGCCGCATAAACCCTCGCTTGCTCCGCGCAAGGGCCGGAAGCACTACGACCATGAAAGCGCCAAGCTGGTCGACGCCACGCTCCCCGCGCCCCCGCCTCCTATAGGTTTGACCCCGAGCGAGATCGCGCAGAAATTCCTCTCCGATGCCGGAGCGCAAGTCGAAGCTCCGCCGGGGCAGTTAGTCGAGGCGCCTCCTCCCGCGGAGGCTGCGGCGGTCAAGGTCGAGGCCGGGCCTGTGCCGCCGCCCGCTCCCGAAGCGGCGAAACCGGCGGTAGCGGCCGCGCGCGTCGCCGCCGAACCCGCCGCTCACCCCGGCACGGTAGCCAAGAAGTTCGTGGTGCCCAAGGCCAAGACGAAGATCCTGATGCGCACCAGCGCGGAGAAGGTCGTCACCCCCGACATCACCGATCGCATTCTCAGGGGTCTCCGCGGGGAGAAGCCCGCCGCCGCCCGGGCCGCCGCGCCTTCAAGGTTCATCAGAAAGAAGAAGGCCGGCCAGGTCGAGGTTCTGGAGAAGGTCCCAAAGGTTCTGGAGTTCCCGCTCCCCCCGGCCTCCCCCGAGGAGTTCAAGCCTATCGCCATCACGGAAGGCGTGACCCTCAGGGAGCTGGCGGAGAAAATGGAGATCAAATCGAAGTACATCATCCAGAAGCTGATCTCCAAGGGAATTCTGGCATCCATCAACCAGGCTCTCGATCTCGAGATTGCCAAAGAAGTCTGCGCGGAGTTCGGGTTCAGGGCTGAGGTCATCAGCTTCGAACAGGAAGCGGAGGCGAAACAGGAAGTGGCAGATAATCCAGCCGATTACGTTCCGCGCCCGCCGGTGGTCACCATCATGGGCCACGTCGATCACGGCAAAACCTCGCTGCTCGATGCGATCCGCGAGACGAATGTCACCGCGACGGAGGCAGGAGGCATCACGCAGCACATCGGTGCTTATCACGTCGAGATCAAGGGACGGAGCATCGTATTTCTGGACACACCGGGCCACGAGGCGTTTACGCTGATGCGGGCCCGCGGCGCCCAGTCCACCGACATCGTCGTTCTCGTCGTGGCTGCGGATGACGGCGTCATGCCTCAGACCGTCGAAGCCATTCACCATGCCAAAGCCGCCAGCGTCCCGATGGTGGTGGCAATCAACAAAGTCGACAAGCCCGGAGTGCAGATCGACCGCGTCAAGCAGACGCTTTCCGACCAGGGCCTTCTGGCGGAAGACTGGGGCGGCGACGTGGTCATGGTTCCGGTCTCCGCCAAGCAGAAGACCAACCTCGACCTGCTGCTGGAGATGATCCTCCTGGTTGCCGACATGAGGGATCTCAAGGCCAATCCAAGAAGGCTGGCTGCCGGCGTCGTGCTCGAGGCCGAGCTGGACAAAGGGCGCGGGTGCGTCGCGACAGTTCTGGTGCAGAACGGCACCCTGCGCGTGGGCGACGCCTTAGTCGCCGGCGCGGTTCACGGCCGGGTGCGCTCGCTCATCAACGATCGCGGCGCGGTCATCGGAGCCGCCGGACCCTCGACCCCGGTCGAGATTCAGGGATTGCAGGATTTGCCCCAGGCGGGAGACACCTTCCAGGTGTTCGATGACGCCTCCAAGGCGCGGCAGGTCGCCGAGCATCGCCAGACCAGGCTGCGCGAGAAGAGCCTGCGCTCCACCGCGCGCTTCTCGCTGCAGGCCCTCTACGAACAGATGAAGGAAGGCAAGGTCAAGGAGCTTCCGCTCATCCTCAAAGGCGATATGCAGGGATCGGTCGAGGTCCTCAGCGAGGTGCTGAACAAGCTGAGCACCGAAAAGGTCAAGGTGCGCATCCTGCACAGCGGCGCGGGTGCGGTTACCGAAACCGACGTTCTGCTGGCATCCGCTTCCAACGCCATCGTGATCGGATTCAGCGTCCGTCCGGAACGCAAGGCGCAGGAATTGGCCGAGTCGGAAGGGGTCGAAATCCGGCTGTATACGGTCATCTATAACGCCGCCAACGATATCAAGAACGCGATGATCGGCATGCTGGATGCCACGACCAAGGAGAAATACCTCGGCAGGGCCGAGGTGCGCGATACCTTCCGCGTGCCCAAATACGGGTTCATCGCCGGATCCTACATCCTGGACGGCCTCATCCGGCGCAACGCCGAAGTGCGTCTGCTGCGCGACAACGTCGTGATTCACGAAGGCAAGATCATTTCCCTTCGACGCTTCAAGGATGACGTGTCGGAGGTCAAATCGGGATTCGAGTGCGGAATAGGCTTCGAGCATTTTTCCGACGTCAAGATCGGGGACATCATCGAATCCTACATCATCGAAAAGATTCAGCCGACATCTCTCTGACGGGGTTTGAGCCTGACAATTTATTTTTTCGGCGAAGGCTGACGCGCTGAAAAAAACAGAAATTATATTGTCAGGGTCAGACCCCTTGTTATTATGCCGATTGCGTACTGCACACTGGACCTTTACATCCCCTATTCACAGTCGCTCAAGGAAAAGCGTATGATCCTGCGCAAGGCGCAGGATCGCCTGCGGGCCCGGACGAATTTTTCCATCGCCGAAGTGGAACACCAGGATCTCTGGCAGAGGGCGAAGCTGGCTGCCGTCACCGTAAGCGCGGACAACGCCGTCCTGGAGCGGGTGACGCAGGAGTTTGTGCGCGAAGCGGAAAAAATCCTGCAGGAACTGCTCGTGGACTGTCAGGTTTCTTACATCGAACCATAGAGGAATATGCATACCGGCCGAAGACCACAACGGATGGCGCTCCAGATTCAGCAGGAGATCAGCCTGACGCTTTTCCGGAACGTCAAGGACCGGCGAATCGGCCTCGTGACGATTACCGGGGTCGATCTGAGCCCGGATCTCCGGCACGCCAAAGTCTTCGTTTCGACCATGGGCACGGAGCAGCAGAAGAAGGAAAGCATGGAAGCCCTCCGGCATGCGGCGGGCTGGATACGCCGCGAATTAGGCCAGCGCATCCGGATGAAGTTTTTGCCGGAGATCGTTTTCCACGCCGACACATCCCAGGAGTATGGCGAGCGCATCGACCGTCTGCTGGACAAGATACACGAGAGCTGAGAGGCGGCATGGACGGTGTTCTGGTAATCAACAAGCCCGCGGGCTGGACCTCGCATGACGTCGTGGCGAAGATCCGCAACCTCACCAGGATCAAAAAGGTAGGCCACACGGGCACGCTCGACCCCTTCGCCACCGGCGTTCTGCCCTTGACCCTCGGACGGGCGACACGCCTGTCCAATCACTTCCTTTCGTCGGATAAAGTCTATCGCGGTGTGATCCGATTCGGTTACGCGACGACGACATTCGACCTGGACGGCGCAGCCGCGGGGGAGGATACGCATCCGGATCTCGACCGATCGCGCCTGGATGAGCTGTTCGCACGGTCGGTAGGCAAAGTAACCCAGACGCTCCCGCCCTACTCCGCCAAAAAGGTCCGAGGCAAGCCCCTCTATGCATACGCCCGCAAGGGCGTCGACATGGGAGAGTCCACCAAAGAGGTCACCATCAGGTCCTTGAAACTGCTGTCCGTCGAGGGCAGCGAGGTGGGGTTCGAGCTGGCCTGTGCCGCCGGGACCTATGCCCGTGCCCTGGCTCACGATATCGGCAGGGAATACGGGTGCGGCGCGCACCTCGTGCGCCTCGAACGGATCCGCAGCGGTGAATTCCCGCTTGACGCCGCCGCCCCCCTCGCCGAGGGCGAAAACTTCCACCCCCGGGAGTTTTTCCTGAGCCGCATCATTCCCATGCGGAACCTGCTGACGGAGATTCCCGCCATCGTTTTATCGGACGGCGACAAGGAACGGGTCCTTCACGGTATGGATCTGAATCTGCTCACGAGCGCCCACGAGGCGCTCGAGTACCGATTGATCGATCAGTCCGGCGAACTGATCGCGCTGGCCCAGCGGCTTCAAACCTTCTCCTCGCCCCTGCCCCAGCCCGTCAAGTGGGTGCGCGCGCATCCCAAGCTCATCTTTGCCTGAGTGCAATACTGTTCGTTTGGCGGCCTGTCGATCGACTGATAAAAGCCCAGCCACGGATTACACGAATTACACTGAAATATCCTCCACATCCCGTGGGACTCCATACAATCCGAGGAATTCGTGGCTTTGTATTTCTGCCTCACTCCTTAATGAACAGCATTTCGCCTAAGGGACTGCGCAAAAATAACTTCACATTTTTAACGGAGCCAGCGTGTAGTTCCAGGCTGGCAAAGTCTTGTGACTGGTGAGCATAAGCTTTCCCATCTCTGAATGGGAGATCTCTTCGCCCTTGAATCCCCAGAGATTGAGAATTTCTCGCACCCGCCCACCAACCATTTCGCGAGCCTCCCGGCGATCCAGACCCTTGGTTGACAACGATATCCGATGGATTTCATCGCTGGTCCCGGACTTTGCCGTGGCCGTAGCCTCCTTTAGGTGTAAAATCGCTGCCTTAGTAGGGAACGTGATCGCATGAGCCAGGTCGTCATCGAGAATCCGATCATCAACTCGCCCTTTGAAGAGCCGACCCGCTATTTCCGATTCACCGACGAGGGCATCACCAACGAGGTGGTTGATGGCCGCCGAATCAGCTCCTATTTCGTCCCCATTGCCCGCCCCAAAAAGAAGAAAGGCGCTGCACAGCAGGCGCAATTCGACACCGAGTGGACCCAGGACCGCATCGAAGAAAACAAGCTCGTTAACGACATCCGCCGCCGTGTCGCCATGTGGCGCCAGGGAGGCTACGTCGGTGTGACGCCCACCACCGCGCGCCTGATTGCCTACTGGACCGATCCCAACCGCGAGAAGAGACTCTTCTTCTGCCAGAACGAAGCCCTCGAAACCGCCATCTACATTGCGGAGGTCGCCAAAAAATACGGCGATGCCTGGATCGAGAACCTGATTCGCGAGGCAAACGACACATCGAACCCCGGCTTGCCGCGCACAGCATTCAAAATGGCCACCGGCTCCGGCAAGACCGTCGTCATGGCTATGCTCATCGCCTGGCACACGCTCAACAAGCGAGCCAACCCGCAAGACGCACGCTTCTCCGACGCCTTCCTGATCGTCACGCCCGGTATCACCATCCGTGACCGGCTGCGCGTGCTGCTGCCGAATGATCCGGGGAACTACTACCGCCAGCGTGATATCGTTCCGGCCCAGCTGCAAGACCACCTCGGGCACGCCAAAATCATCATCACTAACTACCACGCCTTCCTTCTGCGCGAGAAAGTCGCCGCCGGCAAGATCACGAAGTCGATTCTCGCCGATGGGCAGCCAGGCCCGTTCACCGAAACACCCGACCAGATGGTGCGCCGTGTCTGTCGCGAGTTGAGCGCCAAGAAAAACATCATCGTCCTCAACGACGAAGCCCACCACTGCTATCGCCGCAAACCCGACGGCGAGGATGAAACGCTCACCGGCGATGATCGCATCGAAGCCAGGCAACGCGACGAAGAAGCTCGCGTCTGGATTTCCGGCCTCGAGGCCGTGAAGGCCAAGATCGGCGTGAAGGCCATCTACGATCTTTCGGCCACGCCGTTTTTCCTGCGCGGTTCGGGCTACCCCGAAGGCACGCTTTTTCCGTGGGTGCTCTCGGATTTTTCGCTGATTGATGCGATCGAAGCGGGCATTGTCAAAGTGCCCCGGGTGCCGGTGGCCGATGATTCAATGACAGGCGAACAGCCCACCTACCGAGACCTGTGGCTCCGCATCCGCGAGCACCTGCCTAAAAAGGGACGCAAAACCGATCAGGTAGAAGGCGAACCGAATCTCCCCGTCGAACTGCAAGGTGCGTTGCTCAGTCTATACGGCAATTACGAGAAGTATTACCGCCTGTGGGAGCAGAACGCCGAGGCCCGTGCCCGTGGCATCACGCCGCCGGTGTTCATTGTCGTCTGCAACAACACCAATGTCTCCAAGCTGGTTTTTGACTTTATCGCCGGCTGGGAAAAGCAGATCGGCGATCAGATCGTCGTCCAGGCCGGGCAACTGCCCATCTTCCGCAACGACGACGGCAATGGCCTCTGGCTGCATCGCCCGAATACCGTCCTGGTGGACAGCCAGCAGCTCGAATCCGGCGAATCCATGAGCGACGACTTCAAGAAGATCGCCGCCCGGGAAATCGACGAATTCAAGGCCGAATACCGCGCCCGCTTCCCGGGCCGCGATGCCGATAGCCTGACCGACGAAGATTTGCTGCGCGAGGTGATGAACACCGTCGGCAAGGCAGGCAAACTCGGCGAACACGTCAAGTGTGTGGTCAGTGTCTCCATGCTCACCGAGGGTTGGGATGCCAACACCGTTACACATGTTCTTGGCGTACGCGCCTTCGGGACCCAGTTGCTATGCGAGCAGGTAGTCGGCCGCGCCCTGCGTCGCATGAGTTACGCCGCCAATGAGATCGGCCATTTCGATCCCGAATACGCCGAGGTCTACGGCGTGCCGTTTTCCTTCATCCCGTGCAGCGGCGCAACCAAAGATCCCAAGCCCGGACCTCTCCCCACCCGCGTGCGCGCCCTGGAAAGCCGCAACGCCTGCGAGATCACTTTCCCCAGGCTGCTCGGCTACCGCTACGACGTGGCCGGCGAGCGGCTTGCGGCTACGTTCACCGCCGAATCACACCTGGCACTTTCCACAGCCGACATTCCGACCAAGACCGAAAACGCTCCCATCGTCGGTGAATCCAGCATCCATACACTCGACGATCTCAAGCGCCGCCGGCCCAACGAGGTTGCCTTCCTGCTGGCCAGACTCACGCTGGAGAAATATTTTCGCGATGATTACGGCAATGACAAGCCCTGGCTATTCCCGCAACTGCTCGGCATCGCAAAGCGCTGGCTCGCCGAATGCGTCACGCTCAAGGACAATACCTTCCCGCAACTGCTTCTGCTTATCGAGTTCGCCCACGACGCCGCCGACCGCATCTACAAGGCAATCGTCGCCTCGACCGACGGCACGGCTGCGCTCAAGTCCATCCTGCGCCCGTATGACACCATCGGCTCAACCCGGCTCGTCGATTTCGACACCACCCGGCCCGTCTTTGCCACCCGCGATGACAGATGTCACATCTCGCATGTTGTCGCCGATACCGATTCGTGGGAGCAGAAGATGGCCGCGGCCCTCGAAGACATGCCCGAGGTCATCCGCTACGTCAAGAACCACAACCTGGGTTTTGCAATACCCTTCACGCTGAACGGCGAAGAGAGGAACTACATCCCCGACTTCATTGCCTGCATCGACGACGGACACGGGCTGGATGACCTCTTGAACCTGATTGTCGAAGTGACCGGCGAGAAGAAGAAGGACAAAGCCGCCAAGGTCGCGACGGCGCGTACGCTGTGGGTGCCGGCGATCAACAACCATGGCGGCTTCGGAAGATGGGCATTTGTTGAAATCGATGATCCGTGGAATGCAAAGACTCAAATCCTGACGATCATTGAAAAAGCTGGGCGAGGGATATGAGCGTAATTAAGTACGATGAGATTGGCTACTGGTCCGAGATCAAACTGGAACTGGTGAGCAAATACGCCTCGGCCTACTCCACAGTTCTGGCAAAACCACAATATATCAAGTGGCATTT
>Ga0315275_10003727_pt1 | contig 14104 bp, 12 predicted proteins | sample YL17G03_0_MG_FD_205557 | JGI IMG/M metagenome (GOLD analysis project Ga0315275, IMG submission 205557) | Sediment microbial communities from Yellowstone Lake, YNP, Wyoming, USA - YL17G03_0 | ecosystem: Environmental > Aquatic > Freshwater > Lake > Sediment | place: USA: Wyoming | collected... | reverse complement strand
CCAGTTGCCGCACCACGTCCAGCCGATACACGGCGCAGAATGACCGCGGGTACCAGGGCTTCGGCTCGTATTTCGGATTCGGGGGGAGGCCGGCCGCTCGCCGCGCCAGCGCCTTCATCCGGTGCGTGTTCCAGAGCCGCTTCATCGCGCGATACCACGCTGGGTCGGTCTCGATCTTGTCCGAGCCGAGGGCCGCTGCGCGCGGGTCGGCCTTAAGCCGCCCCAGGAGGTCCGCAAGCCAACCGCGGCGCTGCACGATCGTATCTGTGTGGAAACTGACGAGCCAGCGCCCGCGCGCGGCCTTCGTGCCGATGTCCATGGCGGCGGCATGGGCATAAGCGGCGTAGGGCTCGGTTTCCGGGCCGCGCTCTATCAGGCGGATCCATCGCACCCGGCGCAGGTACTCCAGCGACGCGTCGGCGGAATTGTTGTCCACGACGATCACTTCGTATGGCGGGTCCGTGAGCCGCCGGATCGCATGCAGGCACAGCCGCACGAGGTCCTCCGTCCGGAAATGCGGAATGACGATTGAGGCGAGGTCATCCGCGCTTCCGGCGGTTGAAACGGACACTGGTTGGAGCATGTCGGCCATGTTCAGGTTTCTGAAGCGCCCGAGTCGCGGCCGAGAGCCTCGGCCAGCGCGTCGAGCGCCTCCTCGGGCTTAATCTTCCACATGCACTCCGCGGTTCCGGGCCGCCTCCGCCGGAGCAGCCTCGGCTGCCCGTCGAGAGCCTCTGGGTCGAGCGACGGCGGCTGGATCGGGCAGACCGGCTCCTGGCACGGCCCGCACGGGAGGGCGGCCTGGAGGCGGACCTCTTTCGGATGCCACGTCTCGGTCCACTCGATGTGGGTAGGCCCGAACAAGGCGACGACCGGCCGGCCGAACGCCGCCGCATAGTGCCTCAGGCCGCTGTCCACGGCGACCATCGCGCGAGCGCGGCGGACGACGGCCCGGGCCGAGGCCAGGGTGATCCCCTTGTCGTGCAGCGCCGGACACCCGCCGGCCGCCTCGGAGATCGCCGCCGCGAGCGGCGCTTCCGACCGGCCGCACAGTATCGCGCTCGCGAGGCCGAACCGCTGGCGCGCGCCGCGCACGAGCGCCGCCCAGTGCTCGACAGGCCATCCTTTCGACGGCCCGAACGCATAACCGGGCGCGAGGATGAGCGTGCTCGCGGCCTGGAGTCCGGCGGCCTGGTAAGCGGCCGCGGCGGCCGCCTCGTCGGCCTCGGTCGAAAAAAGTTCCATCCTCCGGTCCGTCGTCGCCGCACCGAGCGCTTCCGCCAGCCGCAGGTAATGTGTAATCATCGGCGACGGGACGAGCCGACCCTTTTCGCGGGGCGGCGAGAGCCTTTCCGTCAGCAGCACGCCGCGTCCGCCTCGCTCGTAACCGATGCGCCTGCGAACTTTGCCCCACCAGAAGAGGAGGGCGATTCGGAGGCTGTTCGGCATCAGGACGCCGGCCTCGGCCCGCTCGCACCGGAGGCGTGCCGCCGCGCGGCGGAATTCGACGGCGCTCTTGCCGGTCTCGATGTAATCGTCAATCCACGGGTTCGGATCGAGCACCGGCCTGACGTACGGCCGGAGGACGCCGACGATCCGCTCGCCGGGAAAACGGGCGCGGAGCGCCCGGAGGGTGGGCGTGGCCATGACGGCATCGCCTACCCAGTTCGGCAATGCCACGGCCAGCGTCATGAGCGCCTCTCCAGGAGGAGCAGCGTGAGCACCAGCAATTGCAGGAAAACGGCAACCTGAACGTAGGTCGCCTTGTCGGTGCTGAAGATCACCATGACGATGCCACAGAACAGGGCCGCCGCCTGGGCCAGGTACGCCAGCATCCGAAGCAGCGAGAGGCCGGTGGATTGCTCGCGGCGTCCGATGCGGCGAAGTTCGAGCAGCGATTCCCTGAGGAGGCCCACGCAAGAGTCCGGGATCGCCGCATCCGTGTCCGGCGGATGATGCGGCAGGCAGGCGGCGCACAGGAGGAATCCGCCCCGACGGCCGGCCGCGCCCGACACGAGGTCCGCCACGGCGACCACCTGGCCGCACCGCGCGCACGTCGCCGCTGGAGCAGCGTCCGGCGGCTCGATGGCCGGCTCAGGAACGTCCGGCGGCGCGGCGGACGGCGCTGAAACGTCCGGCGGCGCGGCGGCCAGTTCCGGCTCAACGGGCGGCTCGATGGCCGCCTCGACTTCCTCGGGAGCCTGCTCGCGGCCGACTTCTTCGAGGGCGATGGCCTCGGCATCCCTGTCCGGCGGAGGAACCTCGTCCCGTAGGGACCCGTATGGGGCGGGTGCTACCGGCGGCGGCGCAAGCAACCGTGCCACCTCCGCCGGAGCAGCCTCGGCTGCGGCGGCTGGATCGGGCGGCGCTGGCTCAAGGCGCGGGGCGACCTGCGGCGACGGCGCAACCGGAGCGGTCGCCGCGATCTCCGGCGCCGGCGGGGCAGGGCTCGCGGCCGGTTCTTGAGCCGCGGTTCGGTAATTGAGGATGATGTCGGCGGCCCGTTCGAGGCTGGCCGCCTCGGCCGTGGGGGTCTCGACGTGCGGCGGGCGCGGTCCGTCGAGGCTCGCAGCGGTCGGCAGTTTGATGGTCCTGATGCCGGCGGCCTGGCCGGCCTCGATATCGCGCCACGTGTCGCCGACGAGCCACGATTTGGCCAGGTCGAGCCCGAGGTCGTGTGCGGCCTGGAGGATGAGTCCGGGCTTGGGCTTGCGGCACTGGCATTCGACCGCGAGTTCCGGCCGGACGACTTCGGCCGGGTCGGGATGGTGCGGACACGTGTAATAAACGTCCACGCGCGCCCCCAGGAGGCCGAGTTGATCGTCGAGGGCCTGGTGGAACCGGTTCAGGTCGTCTTCTGTGAGGAACCCGCGCGCGATGCCCGACTGGTTGGTGACGACTACGAGTTTGTAGCCTGCGCCGGCCAGTCGCGCCAGTGCCCGCGCGACGCCGCCGAGGATGCGGATCTGCTCCGGCCGCGTCGCGTAGCCGACCTCTTCGATGAGCGTCCCGTCGCGGTCCAGAAATACGGCGCGGCTTTCCATGCGGATCAGCCTTTGCCTTTCGGGTTTCGTGCGGCCAGGCTCTCCTCGACGAGGCCGCACAGGATGTGCAGAAGGGCGAGGTGCCCCTGCTGGATGCGCGGCGCGGAGTCGGCCGGGACGCACAGGACGACGTCCGCGAGGCCCTTGAGTCGTCCGCCGCTCCGTCCGGTCATGGCGAGGACTTTGGCGCCGCGCTTGCGTGCGGCCTCGGCGGCCCGGAGGATGTTTGCGCTATTGCCGCTCGTCGAGATCGCCCACAGGACGTCGCCGGATCTGGCCAGGGCGCGGACCTGCCGCGCGAAGACCTCGTCGAAACTGTAATCGTTGCCGATGGCCGTCAGGATGCTCGAGTTCGTGGACAGGGCGACGCAGGGCAGGGCCTCGCGCTCGCGCAGGAACCGGCCCACCAGTTCACCGGCGATGTGCTGGGCGTCGGCGGCGCTCCCGCCGTTGCCGCAGACGTAGATCGTCCCGCCGCCGCGAAGGGACGCGATCAGGAGGTCGGCGGCCTGGGCCGTCGGCTCGGCGAGCGCTTCGGCCATGTCGGCGAAGAAATCGCGCTCGGCCAGCAACTGGCGGCGGATCGTCTCGATCACGGTTTTCCTCTCTTTCGGCGATTGGCGGGCGCCGAACCGTTGCGGATCCTCTTGACGAGGGCCGTCGTGCTCAGGCCCTTCATGAGCGGCGCCAGGACGACCCGCCCGCCGCGGCTCTCGACGAACTCGCGGCCGACCACACCCTTGCCGCGCCAGTCCTCGCCCTTGACGAGCACGTCGGGCCGGACGGCCTCGATGAGCCGCTGCGGCGTCGGCTCGTCGAAGAGGACGATGTAGTCCACCGCCTCGAGCGCCGCCAGTACCCGCGCCCGCTGCGTCTCGGCGCAGATCGGACGGCCGGGACCCTTGTTGCGTCGGACGCTCCGGTCGGAATTCAGGCCGACCACGAGGACGTCGCCGTGGCGCCCGGCGAACTGGAGGAACTCGACGTGTCCCGCGTGCAGCACGTCGAAGCATCCGTTCGTGAAGGTGACCGTCTCGCCGCGGGCGCGGTGGCGCTGGAGGTCCACCAGGAGGTTCGCCAGCGAACGGACCTTGTCGCCGCCGCGTCGGGCCTCGCTCAGCAGGTCGGCGATGATTTCGTCGCGCGTCACGGTCTGGACGCCGAACTTCTCGACCTCGAGGCCTCCGGCCACGTTCGCCAGCCGCACCGCGTCCGGCATCGCCGCCCCCGACGCGATCGCCAGCGCGAGGACCGCGATGACCATGTCGCCCGCGCCCGCTACGTCGTAAACCAGACGCGGCCGCGTCGCAATCATCTGGCCGGCCTTGCCGCGCGCCGCAAGGTACGCGCCATCCTTGTCGAGCGTGATGACGGCGGCCGCCAGGTGCAGGCTATCCACGAGTCGCCGTGCAGCGCGGCGGATGGCGTCCGGCCCGGTCAGGCGGATGCCGGTCGCCAGTTCCGTCTCCATGCGATTGGGCGTCAGCAAAGTCGCGCCGCGGTACTTAGCGTAATCACGGCCCTTGATGGGGTCCACGAGGACAGGCAGCCGGCGGCGGCGAGCCAGGCGGATCAATTCCTGCGTCAATCGCGGTCCGAGGACGCCCTTGTTGTAGTCGCTGAGGACCAGTGCGTCGGCCCGCCGCGCGAATGCCGCGACCTTGGCCATGAGGCGCCGCTCGGCCGCCTCGGGCAGGGGACTTGAGTCCTCCCAGTCCACGCGGAGGACCTGCTGCGGGTGGCGATGCTGGGCGCGGCCGACGAAGCGCGTCTTGATCGTGGTCGGCCTGTCCGAGAGGCGCAAGGTCCCCGCGGTCCGCGCGCCGGAGGCACGGAGCCCCCGGAGACACTCCTGGCCGGCCGCATCGGCCCCGAGGACTCCGAATGCCGACACGTCGGCCCCCAGGGCCAGGAGGTTATTGACGACGGACCCTGCGCCGCCGAGCCGCGTCTCCTGGTGGGCGGCGCGAAGGATCTGGATTGGCGCCTCGGGGCTGATGCGTTCGGCGTCGCCGAAGACGTAGCGGTCGAGCATGAGGTCTCCGATGACGCCGATTCGCGGGCGTCCCCATCGCTCCACCAGTCGAACGAGCGCGCGGTGCATGAACGGCTCCTAAGGCGTCGCGAGTTCCCGGAGGACAAGGTGCCTCAGGAGCGGCAGAAGCACCTCGTGCTGGCCCGTCAGGGCGAAACTGCGGCTCGTGGGCCGGCGGAGGACGTTCTCTCGCGGCCGGTAATGCTGGATCTGGTCGAGGTTGGCAGTCACCATGTGGTCGAGTTTCGCACCCAGGTTCGTCGCAACAGAATATGCTTTCATGAACACTTCTGGAAGTATCACGGCCGACCCGAGGTTGATCCAGACGCCTTCGGCCATGTCGGCCATGACGGCGCAGAGTTTCCTGAAGTCGAGCATCGTGGCCTCGCCTATTGCCGCGCCGTCGGCGTCGGGGTGCATGTGGACCGTGTCGGTGCCGATGGCGACGTGGACGGTGGCGGTGGCGTCGAGGCGGCTAGCCGCGGCCAGGATGCTCCGGTCGGCGTGCGGGAAATCCTCGGGGTCCTCGTTGATGAGGTCGCCGATGGCGCGGCCGAAGCCGCGGTGCCGGCCCAGCCGCGCGGCCGCGTTCATGTGGCCGGCGGTCTCCTCGACCATCCCGAAGACGCCTTCGCGCAGGGTCTGGGCGGGGTCCTCGCTCGTCTGGCCGTGGAACGCCAATTCCAGATCGTGCACGGCGCCGGCGCCGTGCGTGGCGACGGCGCTCACCACGCCGCGCTCCATCAGGTCAATCAGGACCGGCCCGAGTCCGCACTTGACGACGTGGCCGCCGAAGGCGATGACGACGGGAAAATCGCTGCGCGTGGCCTGGGCCATGGCTGCCGCCAGTTCCCTCAGGCCATCGGTCGCGGGCGTGCTCGGCAGCGAATCGAAGAATTGGGCCAGGTCGGCATCCGGTGCGGCCGGCACGGCCAGGTCTTCCAGGCGGACCTTGTGCCGGCGGTCGGCTATCGAAATCAGCCGCAGCCCCTTCAGATCAATCGGCTCATAGGCCTTCGGCCGGCGCATTCACGTTCTCCTGGGACCTGCCCGCCTGGGGCGGGTCCGCCTCGCGAGGCACCAGGGCGGCGATGCGGCGGCGAAGCACGTCCTCGCCCTCAATAACCTCCAGCGCCACCTCAAGCGCCGCCACGTCCACGGGCGGCGCCAGTCCCGCCAGCAGCGGCCGCCATTTTACAAAATCTTTGCCGGTTGTCACAAGCGTCTTCACGCCGGCGGCCCGCGCCGCCTCTATCAAGAGGTCGAGGTCCGCCCGCGCGTAGGCGTAATGATCGGGGAAAACTTCGAACAGTCGCACCCGCGCGCCGAGCACTTCGAGCGTCCGGCGAAAGGCTTCAGGGTTCCCGATGCCGCAGGCTGCGGCAACGTCGCGGCCGTTTATCGAAGTCGCCTCGCGCCGCGAACCTTCGAGCATCCGGAGGCCGGTCGGCCTGTGGCCGGCCGCGAGGATCGGCGTGCCGGGTCGAGTCCGGAGCGCCACCCGCTCCTTTATCCGGGCCAGGTCCGCCGCGTCCACCAGTTCAGTCCGAGTGATGACCGCGATGTCGGCCCTTGCGAGCGCCGAGAGCGGCTCGCGCAGGATGCCGCGTGGAAGGAGCCGCCCGAAATCCGACAGACCGAGGCCGAACGGGCGGATCGCGTCCACCAGAACGATGTCGAGGTCGCGGGCCAGGCGCCGATGCTGAAAGCCGTCATCGAGGATTACGAGGTCGCACGGATGCTCCGCCGTCCACTCCTGGATCGCCCGGAGGCGGTCGGGCGACTGAACGTGCGGCACGCCGGGCGCAAGGGCCTCAAGTTCGCAGGCTTCCTCGTTGGGTCCGCCGCCGGCGGCGCCATAGCCGCGGCTGACGATGAGCGGCCGGAGGCCGAGGCCGGTCGCCAGGCGCGCGAGGAGCGCGACCATCGGCGTCTTGCCGGTTCCGCCCACCGTGAGGTTGCCGACGCTCGCGACGGGGCAGGGTGCGCGCCGGACCGCTCCGGGAAGACGCAGGCGGAGGTTATGGGCGGCTAGTCCAGCGCGGTAGAGCGCGGCGAGCGCCGCAAGGCCGGCTCGCTCCGCGGCCGCGACGGTCCCGCGCCGCTCTCCGGAGATGACGGCCATCCACGCCCCGCGTCGGTCGTCGCTCGACCCGGAGGCTCTCGACGGGCGGAGCCCGGAACGCATCGAGATGGGCTGTCTCTGGTCCATAACGTGCCCGCTGCGGTTCGAGACATCTAGCGCCGGGTCAACTCGCGGATGATGTCCTGGCCCATTTCGCGCGTGCCGACGGCCGTGGGGTCGTCGCGGTTGGCCTTGAGATCGTAGGTGACGGACCGGCCCTCGGCGATTGTGGCGGCGACGGCCCGCTCGAGGCGAGCGGCGGCGTCCTTCTCGCCGAGGTATTCAAGCATCAGGACGCCCGACAGGACGAGGGCCGTCGGGTTGACCTTATCGAGGCCCTTGTACTTCGGGGCGGAGCCGTGGGTGGCCTCGAAGACTGCCGTCTCGGGGCCGATATTGGCGCCGGGGGCGACGCCCAGGCCGCCCACCAGGCCGGCGCACAAATCACTCAGGATATCTCCATACAAGTTCGGCAGGACCAGGACGTCGTACAGTTCCGGCTTCTGGACGAGTTGCATGCACATGTTGTCCACGATCCGGTCCTCGAACTCCAGGTCAGGGTACGCCTTGGCCACGCCGCGCGCCACCTCCAGCCACAGGCCGTCCGTGAACTTCATGATGTTGGCCTTGTGGACGGTGGTGACCTTGCGGCGGCGGTGCTCGCGGGCATAGCGGAACGCAAAGTGGTGGATCCGTTCGGTCGCCTCGACGCTGATCGGCTTCAGGCTGAGGCCGGTCGTCTCGGGCGGCGTGGCGATCTTCCTCGTGCTCCACGCGCTCGCGCAGTCGTACACCGCGCGCAGCGCGTCCGTGCCGCGCTCGAACTCGATCCCCGCGTAAAGGTCCTCGGTGTTCTCGCGGACCACTACCAGGTCAATGTCCGAGTAGCGGCTGCGGACGCCCGGGTAGGACTTGCACGGCCTCAGGCACGCGTAGAGGCCGAACGCCTGGCGCAGGTGGACGTTGACGCTGCGGAACCCAGTTCCGACGGGCGTCGTTATGGGCGCCTTCAGGGCGATGCGCGTGCGGCGGATGCTCTCGGTGAGCGCGTCGGGCAGGGGCGTTCCGAACTTCGCGAGGCAATCGAGGCCCGCCTCCTGCTCGTCCCAGCGGATTTTGACGCCCGTCGAGTCAATGCACTGGCGCGCGACGGCGGCCAGTTCGGGCCCCGTCCCGTCGCCCAGGATCAATGTCACGTCGTGCGGCATCGGTGCGATTCCTTATCATGGAGCCGGCGGAGTCGAGCCTCCCGGAGTTGCAACCTGAAGCCTAGAGGAAAGTTATGCTAAGGGCGTCGGCCGGGCATGTCAACGCTTTTAGCGGGGTCCGGATCGTCCGGGTTTACCGCGCCGGTTTCGGCCTCGATGGTTGCCTGGGCCATGATGGCCGCTTCGACCGGCTCGGCTGGTGGCGGAGCGTCCTCGCCGCTTTGGCCGCCGGCCTTGGTGAGCGTGAATCGGTCAATCTCCTGGCCGAGCGGCGTGAGGGCCCGCATCGCAAGGCGATCCGAATCGGCCTCGAAGACGCAGTAGTGATGAATGCTGTCGGCCTTGACGAGGAGGGGATGCGGCGCGATCTGATAAAGCCTCGCCCCCCCGCCGCCGGTCGTAACGAACGTCGTGGCGTGGTCCGACGAGGCGTCGAGGCGCAGCGGCACGAACCGCTCGTACAGGTGGCTGTGGCCCGCGAGGACTAGGTCCACGTAGTGCTTCGCAAAGATGCCCAGCAGGTCGCGTCCCCAGTGGGACAGGTGGCCGCCGAAGTCGAACGTCGGATTGTGGTACATGACTATTTTCCAGGGCGCCCGGGCCTCGGCCAGGTCGCGGTCGAGCCAGTCGCGGAATTCAGATTCATCAACATAGCAATCTACCACGGCGACGTGGACCGGGCCGCACGTGAACGAGTACCACGTCTGTCCGCCGGGCGTATCGAACCACCGGAGCATTTCTTCGGGCGGGCCGTCGTGGTTGCCGCGCGCGAAAAAGAGCGGCGTCGCGCCCATCACCGCCTCAAGCGGCTCGAAAAACTGGCGTTCCCATTGCTCGTAGGGGTCCCCGAGGATGCCGATGGCGTCGCCGGTGAAGAGGATGAAGGCCGGATGATATTGCTCGAACCGGCTTGCTATGACGGCGTGGGTCTCCGGGCTGGTGCGCGTGTCGCCGTAGGCGATGAACGTGATCGGGGCCGGCCCATCGGGCCACGTCTGGAACCACGCGATGCGGCTCTTGATTGGGGATTGTCCCTCCGCCTCGTGGACCACGCGGTACTTGTATTGCGTCGCGGGCTGGAGAGATTCCAAGCGCGCCCGGTAAAGGTACGTGACCCCCTTGCTGTGCTGAATCTTCTGGAAGAGTTCCGCCGGCGCGGTCTGGTCGAAGTGGCGGCCGGTGGTGTACTTGACCGTGCCGCGGCCCGGCGCCTCCGCCTCGTAAACGATCGTGATGGCGGTCGGACTGGGATTCTGGACGTAGGGCTGCTTGGGCAGGCGGTCGAGCCAGGGCAGAAGCCGCTCGATGGTCACTTCGGTCTGGAGGGGCAGGAATAGCCACAGACCCCCGCCGAGAAGAAGGAGAATGATGAGCGGCACAAACAGCCACTTCAGGGCGCGGCGTCGAGAAGCCATCTGGGCCTCCATTCGTTTGTGCCTGGGCGCGGCTTGAAGCAGACGAGGGATTCTAGCGTGGCGCCGGGGTTCAGGCAAGACCGGACCGCAGGTCAAGTTTTGATCGGAGGCAGGTGCGCGAGCAGTTGGCGGAGCGTCGTCACGCAGAGGTCCGGTCTGGCGTCGCCCGGCAGGCGGCGGTGGCCCGGTCTCAGGAGCAGCACGGTGCGCATGGCGAGTCGTGCGGCCCCCGCGATGTCGGCAGCCGGATCGTCGCCGACGAAGACGGCCCGCTCCGGCCGGACGCCGAGCCGCCCGAGCGCCGCCTGGAATATCCGCGGGTCGGGTTTGCGGAACCCGATGTCGGAACTGAAGGCACGAACCTCAAAACACTCGGTCAGCCCGAACCGGTCCAGTTGCTTGCTCCACAGGTACTCGGGCGTCCCCCACGGCGTGTTGGAGACGAGGCCGAGCCGATACCCGCGCTCCTTCAGGGCGAGGACTGCCGGAAGCGCGTCCTCGAAGAGCCGGCCGTGGGCCAGGAGAGGCCGAGTGCACGCCTCGGCCATGCGGGGTAGCGTCCGGCCGCTTAGACTGCGGATCACCCGCCGCAGGGCCATCATCGCGCGGTGCACCAGGGGCGCGTCGCTGGCGGGCCTCGCGCGGCGGGCGTGGGCCTCGGCCGGGTTCGGCATGGCCGCCGCAGGCGGCGCCAGTTCGCTCTCCGGCCGGACCAGATAAGCGTACAGGCCCTCGATGCCCCGGGCGGCCATCACGGGCCAACTCGGCAGGGGGTAATCCAGAAGCGTCCCACCCATATCGAAGAGCACGGCCTCGACGTCCGTGAACACACGCACGCCTCCCATCAGAAGGCGCGGAATCCGTAGTCCGCATTCTCGGGGTCGAAGTCTTTGTCCGCCAGGCCCGGGTTGATGGTGATATCCGAATAGATGTAGCGGCTCAGCAGGCTGCCGTCCCAGTCGTAGGCATCGGTGCGAACGCAAACCAGGTACTGCTGGTCAACGAAGATCATGAGGATGGGGCAGGGATAATCGTTTTTCTGGGGGAGCACGCGTTCGAAGACATAGGTGGGCCGGCCGCTCTCCATGCGGACGCCTTCGAAGGTGAGAGTGAGGTCCCCGTTGGCCTTGGCGACGTCGCACTGGTCAACGACCAGCCGGATCATGTTGGCCATGCCGGCCATCGTGACGGGCCGGCGGCTGTGCTTCATCGCCACCTTGCCTTGCGGGTCGAGCAGGACCTTGCGGAACAGGAAGCCCAGGAACCCCGACGGATGGACGACGGCCTGATTCTTGTTCTGGCCGGCGACGTAGATCGCTTCCTGGCCCTTTGAAGGCTCCTCAATCCATTTCAGGTAGACGCCGAAGACGTTGGCTCGGAACTTCATCTGCATCGTTTCGGTCTTGCGGATTTCGCCGCCGATCTTCTCCTGCTTCTGAAACTGGCAGGTGTAGTCGGTCACCTTTTCGTCGGCCCAATTGAGGGCGGCGCGCATGAACTCCAGGGGATTGGCCGCAGCCAGTTTGGCCATCTCTGCCGGCTTGGGATGAACCGCCTTCGCCGCCCCTTGGAGGACCGGCTCGGGCGCGGCCGCGGGAGCCGCTTTAGCGGGAGCCGCGGCAGGCGCTGGCGCCGCCTTGGCGGGCGCGGGCACAGGCGCGGCAGCCTTCGCCGGGGCCGGCGAGGATGTCGCAGCGCTCGCCATGGCCTGAGGTCCGCGAGCGCTCACCAGCATGAGGACCACGAGCGCCGCTCCGGCGGCCGGCCGCGCCGTCCGACCCAGGTTATCGCCCACTCGGCGTGCGCCAGGCGACTGTTTTATGAGTTCCATGGACTTGTGCCTCCGGGTGCGCCGGCAGCCTCTAGGGCGGAACGATGCCACGCGTCAGAAGTATGGGAAAGAGGGAATACACGCGCTTCTGAGTGATTGACCGGAATCCGGCCTGCTGGAACATGCCCCGCACGTGATGCGATTCGCGGTGCCAGACGGTGCCGCCCTCGACGTTGGTGATGATGAGGTCATAAACGATGCGGCCGAGCCACTGGTCCGGCCATCCGTCGAGGAGCAGCAGCCGCCCACCCGGCCGCAGGACCCGGAACATTTCCCGCACCACCGACCCCTGGTGCGGGTAATGATGGAACGAATTGGCGCAGGTCAGCACGTCGAACGAGGCCGACGAGAAAGGCAGATGCTCGCTGTCGCCGGCCGCAAGGTGAAGGCTCCCCGGGCCGCCGTTCGACTTCGTCCGCCCATGCCGAAGCATCCGCTCGCACAGGTCCAGCCCGAAGACCTGCCACCCGAGAGACGCCAGGCGGCTGGCAAGTTCCGCCGTGCCGCAGCCGATGTCCAGCATGCGGCCGGGATGCACGGTTTTCAGTTCGGCCAGCAGTAGCGCGTGCGACGGCTCGAACAGGTAGTGGTTAAGCCAGTGGGAATCGTAAGTCGAGGCCCACCGGCTGAACTCGGCATGGGCCCTTCTTTTAGGGTCGTGGCTCACGATAGCCTATTCCCGCGGACTGCCACCCTCGCTCACACCTTCTCCCGCCATAACATCGGCCATATAACGCATTATTCTATATGCCGCTTTGCAAAATTCCAAGCCCAATGCCCCAAAATAGGGACAGTCACCTATTTCGTGCGTACCCAAAGCGTTATTTTCGGGCGCGGCCTCCCAGAACGTATCTGGTGTTGTCGCAAGTTCATGGCCGCATGCACGAAATAGGTGACTGTCCCTATTTTGGAGAAGTTCCTTGACACATCGGCTCCTTTGTTGTATAGTCCATACTTGGAGAGATGGGGGTTGGGACGTTGACGGCGAGGCCCTGAATCCGCCGGGTGGGCGGGCAGGGTCTTTGTTTTGCGCAAGGCTCGGCTGCATCAGAGAACGCAACCGCGAGGGTCGCTATGATCACTGGGATGAAGGAAGCAGGGGCCGGTCACAAAATAGGTGACTGTCCCTATTTTGTGCGTCGGCCACAGCGGCTATCATACCGGCGCGCGAGGGGGATGCAAGAGATCGCCCGGAAATGCCGACCGGAAACCGGCGGCTCTCCGTGTTTCGTGTGGATCGTGTCCGGGAAGTTCCTTGACACATCGGCTCTTTTGTTGTACTGTTCATACTTGGGAAGATGGGGGTTGCGACGTTTACGGCGAGGCCCTGAATCCGCCGGGTGGGCGGGCAGGGTCTTTCTTTTGCGCGAGGCTCGGCTGCATCGGAGAACGCAACCTGGAGGGTCGCCATGTTCACTGGAATGAAGAAGGCAGGGGCCGGCCACAAAATAGGTGACTGTCCCCTATTTCTCCTATTTCTCCTATTTTCCCTATTTCCAAAATCAATAGGCAGAACAATAGCAAACAGCGCAAGAACAGCTGCGATATACACCACAATTGGAGCAGCTGCCTTAATAGGCGCGGGGAAGGCTGATGCTGACATAATAGTTAAACCCGAATATTTTGATAAGCTTGGAAACGTAACTAATTCTCTTATTTTAGGTGATAAATATACAATGAAAGTTAAAGTAAATATGAATGGAGAATCCTCTAAACTCCAAAGTTTTGAGTGGGACGCCAGTTTCCCTACAAGTTGTACTAGTTTCATACAAGGATATCTACCCAATCATGATTCAAATGAGGATTTATTTAAATTATTCACAATGGATCCAGATTATAACAAAGTAGATAATACCCCCGGAGATCCAAATGGTAATACACTTGATGACAATATGAGAAGAGTAATTATACAAGATGGTCCTTCAGGTAATAACGTAGGATATGTAGGATATTATGATTTTACTGCTACTAATTTAGCTACTAATAGAAGATGGAGCTTTGCAAATGTTGTAGGTTACGATGGTGGGCAACCAATTGGAATTATATTAGAATCTAATTATTTTGAGGTAGTAACGCCAGAACCAACTACATTAGCTTTACTTGGTGTGGGATTAGCAGGAATGGCATTAAGAAACAGAAAGAAAAATCAAAAGTTAGTAAATAATTATTAAAAAAGTCAAAATTATCTTGTCTCATATTCAAACCCTTCTCTTCCTATTTCTATGGAAATAGGGGACAGTCACCTATTTCTTGACACGCCAGCGCCCGTCCGTTAGCATTCCCCCATGCCACGAGTCGCCCGAATCGTCTTGCCCGACGTTCCGCATCATGTCACCCAACGGGGGAACAATCGCCAAGACACGTTCTTCGTTGATGATGATTACGAGACCTATCTCGCAATCCTGGCGAGGCAGGCCGCCCGGCACCGCCTGAGGGTCCTCGGCTA
>Ga0315275_10003726_pt1 | contig 14105 bp, 14 predicted proteins | sample YL17G03_0_MG_FD_205557 | JGI IMG/M metagenome (GOLD analysis project Ga0315275, IMG submission 205557) | Sediment microbial communities from Yellowstone Lake, YNP, Wyoming, USA - YL17G03_0 | ecosystem: Environmental > Aquatic > Freshwater > Lake > Sediment | place: USA: Wyoming | collected... | reverse complement strand
CGGGGGTCGTATCGGCCCTAGGGGCGGATCGAGGAGCAATCATCTTGACTAAGCAAGAAATTCCAAAGATCGAATGGACTTATGGATCCATTCCTTTGGCAAGGGATAAGACCTACGATAAAGTGGTTGGCCTGACGAATCGAGAGCCAAGGGCGAAGGTCCTGGATATTCCCACGGGGACAGGCATCTTATCAGACCGACTGAGGAAGATGGGGTTTGAGGTGTCTTGTTGCGATATCAATCCCACGTTTTTCTCCGTCCCGGATTTGAGGGTGGAGATTGGCGATTTGAACCAGTCTCTCCCCTATGCAGACAATTCCTTTGATTACCTGATCTGTCTGGAGGGGATGGAGCATACAGAGAATCCTTCTAATGCCATCCGAGAATTTCAGAAGATCTTGGAAAAGGGCGGGAAAATTTTTATTTCCACACCTAACATCCTCAACATTGAGCACAAGATTCGTTTCTTTTTCACCGGTACCTTTTCCAAGATTCCATTCCACGAAGTTGTCAAGAACATCTGGAAGGCCGATCTCTGCATGGCTCATTTGAGCCGTCTTGGATATCCGCTGTTGAAATTCATCATAGAATGGTGTGGGTTGCGAATCCAGCGATTGGAGAAGGATCAACCTAAACGCAAAATGGTCTGACTGTTGCCTTTCGTTTGGTTGATTCGTCTCTATGGACGAATGACATCCAACAAAAGAAGGGAAGCCTACCGACTCGATGAGACGCTTTCGAATGAAATCATCATGGGAGGGGATACCCTGATCATCGTGGGAGAGAAGAGAGTCTGAACGGTCGGATGGAAAAGCGATGACGCTTCGGAATCAAATCAAACGCTTTCGTAAAAGAATCAAGAAGAGACTGTTTTCTTCCCCGAAGGAGATTCTCTATACCAAAGATGTCTTAGGGGATCGATACAAAATAGGCAATCATACCTATGGGAAACCAAGAGTAATATCTTGGGGGGAGGGAACATCGCTTACCATTGGTAAATACTGTTCGATTGGAACCAATGTCATCATTTTCCTCGGAAGTGAACATCGTGTCGATTGGATCAGCACCTACCCCTTCCCCTTTTTATGGGCGGGGGCAAAGTCCATCTCTGGTCACCCTTCCACAAAAGGCGATGTGGTCATTGGCAATGATGTTTGGATCGGGTTTGGCACTACCATCCTCTCCGGCGTCACGTTCGGTGACGGGGCGGCCATCGGTGCCTGTTCCGTGGTAACCCGAGGCGTTCCCCCGTATGCGATCGTTGCCGGAAATCCTGCCAAGGTCATCCGGTATCGTTTTGATGAAGAAACGATTCAAAAACTTTTACAAATAAAATGGTGGGATTGGCCCGATGAAAAGGTCAAAGAGAATGTCCATTTGATCTGCAGTGATTCCATCGATGCTTTTATAAACAAATTTGAGGGGACAATTTTGGCATACGCAGGCGATGGGGAGAGTTAATCGCGATTGAGCATCTAGATGGACCAGGGAAAGGTTGTCACGGCATGGTGGATGTATCCATCATCATTGTTAATTGGAACACCAAGGAGTACCACCTCCGTTGTATCGAATCGATTTATCAGAGTTTGAAAAAAATAGAGATGGAAGTTTTTGTTGTGGATAACGGGTCTAAGAATGGAAGCGTAACAGCAGTGAAAGAAAGATTCCCTATGATTTGTTTAATCGAAAACGAGAAAAACTTGGGATTTGCGAAAGCCGCCAATCAGGGACTTCAAAAAGGTTCCGGGAGATATCTCCTTCTCCTCAATCCGGACACTCAAGTGAAGAATGGAGCGATCGAGCGATTAATGTTATTTATGAAGGTCAATCCCGACATCGGAATAGCAGGAGCACCGCTTTTAAATCCCGATGGATCAAAGCAGAACTCGATCGCCAATTTTCCATCCCTGGCGACAGAACTGCTCAACAAAAGCCTCTTGAGGTGGTTATTCCCAGAAAAGTTTCCAGGAAAGGAGAAAGATTATCCCGAACCGTTCGAAGTGGATTCGGTGATCGGTGCCTGTATGATGGTGAGACGGGATGCTTTGAATCAGGTCGGCTTATTGGATGAGGATTATTTTCTTTTTCTGGAAGAGACGGATTGGTGCTATCGGATGAAGAGGGCGGGTTGGAAGATCTACCATGTCCCTCAGGCTGAAGTCTATCATTTTCAAGGAAAGAGCGCTGAGACAGTGAAAAAAAGGGCCAGGGTAGAATTTTATCGTTCCCGCTACCATTTTTTCAAAAAAACAGGGGACATTTGCAATGGTTCCTTCTTCTCATAGGATTGATGATCAGATTGGGAGTCGAACTGATTTTCATCACCGCGGTTTGTCTTTTTACATTTTTTACCCTTAAGAAGTGGAGACAAAGACTTTCCGTTTTTTCTTATCTGATGGGGTGGCATCTGAGGTTTTTCCCGGAGGGGATGGGGTTGACAGGCCGCATCATGAAGACGCTAAGCGCTTAGCGCTCTGCTCATAGCGTTAATTAGCATTTCAGGGGAGGTTGTATGATCAACGTAGCTGTTGTAGGTGCTGGGGCATGGGGGAAGAATCACATCAGGGTATTTTCTGAAATTCCCAATGTTCGATTGAAATATGTCTGTGATCAGGATCCTTCAAAATTGCTTTCTTTACAGAAAACCTATCCCCAGACAAAGACGGTTGGAGATTTGAAATCCATTCTTCAGGACCCAGAGGTGAAGGGAGTCGTGGTGGCCTCTTCAGCCCTTTCCCATTTCCCTCTCACGAAAGAGATATTGATGGCCGACAAGGATGTGTTGGTAGAAAAACCGATGGCCTTAAACACGAAAGACGCGGAGGAGATGCTGAAGCTCGCAGAGAAGAGGAGAAGAATTTTGATGGTTGGCCATCTTCTGATCTATCATCCTGTCGTGGACCGGCTGAAGGAAATGGTCGACTCCGGTGGATTAGGGAGGATTTATTATATTTATACTCAGCGGGTCAATCTCGGTGTCATCCGCCAGGATGAAAATGCCCTCCTCTCCTTTGCTCCCCATGATCTGTCTGTCATCCTTCACCTCCTCGAAGAAGAACCTATGGCGGTCACCGCTCACGGTGAAAGCTATATCCAAAAGGGGATTGAGGATGTGGTGTTTCTTGGCCTCCAGTTCTCCGACGGCAAAATGGCAAATATTCACTTAAGTTGGTTGGATCCTCATAAGTTAAGAAGGATTACCATCGTGGGCTCAAAAAAGATGGTCGTCTTCGATGATATGGAGGCTTCTGAGAAATTGAAGGTATATGATAAGGGGGTAAAGAATCTTTCTTATGATACGTATGGAGAATATCTCAGCCTTAGGTTTGGGGATATTACTATTCCGAGTATTAAGATAGCGGAACCGCTCCGGGCGGAGGCTGAACATTTTATTCAAAGCATCGAATCGAGGGAAGAACCTAAAACCGGAGGCCGGGATGGGCTCAAAGTGGTAAAGATTCTTATGGCTGCTCAGGAGTCTTTGAAGAAGAAAGGTTTTCCAATCCGCCTCGAAGGAGAATAAGGAGATGGGAAAAGAATACTTTATTCACCCCACGGCTGTCGCAGATGAACCCATGGAGATTGGAGAGGGGACCAAGATCTGGCACTTCACCCACATCATGTCAGGTGCCAAGATAGGGGAGAATTGCATCATCGGTCAAAATGTCTTTATCGGTTCAGGAGCACTCTTGGGCAATAACATTAAAGTCCAAAACAATGTCTCTATCTATGATGGGGTGATTTTAGAGGATGATGTCTTCTGCGGGCCCTCGATGGTTTTCACGAATGTCTTTAACCCTCGAAGTTATATATCGAGGAAAAAAGAATTTCGGAAAACGGTCGTCAGAAAAGGGGCCACCATCGGTGCCAATGTGACCATTATCTGTGGAAATACAATTGGTCATTACGCCTTTATTGGAGCCGGTTCTGTCGTGACCAAGGATGTTCCGGATTATGCGTTGGTCTATGGAAATCCAGGAAGGGTGAAGGGGTGGGTCTGCCAGTGTGCTGAAGAGATTACTTTTCGGTCTGGAAGGGCGGTATGTAAGGCCTGTGGAAAGAGATATCAGAAGGATCGTTTGGGTGTGAGATGGATTGAATAATATTCCATAAAAATCCGTTACACATTGTCATTCTGAACTTGTTTCAGAATCCCTAAAAGAAGTGTAGGGTGCGTTCCCCCGAACGCACCGTTTAAAGGCGTGCCCTGCACCATGATAGGTACAGGGCATGATCGGGGATCACGCCCTACAAATTTTATTAATATAAATATGTCCTGAGCGGAGTCGAAGAGCTTGTCCTGAACGGAGTGAAGGAATGAAGATCATCACCATTGTGGGTGCAAGGCCACAATTTATTAAAGCTGGAGTAGTCAGTCGAGCCATTCAGGCATTTAATCTAAGGGTGAAAAAGAGACGAATTCGAGAAATCCTGGTTCATACGGGCCAGCATTACGACTATCTCATGGATAAGGTTTTTTTTGAAGAACTTGAGCTTCCCAGGCCGGATTACCATCTGGGCGTGGGTTCTGGTTCCCACGGCAGACAGACTGGGGTCATGATTGAGAGGATCGAGACTGTCCTCCAAAAAGAAAAACCCGAAGTGTTGATGGTTTACGGGGATACGAATTCGACACTGTCCGGGGCTTTGGCAGCGGCGAAACTCAATATACCCGTGGCCCATGTCGAGGCAGGATTAAGGAGTTATAATCGGACCATGCCAGAGGAAATCAATCGCCTTCTTACAGATCATCTCTCCGCTTTCCTATTCTGTCCCACTGACCAAGCTGTTTGGAATTTGTTGAAGGAAGGGATAAAAGATGGAAGGACAAAAATCGTTAAAAATGTTGGTGACGTGATGTACGATTCGATTCTTTATTATTCTAAAATAGCCGAAAAGAAAATCCCCATTTTTCATGGTTTGAATCTTATCAATCCGCAATCCGTCCCGCCTGGGCGGGACAATCCGCAATATTATCTCGCTACTCTTCATCGGGCTGAAAATACGGATGATCCCAAGGTGTTAAATTCTATTTTAAAAGCCCTGAACGAAATCGGAAGAAATACTTCTGTCATCCTCCCCCTTCACCCAAGGACAAAGAAGATGATGAAGGTCCACCATCTTTTTTCCGAATTCAAAAATATTAAATTCATTGAGCCGGTCTCTTATCTCAATATGCTTAAATTGGAAAAAAACGCTGAAGCTATCCTGACCGATTCTGGAGGCGTCCAAAAAGAGGCCTATTGGTTAAAAGTACCATGCTTCACATTAAGGGATGAGACTGAATGGGTGGAAACAATTAAAAGCGGGTGGAACATATTGGTAGGGACAGGGGTGGAAAGGATTGTAAAAGAGGTAAGTCATACGGAGAGGCGAAGGAGGTATCTAAAAGGGAGTGGGGTATTGGGTGATGGGAAAGCAAGTCAGAAAATTGTTCAAATTTTAATAAGGCACTTTGATTAATTCGATTGGATATTAAAAATTGAAATATCTTAACTCCCTTTTCTAACCTCAATTTAAATCAATGATCAATAAATTTATTTATTTCTTCAAAACCCTTAATGAAAAGCAGGTCCTTCTGCTCCTCCTCGGGATAACGTTTGCCTTAAGACTTTATGTCGTCCTGATGGCACAAGGCATTGCCTATGATAGCACCGAATATGGTTTCATCGCAAGGAGTTTTTTAAAGGGCGATTTTATAAAAGGATTATCTTCGCCTGCCCCTCCTTTTTATCCTTTCTTGATTTCCCTGTTTTCAATAGATACCACACATGTTGAAATAGCAGGAAGACTCCTCTCCTTTTTTTTCGGGACCATTACAATCCTTCCGCTCTTTTATTTAGTCAAAGAGGCAATCGGTCAAAGAGAGGCCGTCTTTTCGGCGCTCTTCTATTCTTTCCATCCCTACCTGGTCACTTATTCAGGAATGCTCCTCACTGAAGCCACGTATTGGGGGTTGCTGGTTCTATCGGTCTATTTCTTCTGGACAGGACTGCGGAAAGAGAAAGTATGGAGGATGATGTTATCAGGAGTTTTTCTTGGCTTGGCCTATCTGACAAGACCGGAGGGGATTGGCTATGTTCTCGTTTATCTGATCTGGGCGGTCGTGGAGGGCGGTCTCGCAAAGAAATGGTTTAAAAGATCTATTTTTATTGGGGTCCTGATCCTAACCGTTTTTATTTTTGTCCTTCCCTACACCATTTATATCCATCAAGAAACAGGCAAATGGCTGATTAGTAAAAAGGCAGTAGCCGTCCAATCCGATCTGTTAAAGGAGAGCCCAGAGGAGGCTGATCCTTTAATCGGGATTGAGCAAAATAAGCCTGTAAAGGGGGACTCAAAAATCGTTTGGATCACCCGCAATATTATTAAATATCTCCCCTCTGTGACCTACCGGTATTTGAGGGCTTACCACTTTTCGTTGTGGTTATTTCTATTTTTTGGGCTGATAAGGGTTAGACGAAAGGTCATTGACTATGAGTTGTTTGTAGCTTCTCTGGTTCTCTTTCATCTGGTTTCCTTGTCTACCTTTCTCCCGTCCGCGATCCGTTTTTCCATTCCAGTCATTCCCCTTTCTCTTCTTTGGGCTGGAACAGGCCTCTTGGAGATGAAGAGATATTTGGACAAAATTAAAGGAGCCAATGCAGAAAAGGTGATTTTTTTATTGGTTGTCCTTGTCATTTTAAGTCAGTTGCCACAGAGTTTGAAGCCGGAGAGAAGACATCGTGCAGAGCAGAAAAAGGTTGGGTTGTGGTTACAACAGAATACCTCTCCGGAGGCCATCATTATGAGTGATAGTCCTCAGGAGGCATTTTATGCGAACCGGGGATTCATGATGTTACCCTCGGGGATTTCTACGCCCGGGAATCCTGGTAAATCTTATAACGAGATTATCCATGATGCGAAAACAAAAGGGGTTCGATATATTCTTGTCAATGAAAATACTCATGAAATGAACCCCGGTTTTATTGAATCCATTCAATCAATAGATTTAAAAGAAATTTTTAGAAGAACGGATGGAGGATCAACTATTTACGAGGTGATTTATTGAAATTTTTAAGATTTAAGGATGAGTTCATCAAGCAAACGGGATTGGTGTTTATCGGTATAGGGTTATTCAGCCTTTTCACTATCCTTTATCATTTATTTATGATTAGATATCTTTCTCCTATAGAGTATGGACATCTCAACACCCTCATTGCGCTCTTTATGGTGATCTCTGTTCCTGCCGGTACGGCTCAAACCACTGTAACGAGGTTCTTTTCATCTTTTAAAGTTCAAAGCCAGTATCATCAAGCAATAGCACTCCTGCGGCATTTTCTCTTATTGATGTCTATCATCGCATTATCATTTTTTCTATTGATACTCTTTGCGAGTTCGCACATCTCTTCTTTTTTTCAAATTTCTTCCAGAGGATTGGTTATCCTTTTTGGATTGAGTCTATTTTTCTCTATGGTTATCCCTGTTCTATGGGGAGGGCTTCAAGGATTACAAAAATTTGGTTTTTTAACTCTCAATCTCATTATTAACAGTGGGCTTAAATTGGGCCTTGGGGTTCTCTTCGTCTTTTTGGGTTTTGGGTTATTAGGAGCTATGAGCGCAATTGCTGTTTCTTTTATCGTTACAACTATTCTGTCTTTAATCATTATAGGAATCAGCTTGTTTAAGGAAAAGGCTGTAGCCAATCATGGGATGGTTCCGAAGAGTTCTTCTCCGTCTAATTTTTCGGAGGCATATCGTTATTCCTTTTCAGCAGGATTGGTATTATTATGCTTTATGGTTCTTACCAATATTGATCTAATTTTAGTCAAACACTTCTTTACGCCCATTGAGGCGGGTTATTATTCCATTGCCCAGATGGTAAGTAAAATTATTCTCATTCTTCCCATTCCCATCATCACGGTTATGTTTCCTAAGCTTTTAGACGGACGGGAAAAAAGAACACTCTCGACTTTAGGAAAAGGCCTCGGAGTCGCTGCTCTTCTTTGTGGTGGAGCAGTCCTATTCTGCCTTCTCTTCCCTTCACACCTTGTCTGGATACTGAGCGGGAAGGTCTACTCGGAATGCTCCTCATTGGTTGGGATATTTTCTGTCAATATGACCCTTTTCTCCCTAACTTTAATCTTGCTCTATTACCATCTCTCCACCCCCAGGAGAGGATTTCTTTACCCTCTTTTCCTGTTCACCTTGATTGAGATTGGTTTAATCCTATTATTTCACGACACGTTGACTCAGGTTCTTATGATGGTGGGTATCATTGCCTTCTGTCTTGTGGTAATAAACTTTTATTTAGCTTACCGTCCTTATCAAGGTGAGAGAAAAGAAGGATTTACTTAGGGTATCTTACGAGAAGAAACATTGAAAAATTTGAGATCGTCGGTTCAAAATAGAGTAAACCCCGTTAGAAATAACGGGACCCTAAACCCCTGCTCTTTGTGAAAGGTATTTAAATCCTGAATAGGGCTCATTCCTGCTTTTAAAGGGGGGGGTCTAACGGGGTAAACAGAACGATGGATGAAGTGTGTTCTTGGAAGGTTCGGGATGGAAATGAGGAGGATATGGAAGGGATCTTATCCCTCAGAGTAGTTGCCTTTGGGGAAGAAGAAAAAGACAAATTAGATCCGAGGTTTTGGCGGTGGGAATTCATGGAGGGGCCGGATGGAAAGGCCTTTATATACGTCGTTGAAGATCAGGACAAGATCATCGGTCACTTTGCAGATATTCCAAGGCGGTTTTCTGTCCAAGGCGAAGTGGTTCTCGGGACCCTTTCGCTCGATTTGATGGTCCATCCTGATTGCTGGAGAAAAGGTATCTTCGAAGCGATGGGAAAATATGGAGCACAACGAGTCAAACAAGAGAATGGAATTTTCCTGACGGCATTCCCTATCCGGTTAGAGACCATCCGTGGGTTAAAAAAAATTGGCTGGAGGGAAGTGGTGGAACTTCCAGTTCTGGTCTTTCCAATAAGATTTCAGGGTATTCTGAACCGATACCTCCATTTTCCACCTCTGAGCTTTCTTGCAGGTGGAGCCGCGAGATTTTTCTATCTTCTCTTCTTCGGATGGAAAAAGAAAAAGGGGACGGAAGAGATGGAGATAGAAAGAGTAGGCTCTTTGGATGACCCGTTTGATGGCTTCTGGCAAAAGGTGTACTCCCTTCACCCCATCATGGGGATCCGCAATCGAAATTATTTGACTTGGCGCTACCTTCAACACCCCAGTCGAAACTATACCATTTTCCGGGCGATTAAAAATGGGGAGATGAGAGGGTATATTGTTTTGAGAAAAGTTGAGCTCCTCAACTTCAACAGTGCGGTCATCGTCGATTTATTGGCAGTGGATGAAGCGACCATTTTAGTGTTGGTGGAAAGAGGGATTCAACACAGCCAACAAGAAGGGGCTGATCTTTTGGGTTTCATGGTTCCTCAGGATCATCTGTATTATAAGATCTTGAGGAGGAGGGGGTTTCTCCCCAGCCTGAAAACATTTCTTTTTATGGTCTATCCCCATTCCGATAGGGAGATCCTCCTCTTCCCTGGAAAATGGTATGTCACTTGGGGAGACACGGATGTCATCTGAGCATTGATCCTTCCTGATGATGTGCCATCAAAGGGGAAGATGGACGGAGGCATTTAGCTTAAATGAAGCACGCTAACAAGTCAATGATGCGCAGTCAGAGATTCTTTCATAAGGTATCTTCGCATTACCATGATCGCTTCGAAAAGATAGGCTCTCTGAATCGGATCAATGTAAGTAGGGCTATTATCGAACCTCGAATAGGAGAAAGGGTGTTGGATATAGGGAATGGCGGCCTGAAACAATTCTATCCGCCACAAACCTCCTTTTATGTAGGTGTTGATTTCAGTTTGGAAATGTTAAGGAGAGGGAAAAATAGAACTTACAATAAGGTTTGCGGGGAGGCAATGAACCTACCTTTTAAGGAGGAGAGGTTCAATACCATTTTATATCTCTACTTATTACACCATTTGGCCAAAGGAAGTGTAGGGGCAACCATTGAAGAGGTAAAGAAGGCCCTAAGAGAAGGTTCCACCTGCCTGAAGGCAGGTGGCAATGTAATAATTGCGGAGACCTGCCTTCCCCCTTTTCTGGAAAGAGTGGAGAGGATTTTCTTTTCCATTCTCAGAGTCTTTTTATTCTTTACGAAGCAATCAGAGGTTTTTCTCTTCTCCGCTGAAACACTCACCCGAATTTTGACCGAATGTGGGTACAGAGACATTAGGACTTGGAAACTCTCTAGAGAAGAAGAAAATCCACAGAAGTGGGTCCGTATTTCCATCGGCTTTCCCACTCTCAAGATCCCGAGGTGGATGAATCCTTCGAGAAGCACGATCTTCGAGGCAAGGGCTTGAGGTTTCATTAGAGGCGCTTGAATGGAAAAGATTAATGCTTTGTCCATCGATTTAGAGGAATGGTACCACTCAGAGTTGGTGGAAGGAAGAAGATCTTCTTTCTCGCAGGTCGAAGAAGCTACAATACCCATTCTTGACCTGTTGGACCGATATCAAACGAAAGCCTCGTTCTTTGTTGTGGGGGAGGTAGCGGAGCAAAATCCTGGTCTCATTCAGTCCATCTTCCAGAGAGGACATGAGATTGGTTGTCATACTTTTTCTCACAAACTTGTATGGAATTTGGATGAGAGCCTCTTCCGGGACGAACTGGAACGTTTTCATTCTGTCATGGAAAAGATTCTGGGGAAGGTTAAGATGAAGGGGTTTCGTGCCCCTTGTTTCTCTATTGATAACCGTAACAAATGGGCTCTCAAGGTTCTTTTGGATTTTGGGTACCAATATGATGCGAGCATCTTTCCTTTGAAAATAAACCCTCTTTATGGGATCAGGGGAGCCCCTACTCAACCTTACCGCATCTCATTCGAAGATGTTAGAAAGGAGGATCCCCAAAGCCCCCTCATGGAGTTTCCTTTGTGCCCATTGATGATCGGGAGGTTGAAGATTCCCATCTCGGGGGGATTCTACCTGAGAGTGTTGCCACGCTTTTTCCTCTACTGGGGATTGAGAAGAATCAATCGATCCCAACCTTTCTTGGTTTATTTTCACCCATGGGAAGGTTACGACAAGACGCCTCGATTTAAACTCCCTCTTTACAATCGGGTGATTTCATATTACGGTATTTCCTCTGCATTGAAGAAATTTGAATTTCTTTTAAAACATTTCAAATTTGCGAGAGTAGATCAAGTCCTCGAACTAATGTAAAAAATGAACCCTCAGCCTCTCTTATCCGTGGTCATCCCTAACTGGAATGGCAAGCATTTTCTGACGGAGTGTATTGATTCATTAAAAGAACAGACGTTTCGTGATTTTGAAATCATTCTGGTGGACAATGGATCGACGGACGGTTCGGCGGAGTTTGCTGAAAAACGTTATGGTGACTTTATTCGAATCATTCGAAATGATAAAAATCTTGGTTTTACGGGAGGAAATAATGTCGGGATCCAGGCCTCGAAAGGGGAGTATATTGTCCTTTTAAATAATGATACATGGGCTGATCCTCGCTGGCTTGAGGAACTGGCCAAAGCAACGCGATTCGATCTACCAATCAGGATGTGGGGTTCCAAGGTTTGTTCCTATTATCAAAGGGATCGAATCGAGGGAGTAGGAGAGCTCATCTACTGGGATGGATTGTGTCGGGCACGAGGGCAGTATGAGCAGGATCACGGCCAGTATAACGCGATGGAAGAAATCCTCTTTCCACCGGGGTGCGGAGCGATGTACCGGAAAAGCCTACTCGACGAGATTGGTCTTTTTGACGAGGATTTTTTCACCTATGCCGATGATAGCGATGTCGGAATTCGGGCACGATTGGCAGGCTGGAAATGTCTCTATGTTCCCTCAGCCATCGTCTATCACAAAAACTCTGGAACAGCAGGGCAATATTCTCCGCTTAAAGCTTTTTATGTAGAGAGAAATCGTTTCTGGATCACCATCAAATATTTTCCATTGTCCCTTCTTCTCTTTACCCCTTTTTTTACAATCTGGCGTTTTGCGTTTCAGGCCTATGGGGCTCTTAGCCATCGGGGAGCGGCTGGGAAATTCACCCAGATGCATTCTCCATGGCATTTGATCGGGATTTTATTCAAGGCCTATGGGTCTGGGTTACGGGGTCTTCCCAAAATGTGGAAAAAAAGAAGGAGGTTGAGACGGCTGAGAAAAGTTTCGTTTGGAGAAATTTTTAGCTGGTTTAAACGGTTCGGGATCAGTGCAAAAGAAATTTCTTTAAGAGATTGAAAAGTGCCTTCATCCAGCGAAAAGAAGATGAAAAAGTCTAAGAAGGTTGGACTCATATGTTCCGCAGGCGGACATTATACGGAGATGCTTCAATTATGGGGAGCCTTCGAAGGCTACCCGAAATTTTTGTTGACCTATCGAGAGGTGACCACGATGAATCGAGAAGGCACCTATTATTTGGAAAACATTTTCAGAAGCCCAGCGGCTTTTATTAAAGGGATAGCAAAGATATTCATGATCCTTTTGAAGGAGAGGTCGGATATCCTTTTTTCCACCGGTTCTGAAATAGCCGCCCCTGCTTTCTACTTTGGAAAATTCCTCTTCCGGTCCCGATTGATCTACCTGGAATGCAGTGCCCAGGTCTATCGTCCTTCCCTAACCGGAAGATGTATTTACCCCATTACCGATCTGTTTCTGGTTCAATGGGAGCCATTACTAAAGCGATACGGTCCAAAGGCAAAATATGTGGGTGGGCTTATATGATCTTTGTCACCGTCGGCAATCATTATCAGGGGTTTGATCGACTCATCAAAAAAGCTGATGAAATTGCTTCCCATACCTCCTATGATATCCTAATCCAGAAAGGTTATTCCCACTATCGGCCGCAAAGCGCACAATATTTTGATTTTGTTCCCATCCAGGAGGCGATGCATTATATCCAAGCATCCGAACTCGTGATTTCTCATGCGGGGATCGGAACGATTATTCTTTGTAAAGAATATGGAATTCCTCTCCTCATCTTCCCACGAAGAAAGAAGTATGGCGAACATGGGACAGGCCACCAAATGGAGATCGCCAAAGCCATAGAGGAACGGAAGGATGGTCACATCTTTATCGTCTATGAAGAAGAGCAACTGGAGGCCAAAATCGCTGAGGTTCTAGCGAGAAAGCAAAAGGCTCATCCGGTAGCAAATGTTGGGAGGGCCAATCTCATTAAAATTATCAAGAAATTCATTGAAAAGAGCGAACGATAAAACTTTTTAATTTACATCAAACAATAGAAGAAGCATGGAGAAGCAGAAATTCGTCCAAAAAGAATGGTATGAACACAAACCTCTTATAGAGGGAGATGAGATTATTCGGATCAGTACCCTCACCCATATTAAAAGATTGAAAGATTTGCTCCCTATCCGGAATGCAAAGCTAAGTCTCAATTGTGGATGCGGGAGTGGAGGACAGAAAGATATTTTTGGGCCTTCTATTGGAATAGATATTTCATCTGAAAATATTCGCTCATTCATTATGGCTGGCGGGCAAGGGGTCGTTGCCGATATGGAATTTCTTCCATTCAGAGATGAGACATTTGACATAGTATACGGATTTGGAATACTTCATCATTTGAGCGATATTAAGAAGGGTGTCTCTGAAGCAACTCGGGTTTTAAAAAAAGGAGGGTATATAAGTTTTGGGGGAGAAAATAATGGGCTGTGTCCCCTTACCTATATCATGGCTTTTATTTACCGAAACTGGAAAATAGAAAAGGGATTCTATAGAATTCGAGAAAGAAATCTTAGAAAGATCTTTCGAGAATCAGGAATCAAGGATTTTAAGATTTCCAGACAAGGCATGACCATCTATGGCATGGGACAAATCATATTTAAATTAACCTCGACGGGTGAGAGGTTCTTAACAAAATTCAAACCCATCAAAACCTTTTCGGGGTACTGCTATGTGGCTGGGAAAAAGGCGTAATTGAACACTGAGATGAATAGTATACATTGAGGTTGGTTATAGAAAGAAGCCTGAGTTGATTCGAAAAGGTGACCTATTCTATCTCTGAGGGGAAAGGGGTGTGGATGATTCTCCTCCTTTGTTAACCCGAAGTGATGATTGTGGGTTTAAT
>Ga0315275_10003724_pt1 | contig 14109 bp, 12 predicted proteins | sample YL17G03_0_MG_FD_205557 | JGI IMG/M metagenome (GOLD analysis project Ga0315275, IMG submission 205557) | Sediment microbial communities from Yellowstone Lake, YNP, Wyoming, USA - YL17G03_0 | ecosystem: Environmental > Aquatic > Freshwater > Lake > Sediment | place: USA: Wyoming | collected... | reverse complement strand
CCGCAGCCGGTGTTTTTCGATCTTCGCGGTCGGCGTCTTCGGCATTTCCGCGATGACCCGGATGTAACGCGGCAGCATGAAATGCGCCATGCGCGGGACGAGGAAACTCAGCAGAGCGCGTGGTTCGACCACCTGCCCGGCGTTGGCCGTCACGACCAGCAGGACCTCGTCTTCGGACTCCGTGCTCGGCACCGGGATCGCGGCAGCCTCGAGCACCGACGGATGACACAGGGCTTCGGCTTCGACCTCGAACGACGAGATGTTTTCGCCGCGGCGGCGAATGGCATCCTTCAACCGGTCGACGAAGAAGAAATTGCCTTCGGCGTCGCGCCTGAAAGCGTCGCCGGTGTGAAACCAGCCATTGCGCCACACCGCCGCCGTCGCCTGCGGATTGCGGTAGTAGCCCTGCGATATCTCCCACGGTCGCGACGCACGCAGGATCAGTTCGCCAACTTCGTCGTGCGGAACTTCGATGTCGTTGCCGTCCACGACGCGTGCTTCCACCCCCGGACGTGGCCGGCCACACGTGCCGAGAACCTCGGGGTTGGCGCCCGACCGGATCGGTACCGCGGTCTCGGTCATGTTGAACGCCGTGTGCATCTGCAGTCGGTAACGTTCGGCGACGGCGCGGGAGTCCTGGTTCCACGGCACCGTCACCACGTTGCGCAGTGGATGATCGCGATCGCGGTCGCTCGGCGGTTGTCGCAGCAGGAATTGCGTCATCGCTCCGACGAGGCAACACCCGGTGATGTCGAACTTGCGGATGGTGTCCCAGAACGTCGCGGGCTTGAACCCATCATAAAGAACGCAGGTCCCGCCCTTGGTCAGCCGGTCCATGACCGCGCCGGCGCCACTGATGTGGAACAGCGGCAGGTTGGCCAGCAATCGATCGTCAGCATCGAAATAGTCCATCCCCATCGCACCGCCACACCAGGTCTGGATGTAGGTGCTGATGACGGCTTTGGACGGACCGGTGGTCCCCGACGTCAGGATGATGAAGTTGGGATCCCACGGCTCGACGGGGCGTGACGGCTCGGCGCGATCGGACGTGTGCAGGACGTCAATGCCGTGAAATTTCAGATCGCCAATGGTTGCAGGCACACCCCCGACGACGGCCACATTCTGCAATTGCGCCGTCTCGATCTCCTGCAATCGAGGCAGCAGACTCGCGTGCGCCACCATCACGCTGGCATCCGACAACTCGATGGCATGCTGCAGCAGCCGTCCGCGATAGCCGACGTTGATCGGCACGTGCACGGCGCCCAGGTAGTTCGCGGCAAGCCACGCCAGGACGGCTTCGGCTGCGTTCGGCATCCAGCACAGCACGTGCGAACCTTGCTCGACGCCGAGGGACCGCAAACCCGCCGCGGCATGCTGAACACGCTCCAGCGTGGCCGCGAACGTCCAGGCGCTGCCGTCCTCGAACTCCAGGAAGTGCTTGTCGGGGCGTTCGATGGCCCAGCGGCGCAGCAGGTTGCCGACGACGCATTCGTCGCGGCCCGGAATCCTTGCATCGGCGTCCATCCTGCTAGGATGTAGACGTACGTCCGACAGCGCAAGCAAGTGAGAGACCCGGGATGACTTGGGAGCCAGAACTCGAAGAATTGCGGCAGCGGCAGGCCCTGGCCCGCGAGATGGGCGGACCCGACAAGATTGCGCGCCAGCGCGCCGCCGGCCGCCTGACGGTGCGCGAGCGCATTGGCGCATTGCTCGACGCCGGCAGCTTTCACGAAATCGGCTCAATCACGGGGAACGGCGCCTACGACGAAGCCGGTACGTTGCAGTCGTTGACTCCGACGAATTTTCTCTTCGGCCGCGGTCGCATTGAAGGCCGCCGCGTCGTCGTCGCCGGCGACGACTTCACCGTGCGTGGCGGCGCATCGGACGCTTCGATCATCGAGAAGCAGGTTGCGGCCGAACAGATGGCGCACGAACTGCGCCTGCCGCTGATCCGGTTGATTGAAGGCAGCGGCGGCGGCGGTTCCATCAAGTCGCTCGAGGCGATGGGTTACACCTACGTGCCGTTCCTGCCGGGCTTCGAGCACATGGTCCGCAACCTCGCGACCGTGCCGGTGGTGAGCCTCGGCCTCGGCCCCATCGCGGGCTTCGGCGCCGCCAAGGTCGTGCAGAGTCACTACTCGCTGCTGGTGCGCGGCCAGTCGCAGATGTTCGTCGCCGGGCCGCCGGTCGTCGCGGCCGCGGGCCAGAGGCTGACGAAGGAGGAACTCGGCAGCAGCCGCATCCACGCATCGAACGGTGCGGTGGACGACGAAGTGGCGAGCGAACAGGAAGCGTTCGAACGCGCGCGCCGTTATCTCAGCTACCTGCCCTCCTCCGTACACGAACTTCCCCCGCGCCTGTCAACCGGCGACGATCCCGGGCGTCGCGAGGAATTTCTCGTGGCCGCCGTCCCGCGCGACCGGCGCGAGGTCTATCGCATGCGCCCGATCATCGAGGCCGTCGTCGACACGGGCTCGTTCTTCGAGATCGGCCGTCTGCATGGCCGTTCCGTGATCACTGGGCTGGCCAGGCTCGACGGCTGGCCCGTGGCAGTGATCGCCAGCGATCCGTTCGTGATTGGCGGGCTCTGGACCGCAGCCAGTTCGGCGAAGCTCGAGCGGTTCGTGAACTTCGCGCAGACGTTCCACCTGCCGGTGGTGCACCTCGTCGACAATCCCGGATTCATGATCGGCAAGGAGGCCGAGCACGAAGCCACCATCCGCGCGGGCGCCCGCGCACTGACCGCGATCTACCAGGTGACCGTCCCCTGGTGCACGGTGATCATCCGCAAGGTGTTCGGCGTCGCCGGTGCGGGCAACCAGAACCACACGCGCTTCCACTATCGCTACGCATGGCCTTCGGCGGACTGGGGCTCATTGCCGATCGAAGGCGGCATCGAGGCCGCCTATAAGGCCGATCTCGATGCGGCAGAAGACCGCGCAGCGCTCGCGGCGGAGATTACGCAACGGCTCAACCGGATGCGCTCACCGTTCCGGTCCGCGGAGAAATTCCAGATCGAGGAGATCATCGATCCGCGCGATACGCGCCAGCTGCTCTGCGAGTTTGCGGACATTGCCGCGCCGCTGCGCGCGACCAGGCCGTTGGAATTCGCCTATCGCCCGTGAGAGTTGCGTCAGCCGCCGCCAACCTGTCGACGTCGCGGCACGCGCGTGATCGAGCTGCTAATTGCTCAAGCGGGAGTTGTGCCGGCAACGTTCGCGCAGGATCTTGACGAACGCTTCCGTCACGCTGTGATAACAGTCGTCTTCCTCGTCCATCTGCACGAGACACGAGCCGTCATCAAACAGCACGTCGATCTGGCAGCGTGCGCAATGACCGCCAGGGCCGCTGCCCGGCTCCTCGTACAATTCGACCTTGATGCAGTTGATGCGGCGCCTCAGCGCCTGGGCGAGTCGTTCGGTCTCGTGATGAACGACCGCGCGCAATTCGTCGGAAAGTTCGATTCCGTGGGCTCTGACTTCCATTCTCATGGCGCCACCCCTGACTGGATGCCACTGGACTCGGGTCAACCGGCAGAGCGTTTGCTGCGACAGCGACGCCTGCCAAACGGCTTGCCGTGCACTATCAACGCACGCGGACATGACAAATGCGTTGCTGCTGGACCGAGTCTGCGCCTCATTCCTCGCAAAATCATCTTGCGGCGCATTGGCCTTCCCCCGTTCCTGAGCAATGACTTAAAGCACACGGCGGCGGGCAGTGACGTCAGCAGCTGGCGACATCCGTTCGTTCCACACTGTGACGACGGGATTCGGCTGCGTAGGATGTGGTGTTCCAGCCAGGGAAACCACGAACTCGAGGTCTGTCCATGCAACGAGTCAGTCGTGCCCTTGCGGGCGCCAGCGCGCTTGCCTGCCTGCTGCACGCGGCCAGCGCGCAGGCCGAGCCGCTCGCAACACGCAACCAGCATCCCCTCGTCGCGTTGTTCGGCTTGCCTATGCCGCTTGCCGCACGATTGCCGACGCCCGGTTCGGGAAGCATCGGCGCCGGCCTCAACTGGAGCAACTTCGCCACAACGGACACGACGGACCAGCGCAGTTACACGCTCGATGGCGAAGTGTTCGAGGTTCGCCTGCAGGGGGAACACGCGTTGGGCGAGCGCTTCGCCGTGCAGGGTGAACTGGCATGGCGGCAACTGAGCGGAGGCTCGCTCGACTCGCTGGTGGAAAGCTGGCATGAACTGTTCGGCCTGCCGAACGGCTCACGCAACCGCCTGCCGGAAGATGCATTGCTGATCGAATACCGTGCCGGTGAATCGACATTGCTGCGGGTCGGGGATGATTCTTCAGGGCTCGCGGACCTTCCGCTTTCATTCGGGTACCAGTTGGCCGCGTCCGAACGCGGCGCGGTCGCAACCTGGCTCACGCTCAAGGTGCCCACCGGCAAGGCCGAGGACCTCACGGGCAGTGGCGCCGTCGATGTCGCCCTCTCGCTGGCAGGTGAGCGGCAACTGTCCGAGCGCTGGCAACTATTCGGGCAAGCCAACGTGGCGTGGCTCGGCAACGGCGACGTGCTCGCGGACTTTCAACAGGACTTCGCGGGATCGTTGCTCGCGGGCACCACCTTTAAGGCCTGGCGCGGCCTCGAACTCACCGCGCAACTGGAGGCAAACACGGCGGTGATGGACACCGGCACCGACCTTGACGGCGACGCCGTCGTGCTCACGCTCGGTGGGCGCTACAGGACGGACGCCGGCTGGGCGTTTGCTTGCGGCTTCAGCGAAGACCTGCAGGTCAACGCGTCGCCGGACATCGTGTTCCTGCTGGGCGTGCGACACACCCTCTAAGGGCATTGCCGGACCGGCAGAGAAGCCGACGTGCGGTTAAGATGCGGGCGCGTCCCGCCCACGGGAGCGGGGACGCTCACCGATAACACACCGATAACAACGACTGTCCACTGGAGGAGAACAAGACATGGCTATCCTGATGACCCATTTCTGGCCGGGTGGGACTGAACAGCAATACCGCGAGGAAATCGCTGGCGTTCATCCCAACGGCGGTCGCGACCTTCCTGCTGGACAGATTTTCCATGCCGCTGGCCCGGCCCCGGGCGGCTTCCTGATCTCGGTGGTGTGGGATTCGAAGGCATCCGCCGACCGCTTCGTGCAGGAGGTGCTGATGCCCCATGTCGCCAGGAAGGGCGGCCTCGAAGGCAGGCCGGTGGAAACGATCGCCGAGATCGTGAACCTGCAGGGACTCTGACACCCGGTCGCCGCGCCGGAACTGTCAGTATTTGTACTGGCGCGGCCCCTTCCCGGCACCCCAACTGTTAGGGTGCGCCGATGAACGCACCCTTACCCCGGATCATCCAGGGCGGCATGGGAGTGGCCGTCTCGTCGTGGCGACTTGCTCGAGCGGTTTCGATGCGAGGTCAACTCGGCGTCGTGTCGGGCACGGGGATCGACACGGTCGTCGCGCGGCGCCTGCAGATGGGCGATCCCGGTGGTCATCTTCGAACGGCGTTCGACGCGTTTCCGGTCCCCGAGATTGCAGGACGAGTCTGGGAACGGCATTACATCGAGGGCGGCAAGGCGCCAGGCGCGGCCTACAAGTCGAAGGCGGTGCCGTCGATCAAGATGCCATCGGCACTGCTCGACCTGATCGTGTTGAGCAACTTTGCCGAGGTGTACCTCGCAAAGGCAGGACACAACGGACAGGTGGGCATCAACCTGCTCGAGAAGGTGCAGCTGCCGAATCTCGCTACCCTGTACGGCGCGATGCTGGCGGGAGTCGACTACGTGCTGATGGGTGCCGGCATTCCACGATCGATACCGGCCGTGCTCGATCACTTCGCGGCGGGCGAACCAGCTGAACTGACGCTGGATGTCGCCGGCGCGTTGCCTGGCGAGAAGTTTGTCAGCCGCTTCGATCCACGGAGTTTCCTCGGGGACGCCGTCCGTCCACTCAAGCGGCCGCAATTCCTGGCCGTCATCTCGTCTTCGACGCTGGCTCTCACGCTCGTGCGCAAGAGCAATGGGCGGGTCGACGGCTTCGTCGTCGAAGGCCCGAGCGCCGGGGGTCACAACGCCCCGCCGCGCGGCGCGAAAGTCCTCGACGAAAAAGGCGAGCCGATCTACGGGCTGCGCGATTCGCCGGACCTGGAGCAGATTCGAGCGCTGGGACTGCCGTTCTGGATGGCCGGATCGTACGGCGATTCGGCCCGGCTGCAGCAGGCACTGGAGCTGGGCGCGAGCGGCATCCAGGTCGGTACCGCGTTCGCGTTCTGTGAAGAATCGGGCCTGGCCGCCGAGTTGAAAGCGTCGGTACTCGCGGCCAGTCGCGCAGGCCGACTCTCGATCTTTACGGATCCGCATGCCTCGCCGACGGGATTTCCATTCAAGGTGTTGAGCGTGCCGGGCACCGTCTCCGACAGCAACGTATTCGAGGCCCGCGAGCGTATTTGCGATCTCGGCTACTTGCGGCAGACCTATCGGGAGAAAGACGGCACCCTCGGCTACCGCTGCTCAGGCGAACCGCTCGAGGACTTCTTGCGCAAAGGCGGCACCGAAGCCGAGACGCACGGTCGCAAGTGCCTCTGCAACGGATTGGTCGCGGCGGTCGATTTCGGGCAAGTCCGCGATGACGGCGAACAGGAGCCTGCCATCGTGACGGCCGGCGACGACGCGTCGCAGGTGCACAGGTTCGTGCGTGCTGGTCGCGCCAGCTATTCCGCCGACGATGTCATCGATCGGCTGCTCGGCTTGCCCGCTGCGTGAGGCACACGCTCCGGAGCCAAGCCGGGCGATGGCCTAGCGAAGTCGCTCGTCGGGCAACAGGCGGCCCAGTTCCTTCGCCACCACGCCATAGCACTCGCACGCACGCGACTCCAGCCCTGGGCGCTCCAGCACCGAGAGGTGTCCACGCCGGTACCGAATGAGGCCAGCCCGCTGCAGGTTCCCGGCCGCGGTGGTAATGCCCTCCCGCCTGACACCGAGCATGCTGGCGACCAGTTCCTGCGTCATGACCAGTTCACGCAGTGGGGCTCGATCGAGGGTCAGCAGCAACCAACGGCACAACTGCTGTTCCACTGAATGGTGCCGGTTGCAGACCGCAGCCAGGGATATCTGTGTCATGAGCGCCTGCGTGTAACGCAGCAACAATTGCTGCATCAGGCCGGCACGACCGAACTCGACCTTGAGCAGGTTGCGCGCCAGCCTGTAGGCATGGCCAGCCGCCTGCACTACCGCCGAGCTGGCCGTCGTGCCTCCACCCATGAACAGCGCAATGCCGACCACGCCCTCGTTGCCCACCCCGGCGGATTCGGCAGTGGCACCGGAGTCCAGGACGTAGTGCAACGATACGATGGCCGTCGTGGGAAAGTACGCGTGCCCCAGTTGCGTGCCGGGGTCATAGAGCATTTCGCCGAGACGCAACGGGACCAGTTCAAGATGCGCAGCCAGCCGCTCGAACTCGACCTCGGGCAGGACGGCAAGCAGGTGATTCTGACCGGGACGGTGGAGTGATGCCATCGCTCTCGCCGGACGTGGCAGCTATGGCCTGGCCGTGGTTTCGACGCCGATCCCGCGGTAGCCGATGAAGCGGCAGGACTGGTTGAACATCGGCTCCCCGCTCACCCGGAACCGCTGCAGCGAGCCGTTGGCGTCGGCACGGCTCAAGGCGAAGTCGATGAATGGCTGCCGCTCGGCGATCATGTCCAGCATCGCCTTGCGCTCCACTTCGTTCCACCCGGTCATCCCGTCAGTGCTGTTCGTGCCGACCAGCGGCTCGACCCGGATGCCGAGCATCTCGAGGACCGGACCGGACACCCTGGTGAAGTTGCCGGTCTCGTCCTGCTCCCAGTACCAGTCAGAAGCCAGTTCGGTCAGGCTGCGGTAGCGCGACTCGCTTTCACGCAACTCGGCGGTCCGCTCGAGCACGGCCTGCTCGAGTTGCGCGGCATAAGCCTCCAGCTTCCGGTAGAGCAGCCGGACTTCCAGCATGTTGTGGATCCGCGTCTTGACCTCGACCAGATCGAACGGCTTGCTGATGAAATCCTTCGCGCCAGCCTGCAGCGCTCGCAGCTTGTGGCCCGGCTGCGCCGTGAGCACGATGACCGGCAGGTAGCTGTCGGTCTCGCTCGTCTTAAGGCCCGCCATCACGGCGAATCCATCCATGCCGGGCATCTGCAGGTCGAGCAGGATCAGGTCGTAGCTGTTCTTGCGGTGCAGCGCGCAGACCTCCGCCGAGTTCGTGGTCGAGGCAACGCACGTGTAGCCGGCCTCGACCAGCAGCTGCTCGAGCAGTTGCACATTGGCTTCCTGGTCATCGACGATCAGGATCCGTGAACCGGCGATGTCGAGCTGGTTGTCGATCATGGCTTTGGCACACCGACGCGGGCCGCTGCGGATTGCGCGAAATCCAGCGCCAGGTCCAGGGTATCCATGAATTCTTTGACCTTTATGGGTTTGGTCAGGTAGCGGAAGAATCCTGCCTGCAGCCCTTTCTCGATGTCGTGGGGCATCGCATTGGCGCTCAGCGCCACCACCGGGATGTGCGCCGTCGCAGGGTCTGCCGCCAAGATGCCGAGCGCCTCGATGCCATTGATCCCCGGCAGGTTGATGTCCATCAGGATGGCATCGGGCTGCGCGGCGCGGGCAATCTCGATGCCACGGCTGCCGTCCCTCGCGATCAGCAGCTGGATGTCCGCCCGGCGTCCGATCAGGTCTTCCACCAGCATCAGGTTGGCCGGATTGTCCTCGACATAGAGCAAGGTGCGCTGTCGCGCGTCAGCCTCGCTTTTCTCACGCGCAAGCGCCGAGGTCTCGACCGCACTGACGGCAAGTTGCGGTTCGGTCAGGTTCAGTTCGATCCAGAACACGCTACCCTTGCCGACCTTGCTCTCCACGCCGATGACACCGCCCATCAGTTCCACCAGTCGTTTGGATACGACCAGGCCGATGCCCGTGCCTTCCGCAGTTGTCTCTGCCTGTCCGAGCCGATTGAACGGCTGGAACAGTTGCGCGATGTCTGCGGGAGACAAACCCTCGCCAGTGTCTTCGACGCAGATGCGAATGCATCCAGGCTCGCCGGCCACGCAGCTGACGACGACCGTCCCCCCTGGCCTGTTGTACTTGATCGCATTCGAAAGCAGGTTGATCAGGACCTGCTTCACGCGCATCCGGTCGGCCTGGACGACGTGCGGCACGGCCAACTTGGGGAAGCTCACGTGGATGCCGCGTTGCCGCGCCTGCGGCTCCACCATGGTCTGGCATTCGTGCATGACGTCGGCCAGCGACACGGGCTCCGGCGACAGCGACAGCCTGCCGGACTCGATCAGCGAGAGATCGAGGATTTCATTGATCAGGTCCAGCAGGTACCACCCCGCCTTGAGAATCTGGTCGACGCTGCGCTTCTGCGAGGGCGTTGGCTGCGGGGAGCCGGATTCTATGAGCTGGGCGAAGCCGAGGATCGCACTGAGCGGCGTGCGCAGCTCGTGGCTCATGCTCGACAGGAAATCGGATTTTGCAAGATTGGCCTTCTCGGCGATCGACATCGCCTTGTGCAGGTCCAGCTCCGCCTGCTTGCGCACGGAGTTGTCGGTGCCGATCAACAGGTAGCCGATGATGTCGCCGAAGTCGTCACGCAGCGCGGTGATCGAGACGATGGCCGGGAAGCGGCTGCCGTCCTTGCGCAAGTACGTGAGTTCGTAAACGTCCTCGATCCCGCGCGACGCCTTGAATGCCAACGCCTCGAAGCCCGACGTGATCGGTGTGTCGAGTTCGAGACTTAGCGCCTGCGCACGCGCTGTCACTTCGTCCGGGTCGTGGATATCGCTCGGGCTTATCCGATTGACGACTTCCGCGGCCGTATAACCCAGCATCCGCTCGGCGCCGACGTTGAACAGCTGGATGATGCCTTTCTCGTCGGTGGCGATGATCGCGAAATTGGCGCTGGTGAGGATTGCGTTCTGCAGTGCACCCGTCTTGAGCAATTCCTGCTGGCGCCGCACTTCCAACGTTCCGGCCGTCCTGTCACCAGCGGCGGCACCGCTTACCGACTCGTGCATCTTCAACTCCGTCCATTTGTGGCGTTGGCAACCGGACGGGGTATCCGCCTTGCTGCGTGAGTGTCACGTCCATGCGAAGCGCCGTCTGTGCGCTGCCGCACTTAGGCCGTGCAGGATGCCCCGCTAGTTGCGCCCGGCAAAAACAACGGCGGGTTCGAGCTTCAGCACGGACCGGGCACTGATCAGGGCTGCCAGAACGCACACCACGAACACCATGAGGCCACCGACCAGGGGCGTGAACCACATCATCCGGAACGGAAAGCCCTGCGACCCGACGATCGGGCCTGCGATACCACACAGGCCGAGTCCCAGTCCCGTTCCGATGAGGGCGCAGCTACCGGCCTGCACGAAGACCATCGCCAGCAGGAGCTTCGACGTGGCACCCATCGCCTTGAGCACGGCGTACTGCTTCAGGTTCTCGGTCGTGAAAATGTAGAGCAACACCGCCGTGACGCCGAACCCGACCGTCATGGCCAGCGTGAGCATCGCGCCCACGTCGCCGACATCCTCCGAGTTGACCAGGTACCAGCGGACCGTATCGCTCTTGAACTCGTCGGCTGTGCGCGCTCGCAGACCCGTTACCGTCTGGATACGGCGAGCCAGTTCTGCGGGCTGGACACCCGGCGCCGCACTGGCCAGCACGAACGTCAGCTTGAGTCGTTCCGGCGGCAGGATGCGCCGGGCGTTGGCGAGCGTCGTATACATCAGTGGCCGGGGCGGAAAGCGTGGCAACGCGTCCGTGTAGCCGGCCACCACGACGCGGTGATCGTTGACCAGCAGTTCGTCGCCGCTGACGAGCGGCCGGGTGGGTGCGTCGAGGTGCGGCTCGCCGTGCGGCCACTGGTCGCGCTGGAAGCGTGGAGTCTCAAGTTTGCCGACTGTGCCCCCGGAGTCGATGAGTACCGCGTCGGGTGCGCGCAGCACCGTGACCTGCACACCGTCATTGAGCAATGGCACGCCGGCCGCCGTCGCATCGTCCACGCCGATCAGCTGGAACGTCTGGAAATGCCCGCCGGGGAACCGTACTTCGGTCGTGGCCAGCGCCAGCGGCACGGCAGACAGCACGCCGGCGACGCTGCGCACTCGATCCAGCGCCGACGTCGGGATGTTGGTGGTCTGTTCGACGGACTCGACCGCGGGATCCATCACCCACACATCCGCCGCGGGATTGTCCGAGATCAGCGAGAACCCGCGCGTCATGAATCCGGCGAAGAACGACGCGGCGAAGGTAATCAGGAATGACGTGAAGGCGATGCCGAACAGCAGGCCCGCATACTTGCCCCGATCGCCTGCCAGCATCTTGATTGCGATCCTGAACATCGCCGTAGCGCCGCTCAGCCCGCAGGTTCGGAGCTGGGCGCCTGGATGAACACGTCCAGGTGCTGCCCGACGTAGACCGGTAGTTTGACCCGGTCGAAGCTGTAGATGACCTGCAGGACACGTGAGTCGACGCGCTCTGTCGTGTCACCGCTCAGCGTTTTTCTCGGCGCGACGTAGGGTTCGATGCTTTCGAAGTGGAGGTCGACGCGCAGTTCCGGATGGCCGCGCACGATCGCGATCGCCGCCGCCGCAGGATCGACGCGCACGGCATCGTTTTCGTCGATATCGACCCGCACCCGCAGTCGCGAATCATCGCCGACGACCATGAGTGGCGTCCCAAGCGCCCCGGCTGCGGCAGCCTCACCAGGCCGGACGTTGATCTGCAGCACGCGACCGGCGACGGGTGCGCGAACGGTGCGCCGGTCAATCTCCATGCGGATCCGCTCGATTTCCGCCTTCGCCGCTTCCAGCATCGCCTGGTCGATCTGCACCTCGTAGCGCTTGTCCCGAAACTGCTCTTCACTCAGCAGGTGCTGGGCGTGGACCTTGTCGGCGAGTTCCGCCTGGTACTTCGCCCGGGCCAGTCTGGCATCGGCTTCTTTTGCTCGTGCGGCCGCGAGCGGCAACTGCGCACGAAGGTCGCGATCGTCGATCTGGAACAGCGTGGTGCCAGGTTCTACCGGGTCACCCCAATGCACCGGCACCGTGGCCACGATGCCGGAAACTGGCGTGCCGATGGCGATGTTGCCAGTGCCGGCTTCAACCACTCCCGTGCCTGCAACCTGCTGTTCGAATGGATTCTGCACTTTGGAAAGTGCGGCCGATTGCTGCTGCCCTGGCTCGGGCTCGGACACCTGCCGACTGTGTTCACCACGCACCACGGCCAGCACGGCGACGATGAGACCGGCGACGGCGGCGAGCGGGAGAATCAGGTTGCGGAGATTCATGCTGGCACGCTCGACCCGCCAGGTCCTCCAGGCCGGGTGATTTCGACGATCCTGCCATCCTCCATGCGCGCCACGCTGTCGGCGTACCCGAAGATACGTGTGTCGTGGGTCGCCACGATCAACGCCCGCCCGCTGCTGCGCCCCGCCTGGCGCAGAAGTTCGACCATCTCCGCACCGGTCTTGTGGTCGAGATTGCTGGTGGGTTCATCGCACAGGATCAACCTGGGTTCGCGGGCGAGCGCCCGCGCGATGGCGACGCGTTGCTGCTGGCCGCCGCTGAGTTGCGCAGGTCGAGCGTCATGCCGCTCACCCAGTCCGACCAGGCCGAGCAATCGCCGTGCCTGCCCGAACGCATCGCGGCGCGGCGTTCCACCGATAAGGAGCGGCACGGCAACGTTCTCCTGCGCGGACAGCGTGGGCAGCAGGTTGAAGCCCTGGAAGATGAATCCGAGCGATTCACCGCGAAATCGCGCGCGTTCACCGGGATTCATCTGTCCGGGATCGCGGGCCATGACGGTACATTCGCCCGCGTCGCGATCGAGCATCGCCCCGATGATCGAGAGCAAAGTCGTCTTGCCGCAGCCCGAAGGACCGACCAGCAGCAGCAACTCGCCCGCGACCACGTCCAGGTCGACGCCCCGCAGCGCAGGAACCGCGGCCTCGCCGGTGCCAAACGACTTGGCGACGCCACGACAGCGAACGATCCCGGGGAGTGCGACGCTCGACATTCTGGAATTTCAGACCGCCAGCGGGGAGGAAGGTGCCCATGCGACGACCGTCACCCGCCACGGGACGATCGCCGTCGGTCCCAGTATGTTCCCGCCAGACTCCCGGGAAAGGTCAGTTCCTACCGACACACCGCAATCTGCACGAACACGCCCGATTTTCGCTTCGCCCGGCAGCCCAGCACGCAGCAAGCTGCGGACATGGATACCCACGACGATTCGCTCGCAAACATCGAACCGATCGGAACGTCGGCTCCGGGTGACGCCGACGACTCACGGGGATTCATGCGCGGGTTGGCTTACGGCCTCGCGTGCGTCGTACCGTTCTGGGGCGTGGTCATCGCCACGGCGTGGTTGGCGCTTTGAACGCGCAGCTGATTAAGAGACAAGACAATACCCTTGCTTTTCAATAGCTCCGGCCGGCTTCTGGAAACCAACCATGTTGGCGGAATCCACGAGGCAATCCGGCGTTCAGACTTGTCCATTGCCCAGACTCATGGGCGTTGCGTGGCATCGCTGGGCCGACCGTCCGGATGGTTATACTAGACTTTGGTGTTCTCTAGTATAACTAACAAGGTTATACTAGAATAAAATGTCTTCTAGTATAATCACGATGCACGGCTACACCGACCTTCCCGCCTCGGCCCAGACGGCCTATGCACAGTTGTTTGAAGCCGCGCTCGCCGCGGACCACGTCCGGTCCGTTGCAGACCTCAGCGGCTCCTTTGCCTCGAAGACGGTCAAGGGTCGAACCTACTGGTACTACCAGTGCACCCAGCCGTCCGGCGCACTGACCCAGCACTACGTGGGTCCGGACAACCCCGCTGTTCGCCGACTGATCAAAGGCTCAAAGCAACCCGGGGCACTGGCGGCACTTGAGCCGCTGATCCACGTCGCGCATGCCTTGGGCTGCGCCACCGTGATCCCGAAACACGAGCGGGTGCTGCGGCGCCTTGCGGAGTACGGCTTCTTTCGGGCCGGAGGAATCCTGATTGGTACGCACGCCTTCCTCGCCTGCGGCAACATGCTGGGCGTGGCGTGGACTCGACCGGGTCTCACTCAGGACATCGACTTCGCGCATGCGGGCCGCGCGA
>Ga0315275_10003723_pt1 | contig 14110 bp, 10 predicted proteins | sample YL17G03_0_MG_FD_205557 | JGI IMG/M metagenome (GOLD analysis project Ga0315275, IMG submission 205557) | Sediment microbial communities from Yellowstone Lake, YNP, Wyoming, USA - YL17G03_0 | ecosystem: Environmental > Aquatic > Freshwater > Lake > Sediment | place: USA: Wyoming | collected... | reverse complement strand
TATTTCCATTGCGCGCCTCACGCGCGATCTGGACGAACTCGCGGCGATCGGCCGCACGCCCGACGGCGCGTGCTGCCGCCTCGCGCTGACGGACGAGGATCGCGCGGGCCGCGACCTCGTCGTGCGCTGGATGGAAGAAGCGGGCCTTGCCGTGCGCGTCGACGGCATCGGCAACCTCTTCGGCCTGCGCGCCGGCACCGAGGACATCGCGCCGGTGATGACCGGCTCGCACATCGACACCGTGCGCACCGGCGGTCGCTACGACGGCAACCTGGGCGTATTGGGCGGACTGGAGACGGTCCGCGCGCTGAACGACGCCGGCCTCCGCACGCGGCGCCCGCTGCTGGTCGCTGTCTTCACGAACGAGGAAGGCGCGCGCTTCGCGCCCGACATGCTGGGCTCGCTCGTCTACGCCGGCGGGCTCGCGCTCGATGCGGCGCTCGACATCGTCGGCATCGACGGCAAGCGCGTGGGCGACGAGCTCGCGCGCATCGGCTACGCGGGCAACGCGCCGCTCGGCATGCCGCGCCCGCACGCCTACGTGGAGCTGCACATCGAGCAGGGCCCGGTGCTGGACAGCGAAGGCGATACGATCGGCGCCGTCGAGAACCTGCAGGGGATATCGTGGCAGGAGGCGACCATTGTCGGGCAGTCGAACCACGCCGGCACGACGCCGATGCGCCTGCGCCACGACGCAGGCTACTGCGCCGCGGCGATCGGCACCTTCCTGCGGCAGCTCGCGCGCGAGTTCGGCGGCAGCCAGGTCTGCACGATGGGCCGCGTCGAGCTCGTTCCGAACCTGATCAACGTCATCGCGGCGCGCGCGAAGGTCACTATCGACATGCGCAACACCGACGAGGCAACGCTGCAGCGCGCCGAGCAGCGTCTTTCGGCGTTCCTCGACGAGCTCGCGCGGGACGAGGAGGTCACGATCGACGTCCGCACCCTCGCGCGCTTCGAGCCGGTGGTCTTCGACGCCGGCCTCGTACAGCGCATCGAGCGGATCGCGCGACGGCTGGGCCACACGCCGCGGCGGATGACCTCCGGCGCCGGGCACGACGCGCAGATGATCGCGCGCGTCGCGCCCGCGGCGATGATCTTCGTTCCCAGCGTGCGCGGGATCAGCCACAATCCCGCCGAGCATACCGAACCCGAACATCTCGCAGCCGGCGCGGACGTGCTGCTGCACACGTTGATCGATCTCGCGTCCTGACCCGGTCACCTTGGTGCAACTCATGTCCAGAGTCGTCACCGGCGCGGTCGCGCAACGCATGTCCGCACTCAGCACCGGCGCCCCCGCGTAGCACATGTCCAGAGTCATCACTGTCGGCGCCGCGCAGTTGGGGCCCATCGCCCGCAAGGAAACGCGGGCGGAAGTCGTCGATCGCCAGGTCGCATTGATGCGCCAGGCGCACGCGCACGGCTGCGATCTCGTCGTGTACCCCGAGCTCGCACTGACCACCTTCTTCCCGCGCTGGCATTTCGAGCGGCAGGAGGACATCGATCCGTTCTTCGAGTCGGCGATGCCGGGGCCCGACACGGCGCGCCTGTTCGATGCCGCGCGCGCGCTCGGCATCGGCTTTTATCTTGGCTATGCGGAGCTCGTTGCCGGGCCGGATCGCGCGCGGCATTTCAACACGTCGATCCTGGTCGACAAGAGCGGGACGATCGTGGGCAAGTACCGCAAGATCCACCTGCCCGGCCATGCGGAACACGAGCCGTGGCGCCGGTTCCAGCACCTGGAGAAGCGCTATTTCGAGCGCGGCGATCTCGGTTTTCCTGTGTTCCGCGCGTCGTTCGGCGAAGGCCGCGCGGGCTTGTTCGGGATGGCGATCTGCAACGACCGCCGCTGGCCGGAGACCTACCGGGTGATGGGCCTGCAGGGCGTCGAGATGGTGCTGCTGGGCTACAACACGCCGGTGCACAACCCGCCGGCGCCCGAGCACGATGCGCTGTCGAACTTCCATAACTCGCTGGTGATGCAGGCCGGCGCGTACCAGAACGGCACCTGGGTCGTCGGCGTCGCCAAGGCCGGCTGCGAAGAGGGCGTCGACCAGATCGGCAACTCGGTCATCGTCGCGCCTTCCGGGGAGATCGTGGCTGCGTGCACGACGCTGGGCGACGAACTCGCGATCGCGCGCTGCGACCTGGACCTGACGGTCTCGTACAAGAGCACGACGTTCAATTTCGAAAAGCACCGCGAGCCGGACCAGTACCGGCTCATCGTGGAGCGCAAGGGCGCGGAGCTGCCGCCCGAACCCTGACCGTCGGCAGGAAATCGCCCGCGCCCGACGGCCCGGACAACGATCCGCGCAGCGTCGGCGCGAACGAACCGCGCGTCAGGCCTGCCGTGCCGCTGCCACCGGCCTGCACCCCGCGACCGGATTCGCGCGCTCGATCGCGTGCGCCACCTGCAGCACACCGAACTCGTCGCGGTAGCGGCCGACGACCTGCATCCCCACCGGCAACCCGCTGCGGGTGAAGCCGCAGGGGACGGAGGCCGCCGGATGCGACGTGATCGAGATCCGCGTGCAACTGCGCATCCACTCGATGTAGTTGCCCATGGTCACGCCGTTGATGGCGGTGACGAACGGCTGGTCCACCGGGAACGGCGGGACCTGGTTCACCGGCGCGATCAGGAATTGGTAGCGCTCGAGGAATTCGCGCATCGCGTGGAAGACGCGGGTCCGCGCGAGGTTGGCGTCGATGATCCGCTGTGGCGTCAGCGTCCACGCCTGCTCGATGTTCCAGAGCGCGGTGTCCTTCATCTGGTGCCGGTGTGCGGCCACGAGCGGCGCGTAGCGAGCGGCAAAGAACAGCGCGCGCCCGGTGTCGAACGCCAGATCGGCGCCCGTGAAGTCGGGCTCCGCTTCCTCGACGATGCATCCTTGCTGCTGCAGGAGGGCGGCGCCTTCCTCCAGCACGCGCGCGACATCCGGGTCGACCGGCAGCCCGCCCAGCGTGCGGGAGAGCGCGACGCGCACGCCGCGGACATCGCGGTCGAGCGGCCGCAGAAAAGTCGCGGGATCCTCGGCGATCGACAGCGGATCGCGCGCGTCGGGTCCGGCCATCGCGGCGAGGAGGAACGCCGCGTCGGAAGCGCTGCGCGCGAGCGGCCCCAGCACCGACAGCCCATGCCAGCCGTCGACACTCGGCCAATCCGGCACGCGCCCCGGACTGGGCCGCAGGCCGAGCACGTGGTTGAAATTGCCGGGATTGCGCAGGCTGCCGCCGATGTCGGAGCCATCGGCGAACGGCAGCATGCCGGTGGCGACACAGACCGCCGCGCCGCCCGACGAGCCGCCGCAGGTCTTGTCCGGATCCCACGGGTTGCGCGTGGCGCCGAAGACCGTATTGAAGGTCTGCGATCCCATCGCGAACTCCGGCGTGTTGGTCTTGCCGATGATCACCAGACCATGGCTGCGCAGGCGTTCGACGAACAGCGCGTCGCGGTCCGGAATCCAGTCGCGAAAGATCGGCGAGCCCAGCGTCGTGCGCATCCCGCGCGTCGGCTCCATGTCCTTGATCGCGATCGGCAGGCCCGCCCAGGGACCGAGCGGGTCGCCGCGCGCGCGGGCCGCGTCGATCGCCGCCGCCTGTGCGCGTGCGCGCTCCGGATCGAGCGTCACGATCGCGTTGAGCGCCGGATTGAGCGCCGCGATCCGCGCGAGGAACGCGTCCAGCACCTCCACCGCGCCGACCGCGCGGGTCTGCAGCAACGCCGAGATTTCGCGCGCGGGACGAGTGCACAGGTCGTTGACCGCCGCGCCGGGGGGAGAAGGGTCGACGGGCATGGGCAAGGTTCCGGCGAAGTTCCGATTGTGGTGCGCGGAAGGCGACGCGCTGCCTTCGCCGCGCGCTACATCGGATCGAACGGATAGATCGGCCGGCGGACGCGCCGGAAATCGAACAGCGAATAGTCGGAGCTCGTGACGCCGCGGCTGTCGCATTCGACCACCGCATGCGCCAGCGGGACGAACACCGGCCGGCAGTACATCCGCGATTTGAGGATCAGGTAATCGTACCGTGCCGGATCGACGCCGGCGCTCGTGAACACGCCGGCATCGAGCGGCTCCATCGGGCGCTCGGTCAGCACCAGCGTCACGTCGGCGGCGGCGATGACGGCGGTGCGGCCCATATTCGCCGCCTGTCCCGTGTAGATGGGACCGGTGATGCGAAAGCGGCCGTCGGTGAGCGCGCGCACGCGCCCCGTGATCTGCTCGGGGGGCGCGCTGTCGGGCAGCCCGAGCGGCAGCTTGTTGCCGACGGCGAGATCGACCTCCTGCCCGACCCCTGCGGCCAATGCCTCTCCGACCGCCTCGGGATCGCAGACGGGTCCCATCGCGATGCCCGCAAGGCCCTGCCGGCGGCATTCCGCGAGCACCGCCATCACGTCGCAGCTGCCGCCCGACATCACGTTGTCGCCGTGATCGAGCAGCAGGACCGGGCCGGCGCCGGCCGGGGCCTCCGCGCGCAGGCGGCGGGCCGTCGCGATGCTGGCCGCCAGCGGCGCGCTCGCATAGACGAAGCCCTTGCGCTCCTCCCACAGCTCGCTGGCCAGCGCGTAGGCTGCGCGCTGTGCCGCCGTGCGGTCGCCGTCGGCGACCACCACGACGCTCATCCCGGCATCGCGAATGTCGGCGAGCGAGAAGCCGGCGAAGACGGAGACCGCAAGGAGGCCTCCGGCTTCGAGCACCCTGGCGCGTTCCACGGCGCGCTGCATCGCCCCGGCGGTTTCGGTCCCGCTCATCAGCGTGTGCGACAGCAGCGGCACCTGCGCCCACCCCGTCACCGGCTGCGACCGGCCGTCGATGGCGTCGAACAGCAATCGCGCCGCGTGCGCCCCAGTCTCGTGCATGTCGACGTGCGGATAGGTCTTGAAGCCGACGACCACATCCGCGTGCGCGGCCATCGCGGCGGTGACGTTGCCGTGCAGGTCCAGCGCGACCGCCAGCGGCGTGCGCGGGGACGCCTCGCGGACGCGGCGCAGCAGCTCGCCCTCGGCGTCCTCGAGGCTCTGCGTCACCATCGCGCCGTGCAGGTCGAGCAGGATGGCGTCGCAGCCGCCGTCCGCGATCGCGCGCGCCACCGCGTCGACGATCGCGCCGGCCATCCGCGCGTACGCATCGTCGTCGACCGGTCCGCTCGGATTCGCCGTGGCGTTGACCGCGACGCGAATATCGCAGCCGCGCGCTACGCAGGCATCGATGAAGGCGCCGAGTCCGGTGCGGGCGCCGCGCGCCTCGGCCAGCGCGTCGGCGCCGAACGTCGGGCCGTCCGGTCCGAACGCGGCCAGCGGTGTGGCGACCGGCGAGAACGTGTTGGTCTCGTGGTTCATCCGCGCGAGCACGACACGCATCGCGTATCGGCGCCGCGGATCAGCGCGCGCGGGCGAGCATCGCGTGCAGCAGCACGTTGCCGCCCGCGGTGACGTGCAGGGGCAGCGCGTCCTCGATTTCGTTGTGGCTGATGCCGTCCTTGCAGGGCACGAAGATCATCGCCGCGGGGCAGACGCCCGCGACGTGCACCGCATCGTGTCCGGCGCCGCTGACGATGTCCATGTGCGGCAATCCCAGGCGCTGCGCGGCGGCGCGGACGAGCCCCACGCAGTCGGCGTCGAACACGCACGGGGCGAAGGCGACCAGCGGCCGGACGTCGATGCGCACCGACCCGCGCGTCGCGATCTCGGCGCAGTCCGCGGCGAGCGCGCGGTCCATCCGCAGGAGCCCCTCGGCCGTCGGATGGCGGAAATCCACCGACAGCTGCGCGAACCCGGGAATCACGTTGCGCGAATTCGGTTTTGCCTGCAGGAAGCCGACCGTGCCGCGCCCGTGCGGCGCTTCGGTCAGCGCGATCCGGTTGACCGCCTCGATCACGCGCGCGGCGGCGAGCACCGCGTCGCGGCGCAGCTCCATCGGCGTCGGGCCGGCGTGCGCATCCATGCCGTCGATGAGCACGTCGTACCACTTCTGGCCGAGCGCGCCCGCGACCACGCCGATCGGCAGGCCTTTTGCCTCGAGCACGGGGCCTTGCTCGATGTGCGCCTCGAAATAGGCATCGAATCCGGCGGCTCCCGCCGTCCCGCCCATCGGCGCGTCGCCGGCATAGCCGATGCGCGCGAGCTCGTCGCCGACGCTGTGGCCGTCGAGGTCGCGTTGCGCATGGATGTGGTCGACCGTGTACACGCCGGCCCAGGCGCCGGAACCCATCATCACCGGCGTGAAGCGCGTGCCCTCCTCGTTGGTCCAGATCGCGACCTCGAGGGGCGCCGCCGTCTCGACCCCATGATCGTTGAGCGTGCGCATGACTTCCAGCGCCGCCAGCACGCCGAACGCGCCGTCGAAGCGGCCGCCGGAAGGCTGCGTGTCGACGTGACTGCCCGCCGCGACGGCCGCGCGCGACGGATCGCGCCCCGCCCGGCGCGCGAAGACGTTGCCGACCCGGTCGATCCGCACCGCGAGACCCGCGTCGCGGCACCAGTCGGCCACGCGGTCGCGCCCCTCGCGATCGAGATCGGTCAGCGCCAGGCGGCGCACGCCGCCCTTCGCGGTCGCGCCGATCTGTGCCAGGTCCATCAGCGAGCGCCACAACCGCGGCCCGTCAATGCGCAACGATGACGTTTGTGCCGCGGCTACCGCTTCCGGTTCGTTCCTGCCCATCGCGTTCTCCTTGTCAGTGCGGCCGGATCACCTGGCCCGCATAAGCGCCGGTCGATTCGCCATCGTGCCATGTTTCGACGCCGTTCACGAACACCGCGGCGATGCCGGCGGCCTTGGCCGCAGGCTGCGCGAACGTCGCCGTGTCGAGAATGCGCTCGGCGTCGAACAGCGTCAGGTCGGCGTGATAGCCGGGCTCCACGCGGCCCCGCCGGGCGAGCCCGAAGCGGCTCGCGGGCAGCCCGGTCATCTTGTGCACGGCGACTTCGAGCGAAAACAGTCCGCGCTCCCGCGCATAGTGGCCCAGCACGCGCGGAAACGTGCCCCACAGCCGCGGATGGGGGAAGACGTCGTGCGGCAGCCCGTCCGAGCCCACCATCGTTTCCGGATACTGGAGGATGCGCTCGACGTCGGCCTCGTCCATCGAAAAATAGATGGCGCCGGCGGGCTGCAGCGCGTCGATCATCGCGTCCGGCGCGAGCCCCGCTTCGGCCGCCAGTTCGTCGAGATAGCGGCCGGCGGCGGCGGGCCGCGCCTGCGACCAGGCGACCAGCACGCGTTGCGCCTGGCGCGCCGCGGCCTGCGTCAGGATCGTCGACGAAGCCGCGTACGGATAGCAGTCGAGGCCCACGTCGCCCGCGCGGCGCGCCGCGTCGAACGCGGCCAGCGTCTCGCGCGAGCGGCCGAAGTTCGCGGCGCCGATCACCTTGTGGTGCGAAACGATCTGGCGCACCCCCAGCTCAAAGGCGATCGCGAACACTTCGCGCATCGCGCCGAGGACGCCCTCGGCCTCGTCGCGGAGGTGCGAGGCGATGACGGCGGAGGTGCCGCGCAGCGGTTCGCAGATTTGCCGGACCTCGTCGGCGGTCGCCGCCGCGGCCGGGCCGTAGTAGGTGCCCGTCGAGACGCCGATGGCCCCTGCGGCGAGCGCTTCGCGCACGTGCCCCTGCATGGCGGCGATCTCGGCGTCGTTCGCCGGTCGCCCGAGGTTCTTCATGCTGACCGCGCGCAGCGTGGTGTGACCGACCAGCGCCGCACAGTTGACCGCGGCGGGGCGGGCCGCGAGCGCCGCGAGATAGCCCGCGAACGAGCCGAAGCGCTCGCCGCCGGCTTCGGCCACCAGGTTGATCGGCGGGACCGCTTCGGCGTCGCCGAGCGGGGCGAGGCTGATGCCGCAGTTGCCGACGATCACCGTCGTCACCCCCTGACTCACCTTGGGCGCCATGTCGGGTGCGGCGAGCAGCAGGCGGTCGTCGTGCGTGTGGACGTCGATGAACCCGGGGGCCACGATGAGCCCGCGGGCATCGACGACGCGCGCCGCCGCCAGCGTGCCCGGCGCGCCGACCGCCGTGATGCGGCCGCCCCCCACGGCGACGTCGGCAGTGCGGCGCGGCGCGCCGGTGCCATCGATGACGGTGCCGCCGGAGAGCACGAATTCGACGCGGGCCATGGGTTATCCGATTCGGCGGGGAGGCGATCTGCGCCCGCGACCCTGCCGCCGGGGCGCGATGCGTGTATTCTTTCATGCATCGCCGGCCGTGGCACGCAATCGGACCGGGGAACCGCCTGGGGCCGGTTGGGACGGGTGCCTGGCGCAGCGCAGACACTTGACTAATGGGGAGTGCAAAGATGGGTCTGTTATCCGTTGTGGGTCGTTCGCCGGGGTCGAGGGCGATGTCGCTGTCGCTCGTCGGCGCCACCTGCCTGCTCGTCGCCGGCTCCGCGCTGGCGCAGCCGAAGACGCTGAAGTTCGTTCCCGAGGCCGATCTGCGCAGCCTCGATCCGATCTGGACCACCGCGTACATCACGCGCAACCATGGCTACATGGTCTACGACGTGCTGTTCGCGATCGACGAGAAATTCCAGGTCCAGCCGCAGATGGTCGACAAGCACGAGTTGAGTCCCGACAAGCTCACGTACACGTTCACGCTGCGCGACGGCCTCAAGTTCCACGACGGGCAGCCGGTGAAGGCGGCCGACTGCATCGCCTCGATCCAGCGCTGGGCGAAGCGCGACGTGTTCGGGCAGAAGCTGGCCGACATGACCGACTCGTGGACCGCCGTCAACGACAAGACCTTCCGCTTGAAGCTGAAGGCGCCGTTCCCGTACGTGCTCGACGCGCTCGCGAAGCCGTCGTCGAACGTCCCGTTCATCATGCCGGAACGGATCGCCAAGACAGACGCCTTTACCGCGATCACCGAGGCCGTCGGCTCCGGTCCGTTCCGCTTCGTCAAGGAGGAATGGGTTCCCGGCAACAAGGTGGTCTACGTCAAGAACGGCGATTACGTGCCGCGCAAGGAGCCGCCGTCGTGGGGCGCCGGCGGCAAGGTGGCGAAGGTCGACCGCGTCGAGTGGATCTACATTCCCGACGCGGCCACCGCCGCGGCCGCGCTCAATGCCGGCGAGGTCGACTGGTGGCAGCAGATGCCGCCGGACCTGATCCCGCTGCTCGCGAAGAACAAGGACGTGAAGATCGAGAACACCGATCCGCTGGGCTCGATCGGCCTGCTGCGCTTCAATCACCTGCAGGTTCCGTTCAACAACCAGAAGCTGCGGCAGGCCGTGCTGCTGGTCGTCGACCAGAACGACTACGCGATCGCGATCGCCGGCGACCCGAAGAACGGCAAGCCCTGCGCGTCGTTCTTCACCTGCGGCACGCCGCTCGCCAACACCGTGGGTTCCGAGGTGCTCACCGGCAAGCGCGACTACGAGAAGGCCAAGGCGCTGGTCAAGGAGTCGGGCTACAAGGGCGAGAAAGTGATCGTGCTCGACGCGACCGACCAGCCGATCGTGCACGCGCAGGCGCTGCTGACCGGCGAGATGCTGCGCAAGATCGGCATCAACGCCGAGCTCGCCGCCAGCGACTGGGGCACGCTGATCACCCGCCGCTCGTCGAAGGAGCCGGTGGACAAAGGCGGCTGGAGCATCTTCCACACCTGGTTCGTCGGTCCCGACATCGTCAACCCGGCGCTCAATTCGCCGCTGCGCGGCGCCGGCGAGAAATCCTGGTTCGGCTGGCCGACGGACCCGAAGCTCGAGGAGCTGCGCGACGCGTGGTTCAACGCGCCCACCGCCGCCGACCAGAAGAAGATCGCCGAGGAAATGCAGAAGCGCGCATGGGAGACCGTGCCGTTCATACCGACCGCGCAGTTCATCATCCCCACCGCGTATCGCACCAGTCTGTCCGGCATCATCCGCTCGCCGGTGACCTTCCTGTGGAACGTCGAGAAGAAGTAGCGCGGCGTCCGACCGGGGTGCCGATCGGGTGCTGAGGTACGCACTGCGCCGGCTGGCGGCGACCATTCCCGTCATGGGCGTGGTCGCGCTGTTCGTGTTCTCGCTGCTCTACCTCAGCCCCGGCGACCCGGCGGCGGTCATTGCCGGGGACATCGCGACCGAGGAGGACATCGCGCGCATCCGCGCGTCGCTCGGTCTCGACCAGCCGTATTTCGTCCGCTTCGGGACCTGGCTGTGGGCGCTCCTCCAGGGTGACCTCGGCACGTCGATCTTCACCGGCCTTCCGGTGTCGACGCTGATCGGCCAGCGCGTCGAACCCACGCTCGCGCTGACGCTGTGCACGCTGATCGTCGCGATCGCGCTGGCGGTGCCGCTCGGGGTGCTCGCCGCCGCGCGCGCGGGCGGCTGGATCGACCGCGGCGTGATGGCGGTCGCGGTGCTGGGCTTCTCGGTGCCGGTCTTCGTCCTCGCCTACGCGCTGGTGCTGCTGTTCGCGGTGCAGCTCGAATGGCTGCCCGTGCAGGGCTACAGCAGCATCACCAAGGGCTTCGGCCCGTTCATCTCGCACATGATCCTGCCGTCGGTCGCGCTCGGCATCACGTACATGGCGCTGATCGCGCGCATCACCCGCGCCAGCATGCTCGACGTCCTGGCGCAGGACTACGTCCGCACCGCGCACGCCAAAGGCCTGGCGCCCGGCGCCGTCCTCACCGGCCACGCGCTCAAGAACGCGGCGATCCCGATCGTCACCATCATCGGCATCGGCATCGCGCTTCTCATCGGCGGCGTGGTGGTCACCGAGACGGTGTTCGCGATTCCCGGCATCGGCCGGCTCACCGTCGATGCGATCCTGCGCCGCGACTATCCGATCATCCAGGGCGTGACGCTGCTCTTTTCCGCGATCTACGTGCTGGTCAACCTGCTGGTCGATCTCAGCTACAGCCTGTTCGACCCGCGGATTCGCTATTGAGATGGACAGCCCCGCGATCGCCGCGCCCGCGGCCGATTCACCCGCCGCCGCAGGCACCCTGTGGCGGCAGCTGGGCGGCACGCTGCGGCGGCACCCGACCGCGATCGCCGGCGGCGTCGTGCTGCTGCTGATGGTGCTCGTGGCGATCTTCGCGCCATGGCTCGGCACCACCGATCCGCTTTCCGTCGCTCCGGTCCGGCGCCTGCGGCCACCCTCGGCGCAGCACTGGTTCGGCACCGACATGCTGGGACGCGATGTCTACAGCCGCGTGATGTACGGCGCGCGAGTGTCCGTTACCGTCGGACTCGCCGTGGCGCTGGTGGGCACGGTCACGGGACTGGCCATCGGGCTCGTCACCGGCTTCGTCCGCTGGCTCGACGCCATCGTGATGCGGGTGATGGACGGCCTCATGTCGATACCGTCGGTGTTGCTGGCAATCGCACTGATTTCGCTGACCAAGGCGAGCCTCGGCAACGTGATCTTCGCGATCGCGATCGCCGAAGTGCCGCGCGTCGTGCGGCTGGTGCGCAGCCTCGTGCTGACGCTGCGCGAGCAGCCCTACGTCGAGGCGGCGATCGCCTCCGGCACCCGGCTGCCGCGCATCCTCGTCCGGCACATCCTGCCCAACACGATGGCGCCGGTGCTGGTGCAGGCGACGTACATCTGCGCGTCGGCGATGATCACCGAGGCGATCCTGTCCTTCATCGGCGCCGGCACGCCGCCCGACATCCCGAGCTGGGGCAATATCATGGCCGAGTCGCGCAGCCTGATCCAGATCGCGGGGACGCTGCTCCTCTTCCCCGGCATCTTCCTGTCGCTGACCGTGCTCTCCGTCAACCTGCTGGGCGACGGCATGCGCGACGCGCTCGATCCACGGCTCGCGCGGCGCCTGTGACCGCCTCGGCACTGGAATCTCCGCCCGTCGCCGGGGCCGCGCCGCCGCTGCTCGCCGTCGAGGGTCTGCGCACCCATTTCCAGAATCGCGACGGCACGGTCCGCGCGGTGGATGGCGTCTCGTTCGACGTGTACTCGGGACAGACGCTCGCGATCGTTGGCGAATCGGGCTGCGGCAAGAGCGTGACGGCGCTGTCGATCCTGCGGCTCATCCCGACGCCGCCGGCGCGCATCGTCGCCGGGCGCATCGTGTGGAATGGCCGCGACCTGATCGGCCTCTCCGACGACGAGATGCGCGCGATCCGCGGCAACGAGATCTCGATGATCTTCCAGGAGCCGATGACTTCGCTCAATCCAGTGCTCACGATCGGGCGCCAGATCGCCGAGGCGCTGGTCCTGCATCGCGGGTTGTCGAAGGCCGAAGCGATGGAGCGCGCGGTCGACGGCCTCGCCAACGTCCGCATTTCGGAGCCGGCCCGGCGTGTCCGCCAGTACCCGCACGAGCTTTCCGGCGGGATGCGCCAGCGCGTGATGATCGCGATGGCGCTCGCCTGCGGGCCGCGCCTCCTCATCGCCGACGAACCCACGACGGCGCTCGACGTGACGATCCAGGCGCAGATCCTCGATCTCATGCGCGCGCTGCGCGGCGAGACCGGCGCGTCGATCATCCTCATCACGCACGATCTCGGCGTCGTCGCCGAGATGGCGCACCGCGTCGTCGTGATGTACGCGGGCCGCAAGGTCGAGGAAGCGAGCGTCGGCGACCTGTTCGCGCGCCCGCTGCACCCGTACACGCGCGGCCTGCTGGGCTCGATGCCGCACCTCGGCGCATCGCTTGGCGAACACGGCCGGCAGCGCCTCACCGAAATTCCCGGCATCGTGCCGTCGCTGCGGGAAGAGATCGCCGGATGCGCGTTCGCGCCGCGCTGCACCTACGCGACGGAGCGCTGCCGCCGGGAACTGCCCGTGCTCGACGAACATCGCGCCGGCCATCTCGCGGCGTGCTGGGAAGCCGCGCGGCTGCCGGCGTACGAAGCGGCCGCGGCGGCCGCGCACACGGTTCCGATCCATCGCGCATGAATTCCGCCGCGACCCTCGACCCGCCGAGCGCACAGCGCGCCCCGGGCGCCCCAGGCGAGATCCTCCTCACCGTCGCTGACCTGTGCAAGCACTACCCGACCCGGCACGGGCTGCTCGCGGCCGGGGCGCCCCGGGTGCACGCAGTCGACGGCGTCGCGTTTTCGATTCGCGCGGGCGAGACACTCGGGCTGGTCGGCGAATCCGGCTGCGGCAAGTCGACAACGGGCAAACTGATCCTGCGGCTGCAGGACCCGACGCGCGGCACCATCCGCTGGCGCGGAAACCCGATCGAGACGCTGACCCCCGCGCAGATGCGGCCGATACGACGCGAATTGCAGGCGGTGTTCCAGGATCCGTACTCGTCGCTCAATCCGCGGCTGCGCGCTGCCGACATCGTCGTTGAACCGATCCGCAACTTCGAGAACCTGCCGGCCGCGGAGGTGCGCGAACGCGCCGCCGAACTTTTCGCGCGCGTCGGCCTGCGACCGGATCAGCTGGTCAAGTATCCGCACGAGTTCTCGGGCGGCCAGCGGCAGCGGCTCGGCATCGCACGCGCGCTGTCGGTGCGGCCGAAGCTCATTGTCTGCGACGAGCCGGTGTCGGCGCTCGATGTCTCGGTGCAGGCGCAGGTGATCAACCTGCTGATGGACCTGCAGAACGAGTTCCATCTTTCGTACCTGTTCATCGCGCACGATCTCGCGGTGGTCGAGCACATCAGTCACCGCGTCGCGGTGATGTATCTGGGCGAGATCGTCGAACTCGCGCCGAAGCGGGCGATCTTTACCGCGCCGCAGCACCCGTACACCGAGGCGTTGCTGGAATCGGTGCCGGTGCCCGACCCGACGGTGAAGCGGCAGCGACGCGTGCTGTCGGGCGATGTGCCGAGCGCGGTCAACCCGCCGCCCGGCTGCCGCTTTCACACCCGGTGCCCGTATGTCGAGGAACGCTGCCGGGTCGAGGCGCCGCGGTTGAAGGAGATCGCGCCCCTGCATCTTGTCGCCTGCCACCTCCGAGGATGACCGCGTACGCCATCGTCAATGCCCATGCGGCGCTGCCCGCCGAGTCGTACGGCGCCGCCCGCGCGCGCGTCCTCTCGGCGGAAGGCTTTGCCGCCGCGAAGGCCGAGATCTCGAGCTGGCCGGGGTATGCGCCCACACCCCTGCGGTCGCTGCCCGGACTCGCGCGGAAGCAGGGCCTCGGGGCGCTCTGGTACAAGGACGAGTGCGGCCGCTTCGGCCTCAAGAGCTTCAAGGCGCTGGGCGGCGCATACGCC
>Ga0315275_10003717_pt1 | contig 14121 bp, 14 predicted proteins | sample YL17G03_0_MG_FD_205557 | JGI IMG/M metagenome (GOLD analysis project Ga0315275, IMG submission 205557) | Sediment microbial communities from Yellowstone Lake, YNP, Wyoming, USA - YL17G03_0 | ecosystem: Environmental > Aquatic > Freshwater > Lake > Sediment | place: USA: Wyoming | collected... | reverse complement strand
GTCCTGAATCGCGTTTCCGGCGGTAAGGTGGAGGATTATTCTATACTGGCATGATTGCAGATTCTGAAAGTTCTCGATGGCCTTGCGCACCGCCTCCTCGGGCGTCAGTGGGTCAGCCGCCAGTCCTGTTCCGGACGTAAACGCCGCAAAGGCCACTCCGGTCAGCGCAACTCCGAGAACCATGCGGAGAGCTCGACGCCCACCTGTGTCACAACGCATACAAATTCACCCTATAAGATCCCCGCTACGAGACCGTCATTGAGGCTCTGCTGTGATCCGCTTTCGCCACGTTGATTTGTCCCGCAGGCCGTTCAAGAGTGGTGACCGTCACCGTGCCGTAGATGAAGTTGCCGTAGTTGTTGTAGCTGCCGACGTTGTAGATGGCACCGCCGCCACCCGCGCTATTGCCCGAGAAGATGCAGTTGGTAACCGTCAGCGTGCCAAAGTAGCTGGCGATGCCGCCGCCGCCGTGGACGGCCGTGCTATTGCCGTTGGCGATGGTCAGGTTCTGGACCGTGAACTTGACGCCAGTGTTAACGGAGAAGACGCCCACGCTGTTGCCGCCGCTGATCGTGATCAGACTCCCGCCATCAATGGTGGTGTCGGCGCTAATGGTCTTGGTGCTGGTGACGGTAATCGTGGCAGCGCCTCCGCAGTTGAAGGTCACGGTGCCCCCAAAGGTGAGAGCTGTGTTCAGCGCCACCTCTGTGCAGCTGGCTGCCGTGCCAGTGCCGACCACGCCACTAGCCAGGGCCGCCCTGGGCGTGAACGCAGGCAGAAGTGGGAGTGTGACGGTAACCGCAGCAACGGCGGTCAAGCCGATAGTCATCACTCTCATGGTGGCTCTCCCCTGCCCGCAGAGTTCGGTCGTGATGGTGAGTTATCCTCCGATGAGACGAAAATTGTCAAGGCAGGACAGAACGAACAGTGAGGGGAAATTACGGACACGGCTGCGTGGTCGTCCTGCCTTGCGCCATCACCGTGTGCGGCAACTCGACCGACACCAGGACCAAGACCGCTGCCATGAGCATCGTAAGTGTACGCTTCATTCCGATTCCCCCGTACTCGGCCCACACTCGGGCGGCAGACCATTCAATCCTGTTAACCCAAATGCCGCTGAAGCCGAAACTCGACACCGATATACTGAGAGTCGGTTGCCCGGTCGAAGAAGGGCTGATCCATGAAGTGATGATCGCCTGCGACCTTCGCGCGCAACGGCCCTTTGGTCACATGTGTTCAGCCGTTGAGGAACGCCTCACCCAGCACGTCGGTCAAGAAGATGAGCGGCTCGGTATAGATCTGCGCCGCCTCCGAATTGCGATGGGTTTGGAGCCAACCCAGTCCATAGAAGCAACGTAACAGCAGGAAGCTCGGCATCTCCTCGAGTTCATCGCCCGACAGCGGGCGCACGCTGCGGTAGCCTCCCGCCCACGCGTCGAGCAGATCGGGGTAGAAGTCCTGCCCATGGTAGTGCAGCAGTGCCGACGCCGGATCATACAGGTACCAGCCGAATCCGCAGTCGTCGAAGTCGATGAGACGGACACCGTTGTCGCCGACGATCAGGTTTACGGGCGTCAAGTCGGAGTGAATCAGGCCGTAACGGTCCGGCCCCTTGCCCCATTGCCGCAGCCGCTCGCGCAGCGCCTCGCGGCAGTCGAGCACGAGCGCGCGTTGCTTCGCGCTCAAGGCCCAGTGTTCCCAAGCGGGGGCGATGAGCGGATGCTTGCCGTCGAGCAACGCGGCTTCGTCCCATGCCTGGCGCTCGAAGCCCGGTGGCAGCGTCCACTGGCCGACCTGTGCGTGGCACTTAGCGTTCAGCTCGCCGAGCATGCGGAAAGAAGCGGGCAGATCGTTCTCCGGCGGCGGCGCCCCGGCGATCCACTCCAACATGTCGCAGAGGAGCGCCTCCGGGAGGTCGTCTATTTCAACCGCGACCACTAGCGCACCGTCCCGCGACAGAATCACACCGGGCGTCTTGACGCCGAAATCACTGAGCGCCTTCATCCATTGAAACTCGGAGATGATGGAGCGTTCGGTCTGATAGCCCTGGCGGTGCACCCGCAACACGCCGTGCTCGCCGCTCTCAGCATGAACGGCCTCGAACACCACGTTCTCCCCAGACTTGAGCAGCCGAAGCTCCGACGTCGGCGGAAAATCGTAACGGCGTAGTGCTTCGGCAGCGACCTTACGCGCCAGCTCAATCTGGCGTTCGATCGGCAAATCGAAAAAGTCCATAGGGTCACATCTCAAAGACCCGTCGAGTGAGAGACGTGAAGAGATGCCATCTCACCACGCGCGTGGGTGACCTCCGTCCTTACACATCCTTCGCGACACCGAGCGCAGCCTCGATTTTGTCCAGCAGCTCGTCGCACAAGGCGGTGTCCACGAGCAGCCCCGGCTTGAGCTGCAGCACCGACATGTCGTAGCCGGCGAACATCGCCCACACGCCCCGGTCGTAGAGCGCCTTGCTCAGATGCAAGGCTCCCTGCGGGTGATCGACTTTGAGTCCCATGACCAGGCCGGCGCGGCGGATCTCGACGAGATAGGGGTTGCGCCGCTGGATCGCCGTCAGTCCGGCATACAGGTGGTCCGACATGCGGCGCACATTCTCCAAAGTCTCCGGCGCGCTGCACAGATCGAGTACCTTTAACGCCACGCGGCAGCCGATCTCGGCACCGCCACTCGTCGACGCGTGTCCCCAGGCGTTCTCGAAGAGCCACCCGGCGACGCGCTCGGAGAGCACAGCGGCGCTGATCGGATAGAGACCGCCCCCGAGCCCCTTTGCGGTGACCAGGATGTCCGGGATCACGCCGAACGTCTCCACACCCCACATGTTTCCCGTGCGCCCAAGACCCGTCTGCACCTCGTCTGCGATATACAGCGCGCCGTGCCGCTCGCACGCCGTCTTCACACCTGGAAGGTACCCGGGAGGTGGGACGGGGAAGCCGTAGGTGGCCGGCAACGTCTCGATGAGGGTCGCGGCGAGGTCGCCGCCGGCGAGCGCCGCCTCCGCTGCGGCCAGATCACCGAATGGCACCTTGACGAATTCCTGCGGCGCGTCGCTCAGGAAATAGCACGCCGTCGCGTCGTTGCCGGCTTGCCCGGCCAGGCCGACGAGACCGTGGTAGCCCATGTCGATCGTCAGAATCTTGCGCCGGCCGGTTGCCTTGCGCGCGGTGCGGATGGCGACATCAATCACCTCGCTGCCGGTAGCGCCGAACACCGAGTAGCGCAAGTCACCGGGGGTGAGCCGGGCCAGCTTTTCCGCCAGCTCGCCGCGGGCCTCGCTCGGGAAATGGTGGTTGCCGATGTCGACTTCCGCCGTCGCCTCCACCAGCGTGCGCACGATCTCGGGATGGCGGTGGCCGAGGTTGAAGGTGCCGCCGTTGAGGTGCACGTCGATCAGCTCATGGCCGTCGATGTCCCACATCCGGTAGCCCTCACGGCGACCGACGACGAGCGAGATGCCCAACTGCTGCCAGGTTTCGACCCGGCCCGGCATCCAGTAGCGATGGCAGAGGTCAAGCGCCCGGCGCTTGCGATCGGACATTTGTGTTTCACCCATGGGTTTTCTCCCTTCGAACTCAGCCGATATTTCCCAGATGGACGGCACACCAGCCTGCCTTGGGACGCGACTAGCAAACTTTGGGAGGCTGGGCCAACCATTTTCGCCTTGTCGCGTGGGAAATCGTTTCCCGTCACTCGCAGCCCACCTCTCCCCGCTTCACCCGTCGCGTCCCTCATCCGCCACCTCCCTCACCACCGCCAGCCCCTGGAGTCTCATAGCCGAATCCATCGTCGCAGTCATCGAAGCACACGCTCATCTGGGAAATGCGGGTTTAAAAGGATTTTCTCGCTTCAGGCGGGAATCTGCCGAGCCGGACGCCGTCAGTCCCGATCAGCAGCGCCAGCTGCGTTGCCGCCCGTGCCAGAACCTGCGCACCGCCACCGCCCTCAGTCGAACTGGGCGCGGCGCCCATTGAGACGGCGGTAGATCGCTTTGTTCTGCCGGTAGATGTTCACGAACTCCCGGAAACAGGTGTCGTAGATATCCCGGTGGGCCGCCGTCGGCTGATATTCACGCTGGTATTCCGTGCGCTCCGGTACATCGTCATACGATATGATCCCCAGCCCGACCGCGGCGATGAAGGCCGCGCCGCGCACGTTCGCCTGAATGGGGTCCCTCACCTGACGCACGGGGCGGTTCAGAACGTCGGCGAAGATCTGGCACCAAATGTTCGAAGCGGCGCCGCCGCCAACCATGTTGATGCAGTCGAGCGAGCGGCCGAGGAATTTCTCGAACGGCCGCAAGAGCCAGCGGCTGTTGAAGGCCACCCCCTCCAGCACCGCCCGGATGATGTCCTCGCGAGAGTTCTCCAGCGAAAGATTGTAGATGGCGGCGCGCACGGTGGCGTCTTCGGCCGGCGCCCGCTCCCCGTAGATCCACGGGGTGTAGAGGACGCCGTGACTCCCGGCAGGCGTGCGTTCCGCGATCCGGTCCATGATCTTGTAGACGTCGGGGACGTTCTCCGCCTGCAGCAGCTCATCCTTGTGATAGAGAATCTTGTCGCGCAGAAACGTCAGGTTGCCACCCGCTGTGGTCTGCTGCGCTATCAACAAATAGCGACCGGGAATGGCGCATGGTACGGAGGCTAGGGAAGAAATAACATCGGTCTTCTTGAACGGGACGTGCGCCGCGAGCCAGGACGATGTTCCAATGTAGAGGTAGGCGGCGTAGTCGCGCACGGCGCCCGAACCAACGGCGGCAGCCGCGTTGTCGATGGACCCGGCGACGACGGCCATGTCCGCGCGCAACCCGAGCTCCCGCGCCACGTCCGGCCGCAGCGTACCAATTACGTCGCTGCACTTGACGATCTCGGGAAACTTCTCGGGCGCGATGCCGGAGCTACGCAGCAGCGCCTCGCTGTAGACCACATTGGAGGGGTCGCGGTTGTCCGTCACCCAGGACGTCAGAATCGAATCATAGGTGGCTACGAAGCGTCCGCTGAGGCGGAGGTTGAGGTAATCGAGGGCGGCGAGGAATTTGTAGGTCCGCCGGTAGATGTCGGGGTGCCGGTGTTTGATGTAGAGCATGTGGGCGGCCGGGTCCTTGCCGGAAAGCGAAGGCGCGCCGCCGGTGAGTCGGATCCAGCGCCAGAGCCGCAGCGGGTGAAAGCCGGCCACCATAATGGGTCCGCCGGTGACTTCCCTGAGATGCTCCCTCCCGCGCGCGTCCATCCACAGGATCGCATTCATCAGCGGCCGCCCTTCCGCGTCGACCGGGATGGTGCATTCACCCTGAGTACTGCAGCAAATGGCGATGATCTCGCTCGCCGGGACCAACCCTTGAGCGATGAGCCGCTTGGCCACGCGCAGGAACGCATCCCACCACGCCTGCGGATCCTGTTCGGCACCGCCGTTGGGAAAGAGCAGCGTCTCGACGCTCTCGAATTCCCAGGCCAGTACCTTGCCATGGACGGACACCAGGGCCGCCTTGCATCCCGAGGTGCCGAGATCGACGGCGAGAACGTATTGGTCGCGCACTGTGGTCACGTACAGCGCTTCAATCCGCAGGTGATCGGGTACGTCATCGGCCCCTACTGGGCCTTCTTGATCGCCTCGTACTGTTCGATCGTGAAGTCATAGGTCGGTCTGAACATCTCACCGCCGTCGACCACGAAACGTTCGCCCTGACAATACGACCCCGCCGGACTGGCCAGCAGTACGACCATCCCCGCGATCTCCGAGGCATCGGCAGCTCTGTGTACCATGTTCTGCTGAAAGCCCCCGGCCTCCAGGATGGCGACCATTGGAGCTGCCGTTTCCGTTCGAACCAGACCCGGGCATACCGAATTGGCGCGAATCCCATACCGCGACCATTCCACCGCCATTCCCGTCGTCACAATCTGCAGGGCGGCCTTCGACGCGCTGTACGCACCGATGAAGGGATCTGGTTTGAGGCCACCGTTGGACCCGATGTTGACGATTCGCCCCTTTCCTCGCTCTCGCCATGCCGGGAAACACAGCTGCGCCAGATAGATCGGCGCCCAGGTGTTGACCCTCAGCGTCTTTTCGAAGTTCTCGTACGGCATGTCGTGCAGCCCGAAGATGTCGGCGGAGGCGGCATTGTTCACCAGGATGTCGATCACACCGAGCTCCGAAACCACCGTTTCGTGCAGCTTCCGGAGGGCCGCATCGTCTGCCAGGTCCGCCGCGAACGCCAGACAACGCCTGCCCGTCGCTTCGATGTCCTTCTTGGTGGCCTCGAGAGCGTCCTGGCCGCGCGCAGTAATGGCGACATCGGCGCCGTGTTCCGCGAACGCCAAGGCGATCGCGCGGCCGATCCCCTTCGAGCCGCCCGTCACCAGGGCGACCTGATCCTTCAATGAGAAATCTGCAACTGTCATCGTCGTACTCCTTTCGTGGCTCACACGGTACTGCCGGTGTGCCGGGGCTCGTTCAGGCGCCTGTACAGACGCCGGGTCTTCCGATAGAAATCCTTGAATATGTCGAACCGCTCATCATAGAGGCGCCGGTGGGCGGGATTCGGCTCGTAGACCGCCTTGATCTTCACCAGATCCGGAACCGCGTCCATGCTGATCTCGCCGATGCCAGCGGCGCCGATCAAGGCGGCGCTCTCGCGTTCGATCGGATTGGATCGTGGACCTGAAGAATCCTCCGGTCGAGAATGTCTGCATGGATCTGGCACCAGACGTCCGATGCAGCACCGCCCCCGCGGGACATTCGAAGGGTGTCACAATGCCTCTTGAGGAAGCTGCTGACGCCCTGCAGAAGCCACTTCGCATTGAAGGCGACACCCTCGAACACCGCCCGGACGATGTCCTCTCGGTTGTTGTGGAGCGACACGTTGTGGATGCCGCCGCGGATGAAGTGGTCATCCACGGGCGAGCGTTCTCCGAATATCCAGGGCGAATAGAGCAGGCCGTTGCTTCCGGGCGGGACTTTCGCGCAGACCTTGTCGAACACCTTGTACAGGTCGGGGCGCTTCTCCTCCTGCAGCAGTGCGTCCTTGTGGTAGACCACGTTCTCGGCAATGAAGGAGAGGTTCCCTCCAGCAGTCGTCTGGTTGTTCAGGAGCACGTATTTGCCGCGGACGGCGCTGGAAAACGAGGCCATGTGGCGGACTATGTCGGTCGTCAGACCCAAGGCCTCGGCGACCTCCTTGTCGAGGCTCCCGATCACCTCGGTGCACTTGACGATCTCGGGGAACTTCTCCCGGTCGATGCCGCAGCCCCGCAAGAGCGAGTCGCTGTACACCACGTTCTCGACGTCCCGGTTGTCCGTTACCCAGGAGGTGAGGATCGAGTCGAAGGTCGCCACCAGCTTGCCGGTGAGCCGGAAGTTGAGGTAGTCGAGCACGTTCAGGAACTTGTGGGTTCGCTGGTAGACCTCCGGGAACTCGTGCTTGATGAAGAGCATGTGGGACGCGGGGTCCTTCCCCGTGGTGGAGGGTGCGCCGCCAGTCAGCCGGATCCAGCGCAGCAGCCGCAGCGGGTGAAAGCCGGCAACCATAATGGGTCCGCCGGTGATTGCCCTGAGATGCTCCCTCCCGCGCGCGTCCATCCACAGGATCGCATTCATAAGCGGCCGGCCTTCCGTGTCGACCGGGACGGTGCATTCGCCCTGAGTACTGCAGCAGATCGCGATGATCTCGCTTGCTGGTACAAGCCCTTGAGCGATGAGCCTCTTGGCCACGCGCAGGAACGCGTTCCACCACGACTGCGGATCCTGTTCGGCGCCGCCGTTGGGAAAGAGCAACGTGTCGACGCTCTCGAATTCCCAGCCGATGACCTTACCGTAGACGGACACCAGGGCCGCCTTGCATCCCGAAGTGCCGAGGTCGACGGCGAGAACGTATTGCTCGCGCAATGTGGTCACGTACAGCGCTTCAATCCCCGGATGATCGCATATGTCCTCGGATCCCTGCCTGCGGCCATCGGCGTCATCTGTGTATGCTGCTCTCAGGGCTCAGCCCGCTCCTTCAACGCTTTCGAGCGCGCGCTGGAACCCGGCCACGGCTTGCTCGACCACTTCGTCCGTGTCTGCCATGCTGGTGTAGAGGCGGCTGCCGGCGAGCGTGATGATGCCCTCGGCGGTGTACGCGGCGCCCATCTCTTCCGCGATCTTCCGGCGCTGGGAGAGTTTGGGGAAGAAGTCCGGATCGGTGACGTCTAGCAAAAGAATGCCGTGCGTCTCTAAGTGCAGGATGGAGCCGTGATTGTACACGAAGAACGGCAGGGCTAGATCATCGATGGCGGCCTGTAGGCCGGCGCACAGCTTGTCGCCGGCTTGACCGGCGAGAATGGGGGCGTTGGCCCGCTCCATTTCGAGGATTGCGAAGTACCCGGCGGCCGCGCTCAAAGGGTTGGCGGAGAGCGTGCCGCCCACGAGCGTCTTCTGTTGTCCGCCGCCGATGCCGGCCGCAAACGTCTGCATGATCTCGGCGCGGCCGCCTACGCCGCCGGCGGCCGGAAAACCGCCGGCCACGCATTTGCCGAACAGCGTCAGGTCCGGCTTGACGTTGAAGTAGCCCTGCGCCCCGCCCAGTCCGACACGGAAGCCGGTGACGACTTCGTCGAAGATGAGCAGCGCGCCATATTCGTCGCACAGCGCCCGCACCCGTGTATTGAAGTCGCGCTGCACCGGCCGCGTGCCGCTCTCGGGGCCGAGCGGTTCGAGGATCACAGCGGCCGTGCCCCCGTCGGACTTGTTGCGCTCAAGTAGCGCGTGCAGACCGTTCTCGCCGTCGATGTCGTTCGGGTGGAACTCCTGCGTGTGCTGCAGCACGGCCTCGGGAATGCCGGCCGCCTCGAAAGCACCGCTGCCGGGAATGCGCGTACCGAAGACAAGCTGATCGCTCCAGCCGTGGTAGGCGCCGCCCACCTTGATGATCTTGCTGCCGCCGGTGAAGTTGCGCGCCGCGCGGATGGCCGCCATGCAGGCCTCGGTGCCGCTGCCGAGCATGCGGAACATCTCGACACTCGGCATGTGCCGGTTGATGAGCTGCGCCAGCTTGTACTCGTACTCATGGAACAAGCCCGTGACCGGCCCGCACTCGTTGAGCAGCTGAATGACCTTCTCGCGTAGCGGCCCGTAGTTGCTTCCCAAGACCGTCGGCCCGCCGGCTTGGAGAAAATCGATGTAGCGGTTGCCGTCGACGTCCCAGAGGTAGGCGCCCGCGGCGCGCGCGATGTTGATGGGGAACGGATAGTTGAAGGCGAGGTTGTGCTGCACGCCCCCGGGGATGAACTTAGCCGCCTCCGCCGTCGAGGTCTTCGAGCCCCGGCACTTGGTTTCGAAATACTGGAGATACTTCTCCATCCTGTCGCGCCGAATCGGTCGTGGCGGTTGCGCCACGAGCCGCTTGGCTTTGGCGATCAGCTCGTCCGTATCGGGCCAATGGGAGATGGCATAGGCGTGTGCTGTCGTCGTCATGGGCGGGCCTGCAAGCCCTAATATTAACTATCTACGGTGATTTGTCCAGCCACAAGGCGGCTGGCCACATCCCGACCAGAAAATCGCTGAAACAGGCCGCCGAGACCTGTGCACACGCCGGGTGGCTGCTGGATTGCGCCACATTTGAAGGTGGCGTCAGCACGTCTTGACTGGGGCTGAACATAGTGATAACTAGACCGGCGAAATGAACGGCGGCAGCATCACTGTGACTGCCAACAAGAACTCTCGGCCTGGCGCGGCGCCGAAGTCGGCAAGGAGGCGGCGGACGGGCCAGCGGGGACCAGTCCGTTCGAACCGTAGAGCGAGGCCGGAGCGACCGACTGGCGGGAGAGCACTGGTCACGTTTGAGAAGTTGGTGAAGGCAGCAGGCGAGCTTCTCGCCGAGGTTGGATTTGAGAAGCTCACCTCGAATGAAATCTGCGCTCGAGCGAAGCTGACGCCTCCTGCCTTTTACCACTATTTTAATAATAAGTACGACATCCTCGAGGAGCTTGCAGAAAAATTGCTGAAGAAGCAGAGTGACGCGTTCGCAATATGGCTCTTCCAGAATGCTGGTCGAGCAGAGGGCGCGGCGCAGATTGATGCGCTCGAATTGTGGTTCCGGACCGCTGCAGACATCGTCGCCAAGGACCCGGGTGGGATTTGGACGATGCGTGCTCTTCGTGCTTTGCCGAACCTCACACATATCAGGCTCCAGTCGCAGCGCCTCTTTACTGATCAGATGCTCGAGTTTGCCCGGCGGATGATGCCTGAGATTCCTGCGAAGGCTCTTTGGTATCGGCTTCGCATTGCCACGGAATTCGGCTTTATTGTTGATGAACTCGCGCTGGAGGAGGATCGAATTCCGCGTGACATTCTTTTTAAGGAAGCGGCGCGGCTCATGCATGGAGTCATCGAGGAGATTCGAGGTTGACATCCCTGTAGATGGGTAGCGCCGGCCGCCGGTCCGGGGGTGAGACGGCTAGGCGCGAGGGCCTGGGAACGTGAGTTGCGAGAGTTCGGAACATCGAGCATCGCTGAGGGGAGAAGCCTATGTTGACTGACGCCGAGGCGCGAGAGCAGATCATCCAGATCACCAACGAGTTGTTTTCCAGGGGGCTGCTGACGCCTACGGGGGGAAACGTCAGTGCCCTGGCGGGAGACGGGGAGACCCTGTGGATCACGCCGAGCCAGATGTACAAGGGTGGGCTGACGGAGGCCGACCTGGTGCACATCCAGCCAGACGGCACGGTCATCGAGGGGACGCGGCAGCCGTCCGTCGAGTTCCAGATGCACGCCGCCGCCTACCGGGTGCGTCCCGGCTCTACCGGCGCCGTACACACGCATGCGCCGATCGCCACGGCGTTTGGCATCTGCAGTCAGACATTTCCGCCCATCAACACTGACGCCGTCTTTCTGCGCGACACGGTGACCGTGCCCTGGTTCATGCCCGGGTCCAAGGAGCTGGCTGACGCGGTCGCCGAGGCATTGCAGAAGAGTCGCGGCGCGATACTTCAGAACCACGGCTTGATGACGGTGGGAGAGGATCTGCGCAAGGCTGTCACCCGCGCGATGATGCTCGAAGAGACCGCCAAGATTCTCATGTACTGCAAGCAGTTTGGCGGCACCATCAGCGTGCTGCCCGACGAGTGGGTCGAGCGCCTGGCGCCGCTAGCGGACTTCATTTAATGCGACAGTCGACAGTCTGAGGTCCAAGGTTTGACGGGGGTGATCCAGGAGAAACTCACAAGGAGGATTGGGCGATCATGAAGAAACTCGTGACCGGTGCAACAGGCTTCATGGGTTCAGCCATTGTGAGAGAGCTCATCAAGGATGGTGAAGAGGTAAAGGTCTTGGTGAGAAAGACCAGCGACACCCGCAACATCGATAAGCTCGACGTTGAAAGAGCGTATGGCGACATCCGTGATGGTGATTCCATGAAAGCGGCGCTCAAAGGCTGCGACACGCTCTATCTTACGGCGGCATTCTTTGCCCACTGGACGCCGGACACACGCTTGCTCTACGAGGTCAACGTTGGCGGTACGAAGGCCTCGCTCAAAGCCGCGCTTGAAGCCGGCGTGCAGAAGGTCGTCTATACCAGTACCAACAACGCCATCGCCGCGAGCGGCCCCGTACCTACGAACGAGGAGGGGGTGTTCAATTATTGGAGCACTGGCGACCACTATTCCATCTCCAAATATGTTGCCGAAAATGAGGCACGAATCTTTGCCGTGAGGGGGCTCCCGGTGGTGATCGTCAATCCCACACTTGTCATTGGGACGAATGACGTAAAGCCAACACCATCTGGCCAAATGATCATTGATGTCGTGAAAAGGAAGATGCCTGGGTACATTAATGGTGGGCTAAACATTATCGACGTTGAGGATGTTGCCCGTGGTCATATCCTCGCCGCCAAAAAAGGCAGGGTAGGTGAGCGATATCTTTTCGGAAATAGGAATATTACTGTCTACGAGTATTTGAAGCTGATTGCTGATATTGGTGGGGTAAGGCCACCGATGATCAAGATACCTTATCATCTCGCCCTTGCGCTTGCATATGTGCTTGAGTTTGGAGCTTTCATTACCAAGAAACCTCCGGTGTTTACGGCCGGCGAAATACGGATTGGCAAGATGACGGAATGGTATGACTGCTCCAAAGCGGTGAATGAGCTCGGTCTGCCACAGACGCCTATCGATGTAACCATCAAAAAGGCCATCACGTGGTTTAGAGAAAATGGGTATCTGTCGTAAATAGCACCGCAATGCCCGCCGGCTCATCCGCGCGGACGAGGGAACAGGTCCGTCTGCGAATCGTCTGGCTGTGCCTCGCCAATATTCCGTCTGCGCGCTTTGAAGCGAGAGTCGCTCGCCCCCATTGCCTTGCAATCGCATAGGTCCCCTCGCATCTTGCCGCGATGCTGCTGCTCCTCAAGCTTCTCGTCTGGGCCGTGCGCGCCCTGGCCCGCTCGCCACAGGCCCTCGTCCTCGACAATCTCGCCCTGCGCCACCAACTGGCAACCGTGGCGCACCGCGGCCGCCGTCCGCGCCTTCTCCCGACCGACCGCCTGTTCTGGGTCGCCCTGCAGGCGCTGTGCACCGACTGGGCCAGGTCCCTGGTGACCGTCAAACCTGCCACCGTGGTCGCCCGGCACCGGCGCGAGCTCTTCCGCTAAACTCATTGTTCAGTCGAGCAGGGCAAGTGTTTCCATTGCACGGATCGTTTGCTCGAGATTCACGACACCGGCATCCGTCCCAAGGCCCGTGGCCACCAGCGCTGCGGTGGCGGTCGCCAACCGGCACGCTTTCTCGACCGCCCAGCCCTGCGCTAGACCCGCGATGAACCCGGCACAGTAGGAATCGCCGCAACCGGTCGTATCAACCACATCAACTTTGAAGGCCGGCACGCGCTGCTCCCTGCCCGGCGCAGCCAGGTAGGAACCGTCCGCGCCGCACTTGAACACGCACGCTTTCGCGCCGAGACTCATGAAGAACCGCGCCACCTCTGCCGGCTCACTCCGCTCGCAGATCACCGCCGCTTCCTCGAGGCTCGGCATGAAATAGTCGACATGCGGTAACGCCGCCTTCAACGCGTCCAACGTCCCCATCGTTGGGGCACCCAGATCGCAGGTAACCGTGCACCCACGCGCCTTGGCGGCAGCGAGCAAATCCGCCGTTGGCTGGCCGTCGAGCGGTGGCAGGTTACCTACCCCGCCGAGGTGAATGAACTTGGCCCCGAGCACGCGGTCGTAGTCGGCGGGCCCGAGGGTGAGGAAACTGCTGGCGCCCAGGCAATGGAACGCGGGCCGGTCCCCGTTGCTCCGTATGGTGAGAATGGTCGCCGAGGTCGGAAAGCCCGCCGCTCGTTGCACGGCTGAGGTGTCGATGCCACCGCGACGCGCCAAGCTGAGCAGGAAGTCCCCTTTCTCGTCATCACCGATGGCGCCGACGAGCAACGTGCGCAAACCGAGCTTGGCGCAATTGACGGCGACGCCGGCCGCGGTGCCGGCAACCGTGAGCCGGATGTCATCGACCAGGGAGACGGCGCCGCCCTCGGGAATGTGGTCGATGGGACGCCCGAGGATGTCGAAAATGGTCAAACCGATGCAGGCCACGTCGTGCGCCATGCTGCCGCCTTTCCTCAGGACACGGGCCAAATTAGCGGTCTTTTCGGCCCTGCCGTGACACGTTCTCCCGACTTTTCATTAGGTTCCACCCCAAGCACAAACTCGCTTAACGGCTTCTGCCGCGCTTACCATAGCTGCTTCCATGAAGCAGCCGCCGAAAATATCACTCACAAAAGAGACTCCTCTCAGGTCCTTGGCCTTCTGCTTGAAATCGAGAATGCGCCGGTATGACCCTGTGGGGTAATGTCCCATCCCGGCTTCTTTGTGCCGGAATACCGTGGCGTCCTCCACCCAGTTCGAGATGCCCGGTATCATCAGCTCAGTATCCGCTAGCGCCATCTTGAGAATCTCTTCGTCGGGTCGGTCAATCAAGTCTAATGTATGTGGATAGCATGACCACGCGCTCACTACGCCCTTCCCGCTCGGAACCATCGCCGGGCATTTGACACAATGATCTTCTGCAAAGCTGAAAGTCCTTTTGACGGTAGGTTCATTAAAATATGCCCAAACCTTCCTATTCACCGGACGGTCAAGGAAGAATA
>Ga0315275_10003712_pt1 | contig 14132 bp, 7 predicted proteins | sample YL17G03_0_MG_FD_205557 | JGI IMG/M metagenome (GOLD analysis project Ga0315275, IMG submission 205557) | Sediment microbial communities from Yellowstone Lake, YNP, Wyoming, USA - YL17G03_0 | ecosystem: Environmental > Aquatic > Freshwater > Lake > Sediment | place: USA: Wyoming | collected... | reverse complement strand
CATCCCCTGCGCGGCGAGCAGGCCCAACGGCGGCAGCACGGGCAGCCAGTGGTACTGGAAGTACTTGCCCTGAATCCACACCTGAACCAGCATCGCCGCCAGCCAGGCGGGCAGCAGCCATGAACGCGGGGGCTGCGGAGCAACCCCGCAGCCGGGCTCCGGAGCCGCACCCCGCCTCACCACCAAGTCGGCCGCGCCTATCGCCGCCAGCAGACCGATCAGCTTGAGCGCGAGATACTGACCGCCGAAGAGGAAGGTCCAGGTCTGGTAGGCGACCACCAGCAGCGCCGGCGCAGGCGATCGGATGGTGGCGTAGTGCGAGTTCCAGACGAACAGAATCTCGATCAGGTCCCGCAGCGCCCCCTGTCGCCAGAGGAGCAGCGCCACTCCCGCCACCACCGCGGCGCAGCCTGCCAGATAGCCAGAGGCGCGCGCTAGGCGCAAGGGCCAGCGCTCACCTCTGCTGACCACGCTCGCGATCAGCGGCAGCGCGAGGAAGAGCCCCAGGGTGAGCTTAAGGACTATGGCGGCCCCGATGAGGGCGCCGCACCCGGCCGCCAGCCACCAGCTCCGCCGCCGCTCTGCCGCCAACATCGCCAGCACGGCCAGCGCGAGCGGCAGAGAGGCGAACCCGTCGGCCTGCGCGGAGTGCCAGTAGCCATAGCCTAGCGCATAGCAGGCGAGGAAAAGGAGCGCCCCAGACAGGCCGGTTCGCGGCGACAGGAGGCGCGCTCCGACCGCGGCGAGCACGCCGGCCGCGCTCAGCGTCCAGATCAGATCGAGCAGGCGAGGGGCGAGCATCGTCCGGCCGAAGGCAGTGAAGCTGAGCAGGTAGAGGTAGTAGACGCCAGGGGGTTTCAGATCCCAGTAATCCCGGTAGAGCGCGCCGCCCCGCCGCAGCACATCGGCCGCGCAGGCGAAGACTCCCTGGTCGCGGCCGAAGGGAGAGAGCAGCATCGGCGCCAGCAGCGCCACGGCAATGATCGCCAAGAGGGCCTTCTGTAGGGCGGGCATCTCGCCCGCCGGCGGCGGGATGGCCCCCCGTGCAGGCCTGGCTTCTCGCTGCGGCCCTACCCGCTTTCCCATCCGTGCTCGCCCACGAGGGGGACGAACACACAGCCCCCGTGGCTCTCCTGCTCGGCCTTGCCCTCGCGCTGCGTGACCACGGTCAGCACTTGGCTCCAGCGATCTCCCAGCGGAAGCACCAGGCGGCCGCCCTCCACCAGTTGATCGAGCCAGGGCTGGGCGATCTTGGGCGCGGCCGCGGTCACGATGATACGGTCATAGGGCGCCTTTGGTGGGTACCCGAGGGTCCCGTCGCCCACGATTACGGTGACATTTCGGTACCCGAGTTCGGCCAGCACCGACCGGGCTCTCTCGGCGAGTGACTCGAAGCGCTCCAGGCCGAAGACTTCAGCGCAGAGCTCGGAGAGGATAGCGGCCTGATAGCCGGACCCGGTGCCGACTTCGAGCACATGCTCCAGCCCCTCCAATCGGAGCAGCTCGGTCATGATCGCGACCATGTAGGGCTGTGAAATCGTCTGACCCGACCCGATGGGAACGGGCATGTCGTCGTAGGCTACATGATCATTGGGATCGGAGAGAAAGCAGTGCCTGGGCACTTTCTCCATCGCCGCCAGCACCCGCGGGTCAGAGACGCCGCGGCGGCGGATCTGGTGCTCGACCATCTGCTTGCGCTCAGACTCGCGATCTCGCACGCGCTCGCCCTCAGGCCGGCACTGGCTCGGGAGCCGGTCGCGGATGCCGGCCGGCCGCCTCCAGCATAGCTACGATGTTCTCCAGCGGGGTCTGCACCATGATGCTGTGGCTCGAGCCGAGGATGAACCCGCCGCCGGCCGCGCAGCTCTCGACCGCATGTCTGACCTGGCGGCGGATCTCGTCCGGCCCGGCCCGCACCAGGTCGTGATTGCTCACCCCGCCCCAGAGGCAGACATCCTTGCCGAAGTCACGCTTCAGGCCGGCAATGTCCTCGATGGGCTGGATCGCCTGGTAGACGTCAATGCCCGCCTCGATCATCAGAGGCAGGATCGGTCTCAGGTTGCCGCAGGAGTGGCAGATGTAGAACAGACCGTTCTGGTGCGCGGCCTCGCAGATGCGTCTGAGCCCGGGGAAGTGGACCCGGCGGAACGTCTCGGGGGACATGAAGGGGCCCGAGTTGAACCCGTAGTCCTCTCCCCCCAGAATCGCGTCGAAGCCCAGCCGGGCGAAAAACGGCATGCGCCTGGCCGACCACTCGGCCGACTCGAGCCTTTCGGCAGCAAGCACGTCCGGGTCCTCATCGGCCAGCCGGAGCAGGTCCCTTTCCACCCAGAGCGCGGTGAAGATCGGCAGACCCGCGCGGCCCATCCCGGTGAAGGTGAAGTGCGTCCCGCCAAGCTCGCCCAGCACGTGCTCGACCACTTCCATCTCCGAGGGGTCGGGAAGGCCGTCGCTCGTCGCCGGTCGCTCGGGTTCGTAACCCCGCTCGCCTGCCTGCATCAGCATCAGATCGCGCGTCAGCTCGGAGTACCGGAAGACGTTGCCGTGCCGGTCGCGCCAGGTCTCGTGATCCACCTGCTCCGGCGGCTCCCACGTGAGCCCGCGCGGGTAGGTGAGATCTGCGCAGACCATGTCGAGGTCGAGCCGCCGCACCAGCTCCACCAGGTCGCGCTTCACGGAAGCGACGACCTCATCCCGCCGGCCGGCCCACAGCGCGTGGGCGAGGCGGGCCTTGCCCCGAAGAAACGTGGGCCTGCCGAGCACCAGCGAGGCCGGCTCGTAGTCTATGATCCACTCCGCTATGGGGACGGTGTCCGGCTCGCGATGCTCGATCGCGGCCCGCACGCGTTCCTTCCGCGTCATCACTGCTCCTTGTCTCTCACCTCGACTGGCTAGGCTCACCGGAACGCCAGCAACTCGATCTCGCCGAACGGGATCACGCCCTCATCGCTGACGAAGCTGCGGGCTCCGATCGCGTAGGCGTACCTCGTCTCTCCCGGCCCATAGCTGAACTGGGTAAACCGCCCGCTCTGGATCAGATCGCTCGGGCTGCGGAACGAAAGCCGGTACAAGCTCGGAACGACGGCCGCCAGTTGCTGTCCCGACGTCAGTTCCACCACCGCCTGCCGCCAGTGGCGGACCTCGCCGAACTGGACCTGGCTGATGGCAGCGAAGGGCAGGAATCGAAGCCTTTCTTCGACCACACCCTCGAGGGCTCCCCCGACCAGAATATGGGCATCCGAGACGGCCGTGTGGCTGCGGGCGCCCGCCCCCGCTCGCCTGACCTCCACGCTGCGGGCCTGGCAGCCCGTCGCACGCGCTTCCGCCAGAGCGGTTGCCAGGCGCTCTCCCCCATCGAACAGCGCGTACGCGTGCGCCAGCCGGAGCTTCGCCTCGGGCCCGCTCTCGGAGCGGGCGGCCGCTTCGGCCATCCGCGGAACATCGGTCCTCTCCATCGCCCAGTACGCTTCCCGTATGATCTCGTACTCCATGCCGCGCAGGCGCGAGCGCACCTGGTCGGCCTCCTCGCTCGGCGGCAGCTCTGCGAGCTGGCCGCGGAGTTGCTCTGCGGCCGCGTGGAGATGTCCCGCCCGCTGGTAGCCCAGCGCCAGCGCCGCTCGCACTGCCAGGGCGAAGGGAGGAGCGGCCTCGAGCGCGGTCTCCATTTCCCGCAGAGCCCGCAGGTAGCCCGGTGCCCGGCCGTCTATCAGCGAGAAGTGGTCCGCAGGAAGGGGAGGAGGCGGCCGGCGGGCCTGTCGCGCGCACTCCGCGATGAAGTGCGCGCGGCCCAGCGTGAAGTGCGCCAGCGGCAGGTTAGGGCTGAGCAGCAGGGCCTGTTCGGCGGCTTCGATGGCCTGCTCACTCTCTCCTCGCGCCAGCCTCACCTGCGCGAGATCGGCCTGGATCTCCGCCGACTCGGGGTCAAGCTGCGCCGCCGCTTCGAGTTGCTCGAGCGCCTGCCCCAGGGTCCCGCTCGTGGCGAAGGCCATCCCGATCACGTGGTGTAGTGCGCCATCGCCGGGATAGGTCTCGCGCGAGGCCGCCAGCTCGCTGGCCGCGGCGTCGGCCTCCCCCGACCTGAGGTGCTCGACTATTCGGCGTCGCCGCTCACGCTCTGTCAAGACGAGAGTACTCCTGACCTACAACACCTTAGTACCTTGTGCGGGCCTGCTGCTGCCCACCCGGAGTCAACTCCCCTCGGTCGGACGCGCCAGGCTGATCCCGACGAAGAACGAGCCCTCCGCCTTCCGCCAGCCGACCGTGTAGTCCAGGCAGTGTGCAGTCCGGGTCAACCAGACGAGCATGTCCCGCGTGTCACGTCGCTCCAGGTCGTAGAGGTCAACCACGCGCACTCGCCACCGCGGGCTCAGACGGACGCGAATGTCCCCGAGCAGCTCCCGGCCCACCTCTATCCGGTCGAATAAGAAGGGAGTGCTGCCCGACCCCCGCCGTGTGATGTAGGAAAGGCCGACCTGCACGTCGCGGCCTGCAGCAACATCAATGCTCTGCCTGGCGAAGCGAATCCTGAACTCATCGCCGGTTGAATAGCTTGACCTGCGCCAGCCCACAGCGTGATTGAGGCTCACGCTCGGCGAAACTCGGTAGGGGACAAGCGACAGCAGGTTGCTGACTGAGGTGCGGTTGGCCCTCGCCCGGAAGTCCACCTTGAAGTGCTCGGTCTCGGCGTACGATCCTCTCGCCGCCTCCGACCGCAGGTGCAGCGGCCCGGCGAGTGGCACGTCGGCCAGCGACGCGCTGAGCTCAGGCGCCCGGTTGACCAGGACCGGCGCGAGCGTGGTCGTGAAGTCGTCGGGTCGGAGCAAGCGGTCTGTGGGCGCTTCTCTCCGCACGTATCCCGCTCCCAGGTCGAGCCCGCCCAGACTGCGGCGAAGCTTCGCGTAGCCTCGGATGCCGCGGAAGCTGGTGTAGCGGTAGGCCAGGTCGGCCACCGTTGGGTCGCCGGGCCGGCCCAGAGAATAGGCCAGAGACGCGTACGGCCCGTCGTCGCGATCGAAGCCGCTCACCGGGAACGGCGTGGACGACGGGTCGCCGATCTGACCCACCGAGATCGAGTAGCGAGGGAGAGTGAACAGGCGCCGGTTGTGGTAGGTTACGCGCGCCCGGTCAAGCGTCAGTCGGCCCGCCTCTTTCCCCTTGGCCGTCTGCTGCGCGGTCAGGGTGATGGTCTCCGCGCCCAGGCTGTAATCGGGATTCGGCTTGTCACAGGTCGTGAAGTAAGCGTGGTGCGCGACCAGGCTCTGGCGCGAGAACTCGATCCTCTCACCGCGGATGATGACGCCTTGCTCCTGGACCCGGGCGTTCTCCAGCGATCCCACCTCACTGCGGAGGTTGAGCTGGACGCGGTCGCCCTGGAGCCGCCGGCCCCTCTGCACCAGCACCAGGTTCCCCCGGCCCTGCACATCGCCGCTGGCGCGATCGGCGCTCACCTGGTCTGCGTAGAGCTCTATTTCGCCATAGCTCACCCGCGCCTGGCCCTGCGCTTCCACGGTCTGGCGGCCCAGGTCAAGGTCAACGGTGCTGGCCTGCACGATCATTGAGACCGGCTCGGCCGTCTGTTGGGCAAGAGCGGGAACCCCCGCCGCGATGCAGCCCAGGAGGATCGGACCCAGGAACCGCCAGCGCCCCCCGCGCGCGCTGCCGATGGCCCGAAGGAATGCGCGGGACACGGCGGACCCCCTCGCAAGCTCAGGGTCGCCCCCATGCGACCTCAAGGGACACCCCGAGCGGAGTCGAGGGGCGGCCATCCCGCTAGAACCCGATGGAAACCGCAGTCTCTGCGACGCCCACGCGTACCGGAGGACTGTCGAGCACCCGGTTCGAGTACTTCTGGAGCGAATACGACAGCTTCACCGAAGCCGATCTGCTGAGCCGGTAGCCCAGTCCCAGGGATGCCACCGAAGCGCTATCAAGCGGTGCCAGCCCCTGCCCCCGCCGTGCAATCTCCTCGTAGGCCAGGCTCAGGCTGAGCGCGGACCCCAGCCCGTATTCGTAGGCCGTCCGCAATCTAGATACCAGCGGATCGCGTAGCGCTGGCTCGCCCAGCCCGGAGCCGCCCGAGGCCCCACTCTCACCGGCCGCCGAAACGGCCAGCAGATCCAGCAGCGACGGAGGCCTCAAGTCACGGCCGTAGGTCAGCGCCAGAGCTCCGTGTCCGATCGGAAGACGAACGGTATCCGAGCCCAGACCGGCTGCCTCACGAGCAGTCGTTCCCCCGGCTGTGCCCAGCACGTCTGCTCTCCAGCGACGCACGCCCGCCGCCTCCAGAGTTCGGAGGCCGCGCATCGCCTGCCCGGCATCGAGGCCCAGGTCCCGCAGCACATCGCTGAACTCAGTGCCCAGGCGGCGCAGGTCTCCGGCGCACCCGGCGATCTCGTTCTCCGAGACGCGCGGGTCAGCCCTCAGCGCGCGCAAGGTGGCAGTGAGCACGGCACGAGGATCCGATCCTTCCGCTGGGGACAGCGCCGCAACTCCGCGGTCAACCTCGGTGAGAACAGGAAGCAGCGCCATGCCGAACTCGAAGCGGGTCAACTGGGGCTTGCCCGAGAACCCGGTCGCCGGCTCCGGCGCTAGCCAGCCCGCCGCCACCAGCCGGCGGCAGGCACTGTAGGCCCAGTTGCCGGCCGGCACCTCGCCGAAGGGCCCGGCCCAAAGCCCCTGGGCCGCGCCTACTACCACCAGCAAGGCCATCGCCAGACCCAGGCCACGGCTGCGGCGTTGCTCTATGGCTGCGGCGTTGCTCCGCAGCCGCCGCTGGGCCGCCGCCGCTGGGCTGTGCGTCAGCCGACCCACTTCCGCAGCCGGCGCGATCGCGCGCATCCCCTGTGCTCCTTCGGCCATTGACCACCTCACGCGGCTCCCCTGAGGCCGCCCCTCGACTCCGCTCGGGGTGTCCCTTGCGGTCGCGTGGGCGGCGACCCTGAGCTTGCCGAAGGGCCGCGCGCTCCTCCAACAACCCAGCGGCGGCTGCGCAGCAACGCCGCAGCCGTGGGCCAAGGGATCGTACCATAATCCGGCCGTCCGCGCAATCAGCAGGAGGGCAAGCATTGCCCCAGTGTGTGGTGTCCTGGCAAATGCTGGGCCCCCAACCGACAACGGCCAGACACGCCGTGGCTATGGGGCCGGCGTCTCGCAGCTGCCGGGTGTCACGCTCCCGCCGCGGTGCTGTCACCGCAATGCAGGAGAATCCGTAGGCATGTGGTACTCCTGATAGAGAGTGACACGCTTCGCACACGCTAGCGTCGGCTGTCCGTGGGCTGACGAATCAACCGACAGGCCGCAGCCTTGGAAGCGATGGCGGCTCAGGCGGCCAGCATCCTTAGAGTGTGGTGAGTCTGAGTCTCGACTCACTCCTTCCAGCGAAACTCAGCAGGTAGAGGTAGAGAGCGCACACAGACAAACAGAGCAGTACTTAGAACAGTACCGCTTCCACCCGAATACTGGGGCTTCGAGGGCGAGCCCACCGCATCGAGATTCTCGCTGGCGTAGAGGGGTGGCCCAGTGCGAAGCAAGGGACGAGCTCCTGAGGATGCGGAGCTAGGGGCGCTGCTTCGGGGAATATGGAGCGGGCACCAGGGCACAGCGGCCGCCGCCTGGCGGGCCCTGGGGCGGCAGGCAGTCGCTAGCCGATCGGCCTGGCGACTGATCCTGGATGTGGCCAAGGCCAGGCTGTCCTTGCCGGCCGAGGCCGCGGTGCCGGCCTTACGCGAGTTGCTTCGCCTGGCCCCCGAGACCGTACGCGACCTCCTCAAGCCTGGATCCCCGTCACCCAATGATCCTGCAGATTCCCAGCCTGCCCGCCACGTCGCTGCCATTGCCCTGGGACGAGCTGGCGGCGCCTTTCTCGATGATCTGGTGGCCCTGGCAGGAAGCGATGACCCGGCGGCGCGGCTGGCGGCAGTGGCAGGACTGGCAGAGGCGGCTACGCACGGATCGGCGGCCTCAGTAGACGCGCTTGAGACTGCGCTTGGCGACTCTCATTCGGAGGTGCGCGGGGCCGCCGCGACCGCGCTGGGCCGGGCCCGGGGACGCAACTGCGCCGCCGCGGTCCTGTGCCTCACGCGCCTGGTGTGTAGGGCGGGTACGCCAATGCCCGCCAAGGAGCAGACTCTCCTTCCGGTAGCCCTGGGCGCGGTCGCCCTGTGGCCCGCCAGACGGCGTGACCCGGTTGCGCTGCTGGTTCGCCTCGCCGGACTGGGTCCTGCGGGCAAGAAGGCCGTCGCGGCAGCCATGCGCGAGCTGCCTCGCCGTCCGGTCGCCAGCCTGGCTGCGCTGTGCATCTCCGATCCTGACCCGGAGGTGCGGGCGCTGGGCGCGCAGGCGCTTGGCCGCTGGGCGGCCCAGGGAGACGATCGGTCCCGGGCCGACCTCCAACGGCTGGCAGGAGACAGCAGCGGCTCAGTGCGAGCCGTCGCCTGCTCTTTCCTCGCCGCGGACCCGAACCTCAGCGAGCTTCCATTCATGGCCGCGGCGGCGAATGACCGATCGTCGCGCGTCCGCGCCTCGGTGGCCGAGGCGCTGGGCAGAACCTGCCGCAGGTTGGAAACCTGCGCCACTGCTCTGCTGCGACAACTGGCCAAGGATCGAGGTACTGCTGTCCGAGCCGCGGCTGTGAGATCACTCGGTCTACTCGGTTTCAACCGCGCGGTCGCCGCTGCTTGCCTGGACCGCGAGCCAGCAGTACGGGCCGCCGCCGCGGCCGGGCTCCAGCCCCAGGGGGCGGCGGAGGTGAACTCGCTGCTCTCCCTGTCGCGGGACCGGGACGCCGGTGTTGCCCGGGCGGCCTCAAGGCAGCTCTGTCAGCACGTGTTTGGGCTGAGTGGGCCGCTCTGGGAACGAGTGGTCGAGATGGCCTCGGCCGACAGGACCGCGACGGCCGCTACGGAGGGGATCGCTGCCGCTCTCGACCGCGACCCACGGGCCGCGCCTGAACTGCTCTACTGGTGGCCGGCCGATGGGGGCGCGCCGGGGTTCTTCTGGACGCTCGCGCGGGCCGCGCGCACGCCCGAGATGGGAGAACTGGCGCGCGTCGCCGCTCACATAGCGGAGGACGATGGCGCCCCAGGCGAGCTGCTTCGCGAGCTGGCATCTGCCCTGCACGGCGCGGGGCGCACTGACCTGGGCCGAGTCGTGCTTTGGCTTGCCGAGTGTGCCGAGGCCCCCACGGCCGATGAGCTAGCCAGGCTCGCGGCCGCGCCCCCAAGAAGCGATTTCGATATCGTATCCTTCGTGGCCGCGGCGGGACGATCGGTGGCGGCCGCGTGGCGCGCGCGCTCGCGTCAGGTGCGCAACCGCCACCTGGGCCGGGCTCGGGCCGCCCTCGAGGTCGCCTTGAACCATAACCGGGATCGAGCCTACCACGGCGTGGTCAGTCCCATCCTCTATGCCTGGGAATCGCTGCTCGATGGCCTCGCGCAGACAGCGGCCCGGGCCGACATCCGGGCGGCCGTGCTCTCGGAGCGCGTCGTAGCGGGGCCGCGGGGGCTGCTGGTGATAGCGGTCCAGAACCTGGGACAGGGGCCGGCACGCGAGCTGGTGGTGGACGTCGAGGGAGCGGCGAATGCGGGCCGGTTGCCCTCCCTAGAGCCGGGCGAAGCAAGTCAGGTCAAGATGGCCATTGCCGCAGTGGAACCAGGGCTCTTGGAAATCCGCGGGCGGGTCCGCTTCCGCCACCTCTCGGGGGCCGCGGTGCGAGACTTTGGGGGGAGGGTGCAGGTCGTGCGGCCTGGCGAGCTCGCAGCCGTCCCGAACCCGTTCGTGGTGGGCAAGCCCCTGAGCCCTGACAGCGCGATGTTCTTCGGCCGCGCCGCCGAAGTCGCGTTCGTCGAGCGCGCATTGGCCAGCGGCGAGCGGGGCGGAGTAGCAGTCCTGGTGGGTCAGAGGCGAACGGGCAAGACAAGTCTCCTCCGGCATCTCGAGGCGAAGCTGTCCGCCACGTGCAAGGTCACCTTCGTTGATGTCCAGGGCATGCTGGTGGCCGACACCGACGCCTTCTTCGCGCAGTTGGCCAAGGAGCTGCTGCCCGCCACACGTCCGGCGGGCAAGCCCGCCGCCCCGGCGTGGGAATCCCGTCCCGAAGGCGACCCGGGCGAGCTGATGGTCCGTGAGGCGGCCAGCCGGTACGGCCAGCCCGTGGTCGTGCTGATTGACGAGTTCGACGACCTGGAGCAGAAAGTCCGGACTGGACTGCTGGGCCCTGAGGTCCTCTCCCAGCTCCGGCATCTCATCCAGCACAGCCCGAACCTGAGCTTCGTCCTCTCCGGCACTCACCGCCTGGAGGAGATGGCCGGCGCCTACTGGTCATCCCTGCTCAACCTGGCAACCTACCGCAGGGTCGGCGGTCTCGACCCCGAGGCCGCGGCCGACGTCATCCGTGTTCCGCTGGCCAGGTTGGGCATCGGCTGCGAGGACGCCGCCCTCGCTCACGCCCTGGATCTCGCCGGAGGGCATCCGTATCTGCTCCAACTCCTGGGCTACCGCCTGGTGGAGCGCTGTACCGAGTCCTGTGAGGCGGTGGTGCGGCTCGAGTCGGTCGAGGCCGCGGTGGATGACATCGTCGCACAAGGGGACATCCACCTCCGCTATCTCTGGGAGTCCGCGGGCGATGACGGCCAGGCCGTTCTGCGTTCTCTTGTCGCCTCCTGGGGAGGAGCAGGTCCCAAACCTGCCCTACCAGCCGGCGGGGCAACGCGCGCCCCGCAGACCAGCGGCGGCTGCGCAGCAACGCCGCAGCCGTGCGGCCTGACCGCGGAGGAACTCGCGATCGCGACAGGTCTTGGCCGGCCCAGGTTGAATGAGGCCATCAGGCGGCTCGGGGTCTGCGAGCTGGTCCAAGCGTGCGGCGCTGTTGGCACAGCCGCCGCGGGGATGGAAGCGTCGCCCCGGGGACCCCTCGGCTTCGCTCCCTTCGGCTGTGCTCAGGGCAAGCAGGGCGGCCGGGGCTCCCACAGCCCGGCTGCGGGGTTGCTCCGCAGCCCCCGCTGTTACGAGGCGCCGCGCTACCTTCTTCGTGTGGGGTTGCTCGGGCGTTGGCTGAGTCAAGGGGAACCGTAGGGCTGTCCGCCCAGGCGGACTGCGCAGTGGGCGCTGAGATGAACAACCCGTTCTTCAACCGGGGTCCGATCCGAGAGCCGAGGTTCTACTTCCCGCGGCCCAGAGAGACGCGCGAGATCCTCCGCCTCCTGGCTGGCAGCCAGAACTGCTCCATCGTGGGGCCAGTCAAGTCGGGGAAGACCTCGCTGCTCCTGCACCTGGCCCGGCCGGGGACGTTGGCCGGGCATGGGCTCTCGCCCTCCCAGCACCGCGCGGTCTACCTCAGCTTCGAGGGCCTCGGGGCCCTGAGCGCCGAGCAGTTCTTCCACCTGATGGTGGGGGAGATGGCGCGCCAGGCCTTCGGCAAGACGGCGCTCCTCTGGCCGCGCTTCGAGGCGCGGGACGCCCTCAGCTTCCTCGATCTGAAAGAACTGCTGGATCAGGTAGGGGTCGCGGGCGAGCGCCTCATCTTCCTGCTCGACGAGGTAGACCTGGCGGCCGAGAATCCTGCCTTCGACCTCAACTTCTTCTCGGCGCTTCGTCACATCGCCTCCAGGCCCGGCGTCTGCTTCGTCACGGCCAGTGAGCGGCGTCTGCATGAGATCAAGATCGCAGGCCGCGATGTGGGGTCGCCCTTTGCCGATCTCTTCTCCGTTGTCCGTCTGCACCACCTGGATCCTGACCTCGCCTGGCGTCAGGTGGCTGCGCTTGCGGCGGAGGCGGGAGCCGATCTCTCCGCAGAGCGCGACTTCATCCTCGAGCTGGCAGGCTGCTGGCCCTATTACCTCCAGGTCGTGGCGTTCGAGGCCTTCGACGGCGTGCGGGCGGGGACGGATACTGATGGCCCGCTGGCGGGTCCGGTCCTGGGCGTCCAGCCCCTGACTGAAGACCAGCGCTGGTACGTGCAGTCGCGCGCTCGCGAGCAACTGGAGCCCGTGCTCGCCATGCTCTGGGACCGGCTTGGGGAAGGGGTCCAGGAGGCCGCGGTTGCTGCCCTGGGTGAGGGCAGCGGCGCTCCCGAGGTGGATGGGCTGACCGTGGCCGCTCCCGGCGGCGCCCAGCCCGCCGGCGCCATCGTAGCTCACTTCCTCGACCAGCGGCGCAGGGATCGCGATACTGGTCCGGAGGACTACGCTTACATCGCAGGGGCTGCAGAGGGGCCCCGCGGGCTGGGGGAGGAGCCGGCGCCTCTCGCCGCCGCTCCTCCGCTCGACCGGCAGGCGATGTATGGCGTGGTCCGTGCGCTGATGCGCGCGGTGGAGGCCCGGGATCGCTACGCTCGGCGCCACGCCGAACGTGTGGCCCGCCTGGCGTCCGCCATCGCCAGGGAAATGGGATGTTCCGGCGAAGCGGTCGAGGGCATCCGGGTGGCCGCCCGCCTGCACGATATCGGGCGAGTCAGCATCAGCGATATGATCCTGCTCAAGCCCGGGCCCCTGACAGAGCTGGAGTTAGAGATCATCCGGACCCACACCCTGGTGGGAGCCCAGATCCTCGATGTCCTCGAATTCCCCTGGTCAGTGAAGCCCGCGGTGCGGTATCATCACGAGAGGCTGGATGGCAGCGGCTACCCGGAAGGCCTTATGGGAGAGGAGATCCCGCTGGCCGCGCGGGTGCTGGCCGCCGCCGACGTCGCCTCGGCGATGACCGAAGAGCGGCCTTACCGCCGGGCGGCCTCGGAGGCCGACGCCTGGGCCGAGCTGACCGCGCACGCCGGCACCAAGTACGACCCCGAGGTCGTCAAGGCGCTGGGGCGCGTGATGCAAGCCGGCGCCGGCCTGTAGGCCCGCCATGGGCGTGCCGGTAGGGCAGGTCTCAAACCTGCCGCACCAGGAGCCGGCCTCACCGCGCCGCCCGTCGCCTGAGGGGTGTGCACGCAAGGAAGGGAAGCTCTCGCAGTGCCGACTGAAACTGAGCCGCAAATCGAGCTAGCCGGACAGGCGGCCACGGGCGTGTCGGTAGGGCAGGTTTCAAACCTGCCCCACCAGGAGCCGCCTTCGCCAGGCACCGGCCTACCTACCCAGCGCCTGCCCTGGGAGGCCCCGGCTCCACCCGCCGAGGAAGAGGAGACCGAGGAGGCGGCCCCGGCTCCGCTTGACCTCTCGCAGACTCGCTCCTTCCTCACGGAGCTGGTGCCGGCCGGCATGGGTGAGGTGCTGGTGACGGATCTCTCGGCGCGGCCCCTCGCCAAGCTCCCTTCGGCTGCGCTCAGGGCAAGCAGGGCCGCCGCCGACGCGACCACCAGGGAGACCCCGAGCGCAGTCGAGGGGCAGCCTGACCGACCCAAGCCGAACCCGGATAGCGCTCCGCCGGATCGCCAGCGCGCATGGGAACAGCGCCAGGAACTCCGTGATCTCGGGTTGCTTCGGGAGCGCCCCCTGGTCACCTATGATGCCCGCACCGAGCACTACTGGGCGCAGGTGCGGAAGGCCCTCGACCAGGCGCCCCAGGCGATCGTTGATCCGTACACCCACCTCGCGCTCGCCTTCGCCGACGTGGACCCCGACGGCATCTCCGAGCACTGCCGCAACGCCCGGGAGTATGGGCGAGAGGCAGATGCGCTGGTCGCGCTGGGCCGCTGCTACATGGCCATCGGCAGGTTCAAAGGGGCGCGCCAGGTGTTCAAGGCCGCAACCAGGGCGGAGCCCTACAACCCCGCCGCATGGTGGAACCTCGGGGTCGCGCACCTGCTCTCACGGGCGAATGGCGAGGCGGCGGAGGCCCTGCAGCACGCCGTGGATCAGGCCCCCGGCGACTCTCGCGCCGAGATCGCCCTGGGGGTGGCGCGCTACCATCTGCGCGACTATGCAGGAGCGCAGGAGCACTTGCGCCGACAGGCCGGCAACGCCGGCCCCCGCGCTGCCGCTCGCTCGATGCTGGCGTGCAGCCTCCGCATGCAGCACAGCTGGGACGACGCGCGGGTCGAGCTGAGCTTCCTCCGGCAGAGCCGGGCCGGGGACTGGCCCCTGGTGGCCGAGCAGTGCCTGGATTGCGTCGAACGTGGCGAGCAGAAGCGGGAGGGCCCGCTGCGCGCCCGCCGCCGGAGCAGGCAGATGCTCAAGGCGCTCGGGGCGGCCGCGGCC
>Ga0315275_10003711_pt1 | contig 14132 bp, 8 predicted proteins | sample YL17G03_0_MG_FD_205557 | JGI IMG/M metagenome (GOLD analysis project Ga0315275, IMG submission 205557) | Sediment microbial communities from Yellowstone Lake, YNP, Wyoming, USA - YL17G03_0 | ecosystem: Environmental > Aquatic > Freshwater > Lake > Sediment | place: USA: Wyoming | collected... | reverse complement strand
CCTGATAGCCCTTTCTCTAAGCGAAATCCTGCTCCATATCTCCGAAGTCTCACCGATATAGCCCAAGACCTTCTGCAATAATCCCAATCCCTTAGCTGCATTCGAGAAAGGACGGCCTTGGTAAGTAAGGAAATTCATCCCACCGCCTTCGTCAATGTAATCCTGCCACCTTCTGCCTCTAAAAATAGCATCCTTGGCTGTCGTCAAAATATCCCTGCCCATCTGTGCGCCAAACTTCGGGAGGAAGTTAGAATACTCAGAAGTTGTAAGCCAGATATGGATGATGTCCCTTGGAAGGTTTGTAATAGCGAAGCCAGGATTTATGCCCGTCGCCATAGCCTTGAGGATCTTGCTCCCGGAGAGCCAGCCAATAATGGTAGCCATCTTTTGATTTACGAGCGGATTGCGTGTGACCCATTCTCTTGCATATTCGTCCGGCATAAGCATTTCTTTCGCATGGCCTTCGATGACTGTCTTGAGCTTCGCGTATCCTGCCGGAGCGGGTTGATAAACGGGATTGCCTTCTTCACTGTATCGAATGATTTTTGCTTCTTTTACAATGCCGTTATCCGGTACTTTGTCGGCCAACTCATAAAGCGCCTTATTCGCCCTGTTCCTGAAAATCCTGCTATGTTTTCTCGATATAACTTGATTGAGAAGTTCCCTTGAGTTCAACTCCATCACTTGAATACTGCCTTCATCAAGAGCCTTCAGGCCGGAATCGGGGACGGTAATCGTCTTTCCACTTATCGTATATGTATTATCGGGGTCGATATACTGAATAAACCTTCGCGGAGAATAGTCACCCTTGCTTACCAAGTCTTTGTGTTCTTTCTCCGAGATCAGTCCTTCATCCAATAGATCATCAAGGACCTTTTTCATTTCGCCAAAGTAAGCATCGGCCCTTTCGTTTATTTTCTTGGGAATGTTTTTCTCCGTGTATCTCTGATGTTCCATTTCGGTCAGACCGTGAGGGTGCTCAATTTCCTTTCGTCTTTTAAGTTCTTCTTCAAATTTCAACCTGCCCTGTTTTATTTTGTATTTCTCTATGCCGATGGTCCTACGGGATTGAATGGCTCTATTGAGAAGGCCCTCCTCTTCTTTCGACAACCCTTTGTAGATTTTGTCCTCAGCTTTTTTGATAAACCTTTCCGCTTTTGCCGAGGCCCCGGCGATAAGATCATGCCGCATTACGGCTTCTTTCCCTTCCTGGCCGAGGTCTTTGAGGAGTGTATTCTTGACGTTTGCACTGGTGTCAAGCGTTGTGCGTTTAGTTGTGGCTATGGCCTTTTTAAAAGTCGGCGTCCTCTTCTCTTTCAACTGCCGTTCGGTTTCAAGGTACATCCACTCGACTTTTCCCTCGGGCGTCTTCTGAAGTTCCTGCCTTATCTCTTCCAGCTTGACCGCCCGCTTTATCCTCTGTTCAGACTTGATTTTCTTATAGGCTTCTTTGATCTCAGGCCAGAATGGATAGCCCGAGTATTTCTCCCAAATCTCCGGCTTGAGAGTCTTAACGTCGCGCATGACCTCTTTGATTAAGGTTTCGATCTGAGCGGGCGGAAGACTGTCGCCCCATTTTCCGAGATAGGCGGGTCCGACTGAAACTCTTTCGTCTATCTTCAATTTCTTCGCATACCCTTTAAGCCGCTCGACTGAAGATTCCGTTATCTCCTGGGTGAAGTCGCCGGACGGAGTTTTGACCGTGACTTTAACCAGCCTTTCTCTCGGTGTAGCTTTCGGTACTTCCTCAGCCAGAACTTCTTCCTCAATCGGAGCCTCTTCTACTGCCGGTCTTTCGATCTCCTCGTAAGCCTGATGTTTCTTGAGATATTCCTTCTGCTCGGGCGTTAATTCCTTGCGATTAAGAAGGCGGTCCTCAATTTCTTTCTCGAAAGTCTTTGTCCTCTCCGGCGACATCTCCTCAATAGGGGGTTTTTCTATTGGTTTTGCCTCTATTTTAGGCTTTGCTTCAGGGATGGCTACCCTACTAGGGGCCCCCTCCTCAATCGCCTTACCTGCCACAGCGCCTGCACGAGCCTCGGCCTCTGGCCGGACCTCGGGGACTTCTGGAATGATTTTAGTGGGTTCAGGCGGCTTTCGGTAGAGTATTTCCCGCTTCTCTGCGATTCTTTCAATCTTGGGCGGCGCCGGAGCCTCGGGAGGAGCTACGGTCGGTACTGCTGCAGGAGAAGGCGGGGGAACGACCTTTTTAATTTCAAATTTTGATACATCTTCCGCGTGTCTGAAAGTGTAAAATTTATCCGACCCAAGCGGCTTAACATAATCAATCCCGGTCTTCCAACCCCTGTAGTGTTCGCCGATCTCGCTCTTGCCTCGATATAAACTCTCAGGAACCTCGCCCCGAAGCTCTCTAAGCTCGACGGGTCTCCCGGTTTTAGTCTGAACGTTTATAGATTCCGCTGGTTTTGCTGATCGCCAGACTACCCTTCCTCCCGTCTCTTTTATCTCCCCTGCGAACGGTTCGCCTTTGCTTGTTATCTTCGCTGTTTTCCAGTCGGGATCAACCTCTATGTTCCAACCTTGCTCTGTGAGCGTTTTAAGGCCGGGTAGTTTTCTGTCAACGCTGGTCCCGACAAGACGGATCTCGCCCCTTTCGTTAAACCCAGGCGGCAAGCCCTCTATTTTTGCCGGTGGTCCGGTGGGCGATGTTTGCGTAATCGTAAGCGACCCGTCTGCTTCTTGCTTGACGTTTATCGAGAGCGGTTTTCTGGCCTCTTCTTCGACGGCCTTCGTCTCCTCGTAGAATTTCCTGAGTTCTGGACTTGTTTCAGCCTTCCTCACTCTCGGCATTTCCGGCCAGGTTGTGATCTCTTCCGGTTGTCGTGCGGAAGTCTCAGCCATCTTTTGTAGTGCGGCGTTGTATCTATTGAGAACATCTGCGTTTATGGTCTCCGGCTCAAATTTAACTTCAGGAAATTCTCTTAACCCTTCTTTAAAGGCAGTCCCGAGTTCCTCTTTCGTCAGGAATTCTCGTAATGGAGGACGTCCCGCGACTCCTCCTTTGATAATCCCCCCTAATACACTTAGACCCATAAGGGTTCCAAGCGGATCTTCAATTATCTGCTTCCTCGGATTCTTGGCTAGGTTTATCAATACCTTCGGCGCGAAAAGAGCGTATTCCCCGCCGAGCTTTCCCAGGCCCTTAACGGTTTCCAATAGCCCCCTGCCAACGGTTTTAGGTGCGGCCTCCACTTCAGGCGGCGCGGGAGCATAGAATTCAGCGGCAGCCTGTTCTGGCTCTTGAATCCCCAAGACGCTATACTTCATAAATTGGCCGCTCTGTTTTAAAAGATTCCTCAGGGCAGTCTTTATATCTTCAACCGTCCCCCTCGCTGTTTCTTTGGCGATGTATCCCAGCCCCGGCTTTTCCTGTAACTCTCTAGCTACAGGGGCCTTACCAAGTATCTGCCCTATCTCGCCGCCTAAGACTTTTTCAGCAGCCGTATCAAGGGAAAATCCAGGAGGCGGTGTCGAAGGATATCCCGGCTTATCCAAGAGAAAGCCGGACGGGGGCGTCGGAATATATCCCGGAGTATCAAGGACAAATCCAGAAGGCGGTGTCGGCTTTACTTCAAGGGAATCCATTCTTTTAATTTCTCATCCCAATATACTTTCTCTCCGGTCTTAGGATTTGTTGCCGTAATCCTTCCAGTTGCTGTTTCATCCGGCGTTACTTCTGAGGGAAATTTTTTCTTGAGTTCCTTTTCGAGCTTATCAATCTCCTCTATGTTCTTTTTGATTTGATTAGCCCCTTCTTCTCCAAGAAGATCGCCGGATTCGCTTGTTTTTGACTCAAGAAGCGCCTGATATCTTCTTCTCTCTATGCCCAGTTTCTCCAATGTAGCCCTTGCTTCCTTTGCCGTCATGTCGCCGATCTGCCCCCCTAGTTCTTTCAGCCTTACGCCCAGTTCTTTTTTCCTTACATTGGCAAGTTTTTCCTGCACTCCGACTTCCCTTTCCTTTAATGGCCTTTCTTTTGCGGCTTCCCTTTGCTTGACAATCTCACCGGCTGCCCCACTGAGAGTCTTTTCCCCGAAGAATTTGGAAACTTTATCAACGACCTCTTGTGGAGGGATCTCTCCAGCCATCTGGTATTTTACGAGCTGCGCCAGCGCCGCGTTCGCCTCGGCTATCTGCTGGTCAACATTGGGTGGAACAGTTACTCCCTCCGGCAATAGCCCCATTCCCTGTAAGTATTGAGGAGCTCCTGCTTCAGGAACATTCCTACCTTCAAAATATTTCAAAATTGCTTTTGCAATATCCTCCTTTCCCGTAGCTTGCCTGCCAGCCTCAAGAGTTTTCCTTTGCTCCTCTCCATAGGCGGCTTGTTCTTTTAGGCTTTTCTCAAGCCAGCGCATGACTTCGCGCTTCTGCATCTCATCCTTAATGAGATAAGGCCAATATTGTTCTATCGACTTGAATAGCCTGCTGATCTTGTCGCTCATTTTTTCATCCCTATTTTTCGGGATTTAGAAGTCTAGCTAGAATCGCTTGCCACCAGCTGTTGTCCTGGCCGCCGTAGATTGTGGCAAAGTAATTGAGTAGCATCTGCATCCAGTTCTGGCCTTCTCCCCGTCTTCCGGCGCTCATGGCTTCCGCCATTTGCTCTGCGCCCATCCCTGACCCGAAGAGTGATTGCACCATGCCGGTTGTCCCCATGAGTTGCTCATATCTCCGCTGTGCCTCTTCAATTTCTACGTCTCTTTCGGCACCACCAAGTGCCTCTCTCGTTCCACGTTGGATGCCCGTTATTGACCGTTCCGCATAGGGAGTCCCCAACATTCCCTGACGGGACATTACATCCATCTGGGACTGGATCGCTGGCCTCTCCGCGCCCTTGATCTTCTCATAGATACGGTTGTAGAGCGCCTGTCTTTCTTCATCGCTTAATCCTAGCGGTTGGTCGAGGAGCATATTCGCTCGGTCGAGAATCCGTTGAAGAAGAGCTTGAATCTCAGGACTCCACTCAAATTCCCCACCCTTTGCCCCCTGCTTGGCCTTCCAGTCGCCTATCGCTTTCTGGCAATGGCAGGTTCCGATCATCCCTTCGGAATAGACGGCCCCATCCTCATTCCCAGTCCAGGGATCTCTTCGAACAAACTTATAACCAGGAGCACAATTCCCTGTTTTTGTTCCATACGCTTCACCGCAGGGACATCCTTCGTATGCCCTGCCGGTTCCTTCGGGACAGCCTTCGGTGAGCGTCGGTGTCGGCGTCGGTGTCGGCGGATTAGGATTGTCAGGACTTCCGCTAGCCTCGCAGTTACGAAGACACTCCTCATAGGATTCTTTCTGCATAGGGTTTTTATAATACTGGGGGAACCTTCTGGCGCACTCTTCCTTGCACATTTGGATAGTGCCAGGCCCAGGCCCGGCTCCTGTCGGGCCACCTTTGTTCGGATCTTGAAGTTGCGGTTTTTTGATAATAGATCCTGGCAAGGCCATTGGTTACCTCCTTCGGATAGCCCCCGGCAAAGACGCGCCGAATCGTCCAGCGCCAATTTTTCCAAGTGCTTCCTCAATAAAACTGGTATCCATTCCCATCCCCGCGGGCCATCCCCAGTTAGAAGTCCGCCCAAGCTGCGCCAAGAGCGCTTGAAGCACAACGGGATCAAGACCTTTTGCATAGGGGCTTTGATAAGGCTGCTTAAAGCCAAGAATCCCCATTTGACTTTTAAGGTTCATGGCTTCTTCGAGCGGGTCTTTCTCTTTTTCAAACATAGCACCGAGAAAGGACATTATGATTGGGATAAGGATGGTCAAGGGCAAACCTGCACCCGCAGCGGTTGCCCCGGCTCCCCCGAATGCCCCGCCTGCTCCGGCTGCTCCTGTACTAGCTCCGCTTATCCCCGGCACCGTCCCTCCAAAAGACCAAAATGGATTGATTGCCATATTGTCCTCCTAACTCTTCATGATAAATGCAAGACTGAAGTACACCGGCTCGTTGCTTTCAGAAGAGTGAACCGATATTTGATGATTACTTGCCTGGTTCACGACATGCGATTGCTGACCATGATGGGTTGGCTGAGTGACGTCGTGAGATAAAGCTGAATGAGCATTTGGCTGTGTGACACTATGGCTACCCGGACTGACAAGAACCAAAGCTCCAGTGCCCGATTCAACATAACCCAAATTATGGGAGCCTACCGCTGTTCCGCTATGGGACTGAGCGCCGTGAGAAGCAACTGCACACCCGGAATGGTATAGGGCAGCATGGTTTCCGACCGTTGCTCCTGCATGGACTAAATCTGCGTGGTTATCGTGATCATGGGTTTCCGCACCGCCCGTGCCGCCCGGGTCTTGCCCAGCGGCAGCCCCTTTAATAAATTTTGACCTTAAATCGGGAGTGCCGTTATCTCCGTCGCAGAGGAGCCATCCGCTCGGAATGGCGGAAAGAAGGCCAGACCACATAACGATAATGCCGGACGGGAACTCTCCTCCGCCTGGCCCTTGCGGACCGGGATCACCCTGATCGCCCTTATCACCTTTATCGCCTTTTCCCCCGCCCGACAACTCGACCGTTGCCTCCATCTTTTCGCTGATATTAACGATAATCTCTGTCAGGCTCACGATATTCTCCGGGTGACGTCTTTTTCAAAGTTCATCGTGCCGATCATCACGGTCTTTATGTTCCTATGCGTTATCGTCCCACCCGTATCAGCGGTCTCTGTTTCGTTGCCTCCTGTATTGGCGTAGGCGAAGTGCGTGTTATCGGGAACCGAGACGATTATCCATGTCCCGTTGTACCCGGTGCCAGCCATGCCGGAAACGACGATCTCATCGCCGGCCGCCAAGTTGTGATCGGCACTGGTTCCGATGGTGGCTACGTTGCTAGCTCTCGCGCGGTGTGCGGTCCCCACGTTTCCCAAGGTATTCTTATATTGGACATCGTAATAATAGATTCCCTGAAGCGGGTCTGTTTCGGAGGCGGCAATACGGAACTCTGTTTCTCCTTGGGTCGGGTTGGTATGCGAAGTGACTGTCTTTTTAATGACAGCGGCGCTGTCGGCGTCGTCTTGGTTTCTCTTCAAAGTGAAAAATATGGTCCATCCCGTTATGTCTTTTACGACTCCACCCTGCTTAAATATTAAAATGAATACTTGGTCATCGCCTCGTATCAATTTAAAATTCATCTTTCTCTCCGCATTAACTTGCTAAATTAGGGAAAGCCTTCCATGTTCCCGGTCTTCCCGAGGAGACGCATTGCCAAGCCGGAGGCCCGCCCGCCGAGGGTTCCAAATTCCAGCAGATATCCCCTCTCTCCCAATAACCGCTTGTGGGCGCTGAAGTCCCATAGCTTACTTTTTTGAAGTTTTCTATAAGTGCCCCATAAAGAGTCTTTATATAAGCCGGGAGGCCGGGTGGGGGAGGGGGGAAATATATTTTCTTGTTCATTTAATCTGCTTCTATGTCTCTTTTCCAGACTTTGTTTTTAAAGTAAATTTCCGGGGGAAGGATTCTCACCGTCCCGTTGGCTTCCTCATTATGGACAAACTCCAAACAAAAATAGGCACATGATATCCCGAGCTTGACTAACCTACCGACAACGGACCTCTTTTCGTCAAGGTCCGTCGGACTCATTCCCTCAAGCTCAATCGAGGCGACGGGAAATCTCTGTTTATTCTTGTAGATATTTAGGACAATCTTGCTTCCAAATGGGCAGACATATTCCGCCCACATTCTTCTCAAGGTATTCCAAACTCCCCTCTCCCCGGTAAGACAACGATAATGCTTCGTCATAAAATTACTTTCAATCGGAGTCCCGTTGTCGGTGTATCCAGAGTCCTGAATGAATAGATTCCCATCCGAGGAACCTGTTATAAACTGAAGTTCAGCCGTTCCCGACCTGATGTTGTGCATACAGGTAAGACCCTTGGCAAATTCAAATGGCGTGAGTTTAGCTCTGATGTAATCAAAGACGACTATCTTATTTGGCTCTGTCGATGATCCAACTGGAACGGAGAGCCAGTATTCATTTCTTTTTTCAAGTTCGTTTCCAAAAGATTTCCCTACAGCATCCTGATTGATAGACTCTATTGTTATAGGGATCAAGTCTGAGATTGGCGGATCGACAAGTTCCTTTTCCTTAAAGATTTCAAGGCCTCTCTTGGAATACCACATTAAAAATCCGCCCACGACACAAACTGAAGCCGGACAATCAGTCCCCGTCTTAAACGGCAACTCGGTCATTTGATAGGATGATTCACCCACCTTGTCTATCCTGAAGGGTTTTTTATGCTTCAGCACATAAAGCGAGTCCATGTAGGCCCTGATTCCCATAATCTCGTCGGAGTCTTTCCCCTTGACCTGAACGATATTATCGTAGGCCATCTCCTCGGCTGATCCCTTATTCGTGAAGTGAACCTGATTCCTGTAGTCTTTTGGGACGAACCAAACTCGGTCATCCCAAACCTCCGCGAAAATCGAAACAGGCGGAGGATACCTGTCATAACTCACTTCATCTCCAAGCTCGGTTAGGTCGTCCTCGTAATCCGTTGTGGCATTGTCGATGTCAACAAGCCAAAAGAAAACCTCCCCATCTGCCGTCGTTCTATACAGACGTTTCTTATCCACCTTGGGGTCTGAAGATACAGGAATGGCGGAAAGATTTATCTTTTTCTTGTATGAGATTGTCCCATCAGTGTCAGCGGTCTCGCCTTCGTTTCCTCCTGTATTGGCGTAGGTAAAATGGGTCGTATCAGGAACAGATGCAACTACCCATGTCCCATTGTATCCAGTCCCACCCATGCCGGAGACCACAACTTCATTTCCGACTGCTAAACTATGAGGGCTCGAGGTTCCGATAGTAGCCACGTTGGTCGCCCTTGCGCGGTGTGCGCTTCGCACCCTTCCTACTATTATTGGATATGTTATTATCCCATCGGTATCGGCAGTTTCAGTTTCGTCTGTACCAGTATTGCTGCAGGTAAAATGTGTGTTATCCGGGACAGAGGCGACTGTCCATGTCCCGTTGTACCCGGTCCCGCCCATGCCAGCGATTACAACCTCACTCCCGACTATTAAACTATGAGCGGCGGCGGTCCCGATTGTCGCTATGTTGCCTGCTCTTGCTCGATGTGCGCTCCCCACACTTCTTGAGGAGATCGGGGAAGGATTGCTCTCGACCTGGAAATTTCCACTTCTCATATAAGTGACGACATACTTGAATCTTCCGGTTAGGTTCCCATCTGCTCCTTCGACTGTACTCGGCGCTGATTCGGGGCCTACGATTCCGAGACCATAGACGGTCGAGGGTTCAATCAGAAAGTTTTGGTCAAAGCCGACGATGATCGGCCTTTCTCTAAGATAGGCGACGGGCTTTATCGGGAACTGAATCTCGTTGGCCTGAGAATAAATCTCGAACCACTCTTCATCGGTTATTGCCCTTGTGTAAATTTTTGTATCGGTCACGACAACGTATCTATTTGTTCCCGACTCGTCCCAATAATCAAAAAATCCCCTAATCTTCTGCGACCCGAAATTATAGAAGTTGTCAAATTTTGTATAGCCCTGCCTTTTCTCCCGGCTTATCCCATCCCGGCTCGGCCTCATATTCAAGCAACCTATTACATCGCCCTCCGGCGTATCCGTCGGCGGTGAAAGTTCATTAAGGCTCCCCGCGACACTTTTCATTTCACCGAAACGATTTAAACCTTTGGGCATCTCTTTATTTCCCGATTATCTCTCTTATGTCTGCCCTTCCCCTCCAAGTTAGTCCTTGGACCTGGCTCATGGTAAAAAGAACGTCGCGCAAGATCCCGTTATACCTTTTGTCTATTTCCGCGCTACTCTCACCGGACCGGATGACCCATTGTTTCATCACATCGAGAGCGATAAGTGGATGGGCCGGCGTCAGGATGGTCGAGCCGTTGAATGGGATCGCATATTTATCGTTCTCTGGATCGTGTTCTTCGTCCTCATTCAGGTCTTTAAAAACGGGGATATAGACCCCTTTGTATTTATTGGTAGTGCTCTGGTCTGGACAGGGATCAAATGCTATGACCCCCATAGACTCCCATGACCAGACTTTAGGATCGTCGGTTCTTCCGATAATGTTGTATTCGACGAGCTGATCTTTCTCAAGATATAGAAGCTCGGCCTGTCTGTATCCTGATTCGTTGTGAAAAATTCCGTCCATCATGAAGAAATCGTCTATGTCAAAATCGACCGCAATTTCATACTCTCTTTTATTTGCTGTCGTAGTGATGAGGAAAGTTTTTGTGATGGCCCAGGGGATATGGGGGACAAGCGCAAGGGCGACATTCTGCTGAGAGATATTTATGATTAAATTAAGTTCAATATTTGTGAAGAGTCCTTCTGGAGCTTCAGTCAGTTCATCCGCAAGAATTCTTATATAATTTCTAAGATCGACCCTTTTCATCTTTTATCCCCCTTTTCTTAAAGGCACTCGACAGGGAAGTCTTAATGGAAGTCTTGGAGGAAATCTATCTACACCCTGCCATTCATACGCCCCGATGTCCGGTACTCCCACAAGCGGATTCCCCGCATAATCCTCCGTCAGCCCCATATCCACCCCCGCGTTGATGCAGGGGGAGACGGAAGTCAATTTATAATCCACAGCGGTTGTCCCACCGGCATTGGCAAAATCGGGATTCTCCCACTTGCCATGAGTGTCCCATCCGGTTGCCGCTTTATAGGCAGCGAAATCGTCATAGTGATAATAAGTTAGTACACCACTTCCTAATGCCACATATTTCGCCGTTCCCCCTGCACTTTGATACCAACAGTTATAATCGCAGGATGCGATGTTTCCAACTGTCGCAACTTTAAGACAACCGTCTGGATTATCCATGCAGATGTTGTTTTTGATAATAATTCCAGTATTGCCATCTATGACCCATATTCCTGTACGGGTTCCGGCAGAAAGTGGATTCGACCCATATACGACATTGTTATAAATTTCGGCCCCAGAATTATTTGTGCCGAGATAAATTCCGGCTTTCATCGGGTTGAATATTACATTGTAACAAACCTTGGCCGTGTGCATATTTGGGCCGTCACCAAGGTGTATTCCTGAACTCACCTTCGTTGGATCGGCGTAATCGGAGTCGGAATATATAAAATTATAACGCACGATGTTTCCAGTCATCGTACCCGTATCGCTATCCATCAGGTCAATACAGTTGTGGTAGCAGTTATAAATCGTATTTCTCTGAATAACGCACCCGGTCATGGTTATTCCGGGATTATTAAGATATAGATAGATTCCGTGCCTTGAGCATTCATAAATCGTATTGTCTTCAATGATGTCATTGTTTGCCTGGATTATAATAGCGTTACCATCGTCCCCTGGCGCTGGCCCACAATGATGAATTGTGCAATTAGAAACCGTAAGCCCAACCCTCTGTACCGTAAATCCCCTATGGTCAATCCCGTTCTGTCCTCCGAAAGCCACTTCTAATCCTGAAATTGTGATGTAGTCAGAATCGGTGATGTCAACAATGGGGTCTATTACCGTCACCTCAACCGAGGTGTATCTTGAATCCGGGTCGGTTGCCGCATATACATAAAGTCTGTCGTTGGGATCATCCCACCACCAATCATATTCAGAGACACAGAGTGCCTTGCTTGCTTTCTCATTTCCCCATTTTGTCTTTCCGTCTGAGGCATTGACAAACCAAACTTCCGTAGGATCGGCGGCGTAGGTCGCGTACCATAGAGGATCACCTTTGAATGTGGCAATCAATCCACCGGAGATTCTTGCAGTTGTCCATGTGAACGTTGTCCCATATGCTCCTGTTGCCGCAGTAACCAAAGAACCCACAGCAGTCGTAGTACCTTTATATTGTTCAACAAAGGAATTGGTCCAACTTACCGTCGCATCAGTCGTTCCTGACGCTGCAAATCCGACGATACACAATTCTTTGGCAACCGTTGTCGTTGCCGTCGTTCCGCTTGTCTGACTCGTTGCTGAAGCTCCATAGTTTTGGTTGGCTATTTTATCGACTACTGGATTGGAGATTCCTGTCCATTCCCCAATTATAAGGGCTATACTTGTACCGCCTGTCCAGACAAGCACAACATTTTTGGTCTCGGCTGCTCCAGCAATCTTGTAAAAAAGAGCCGCATCAACCGTTGATGTACAGTTAGTAGTAACAACCTTTGTCCATCCAGAAATAGAGGCATTGGTGGCAGCAGAGTTTCCTTTTGCATAAGCAATAAGTAGATTTCCTTCAGCCGGAGTATTGACGTATGATTTTGTGACGGTGTCCGCAGAGGCCGACCCATAAGTAAAGGCTTGGACTATAGTTACACTATCTTCTGTCCAAGTTGCCACCGAAGTTGACCCATAAATCTTCGGCTTATCCCCCGTCCCATACGCCCCAAATGTGATGGGATGACCCGATGTGCCGGAGGAGGGGACGGTCAGTTGCTCCCGCCAGGTCTGTCCTTTGCGAAAATAGATGATATCGTCAGGAACGAATGTGCAAGCGTTAATATCCGCTATCGTCTTATAGACATAATCCGCGCCACCCGTTGCCTCAAAGGTCAGATGGTTATAGGTCACGAAGTCGGGCGTAGCACTCCCGACGTAGGTATCCGTGATTGATGAGTCGACATAATAGACGGGCGGTGGGCCTCCGCCCGAAACATATTCGTATCCGCCGATGTCGGGACCATTGGGGGAGGTTCCGGTTTTTCTGGTCGTTCCAAAATAATCCGTGAGAACCGAGGCCGTGTATATGCCCTTCCCAATGGCCGGGGAAGTGCCGAGAATCTTGAAATAATTAGCCGTGAGGGTCCCAGCCCCGGATGGAGGAGTCTTGGCAAGCTTGGGATCGCCAACAACATCGCCAGTTCCCTGGGCTGCCGCGATGGGTGTCTTGCTCCAGCAATTATAGGAAAAAGTCAGCCCCGAATGTGAGGACTCAACGTCAATCGGAACTCGATCCCCGTCATCCTCCAAAACCAAGTTATTGGTAAATGTGGAATTGGTATAGGTAGAAATTTCATCATGGAAATAAACCCCCATGTTGTATCCAGAACCCACATTTCCGGTAGAGTTGACGAATGTGTTATATACAATATTAACATTGACCAGTGCAGGAACATTAGAATCTATGACCAGATTCACCCGGCATCCCATAACAAAATTATTGTAGATGTCCAGATCGGTGGGGTTGGATGTTTCCCCGCCTACGCATATTCCATCCTGCACATAGGCTACCTTGGTTTGATAGACTATGTTTCTACGGCATATTCCGCCATTAGTAGAATCAAGATAGATATTATAGGATCGATTATCATAGACGATGTTATCTTGCATGATTGCATCAGAGGCATAATGATAGGCGTTAAGTCCCTCACCCCTATTTTCATAGGCAATGCAATTTTGAATCGTCGTATTGCTTCCACCTGTAGCAATGGCAGACCCCCACGACCCCTGACCATCAAGGCCATAACCATTGCCGTTGTCCGTCATGGTACAGCCATCAAGAATGTTATGGTCCCCCCAGGCAATGATTCCGCTTTCCTTGGAACCATCTCCTATGATGTTGTAAGCATAACTATAATTCCCGTCCACCATTAGCAACGCACCATTTGAATTGATAATGGTGATGTTGCTCAACGTGACATAATTTCCAGATACGGTGAATAGGAAATTCAGGTGATTACTCGGGATCGTATATTCCCCATCAAAAATTGGTGTCTCAGTAGGATAATTTGTTATTGTGATCCGGCTGCCGGAAGTCCCGTTGGTCGTCCAAGAAACAATCTCGTCTTGATAAGTACCGCCCCTAATTTGGATGGTATCCCCTGCCGCAACGTGGCTATTGGCATAGGTCAAAGTTAGCCACGGACCATTTGTCCCACTCACATAGGCCGGGGCGAGTCCATCCCAAGAGTTATTGCCAGCCGTGGAGACGTAGTAGGTCGTTGCCCAACCGGAAAGGGACAGCAAGGCCAACAACACCGCAAGGGTAATCAGTCTACGCATGGCGAAAGTCCTCAATTTCTCACTTAATGAAAATCGAAACATTCACATCGACCGTATACCCACTTGTCGTCTCCTGGTTCTGAACACTGAGTAGCTTTATCCTCTCAACGTCTGGCGTGAGCGGGATGGTCTTCTGGACTACCGTTGTCCC
>Ga0315275_10003710_pt1 | contig 14138 bp, 9 predicted proteins | sample YL17G03_0_MG_FD_205557 | JGI IMG/M metagenome (GOLD analysis project Ga0315275, IMG submission 205557) | Sediment microbial communities from Yellowstone Lake, YNP, Wyoming, USA - YL17G03_0 | ecosystem: Environmental > Aquatic > Freshwater > Lake > Sediment | place: USA: Wyoming | collected... | reverse complement strand
AGTTCACGATCAGCATGTCGGCGGCTGAATTCAAGGATATCGAATTCCTTCGCCGTAAGACAGGGCGAACGAGAAGTCAATTCATCCGGGACGCCGTCTCCACTTGGAGGCATGGGTCCGTTCGGACCCTCTCTGTTAAGGAAGACCAAAAGGAGTACGGGGCTCCGCCGGCATCGGATTTCGCCGATATGACGGACCTGCCCGAGCGCCGCCGGCGAGCGATCGCGGCGGCCGGGAAATTCCGGTCGGGCGCCGCCGACCTCTCGTCAAATCATGACCGCTACCTCGAGGAGGTCTTTGCCGAAGATTTGCAGGGGAAGAAAAAAGGCTGAAGCGGTTATCGTCATGAACGTTTTCGTCGATACAAGCGCATTATTGGCCGTGCTCGATGCCGATGATGCCAATCATAAGGCGGCAAGGTTGTTCTGGGAGAATATTATTGCCGCCGGAGACACCCTCGTCAGTCACAATTACGTCTTAGTGGAGACATCCGCCCTCGCCTTGCGCAAGCTCGGATTGGAAGCCCTCCGCGTCCTCGAAAGGGATATCGTGCCCATTCTGCGCGTCGTTTGGGTAACGAGAGATGTTCATAATTCGGCCGCGAGCGCTCAGCTCGTCGCCTCCCGACGCTCGCTCAGCCTGGTGGACTGCGTCAGTTTCGAGATCATGCGGCGGAGCGGCATCCGGACGGCCTTCTCCTTCGACCGTCATTTTAAAGAATACGGTTATGAAATTTTGCCCTCATGAGAAATCGGGAATTGACTCCCTTACCTCAAATCAATACACTTTGGCCAAGCTAGCTATCGGCTGACCGCTCGAAGGCGCGGGCGCGCTACGAGCGTTTCCTCGAGCTGTGGAAGGACGCCGACCCGGGCCAGCCCGAAGTCGACGGTGCCAAAGCCCGCCTCGCCGCGCTTTGATAATGGAGACGGTTCTCCGGCGAGAAGCGTTCCCGTCTTATTATTTCAGAAGCTTCATCCGCCGCAGGATGTCTTGAAAAAGCGGCTCATTCCGCAGGTCATCGAATATCGGGTCCAGGCTGAGATAAGGCGAATTGGGATCATGAGCTTCATAGGCCTTCTCCAGCCATTCGAGGGCCTCCTTGTTCATCCCGGCACGGGTATACAGTGTCCCGATCTGCCAGGGCGTGACATAAGTTGTCCGGGAGCGCGCTATCAACGTCTCCGCGACACGCCGAAGTGCGCCTTGGTATCCAGCCTCAGCGAAACCACGATCCAGGGCGTCTTCGGCTTCACGGTCACCCTTCGCTGCGTAGGACGCTTTCCATATTTCCAGCGCTTCCTTGTACATGCGCTTCATGTGATAGGCGGACCGGAGTGTTGACAACGCTATCGGGTCGTTGGGTGAAGCCTTGAGTGTGTCCCGGAGCAGGGAGATGGCATCGTCATACCGGTGCGCGTACATCAAATCCATAGCATAAAGACCCTGGAACAGGGAGTTTAATGGGTCTAGTTCCAAGGCCCGTTTGATCTGCGCCATCGCTTCCTCGGGACGTTTCAGCAGGTACAAGAGATGCGATAAATAAGCTCGCGGCTCCGGATAGTTGGGGTTGATTTCGATCGCCCGGCGGTACGCCGTTTCCCCACTGACCCAGTCCCATTCCCCCCACGTGTGGATGCCTGCCAACGTGTTGTGAACTTCCGCCAGCGTACTGTCCAACTCCAGTGCCTTGAGCGCAGCTGCCTTCCGCCGCGGCATGGCCTCAGAGGCCGGAACGAATCCCTGTTGTTGATATCCAGACCAGACGTTGGCGATTCCCGCATAGGCCGGGGCATATTCCGGGTCTTTTTCAAGGGCTAATTCGAAGTACTTCAGCGAACTCTCAAGGTCGGCTCGAGTGAGTTTGAACCAGTGAAACCGGCCTTTGAGATAGGCCTCATAGGCCTCGGGATTGACCTGGCGGGCGCTGCCGAGGCGCCTCTCCTCGTGGGGGGTGAGTTGGACTTTGACTTCGCGGGTGATCGCCGACACAATCTCATTCTGGAGGGACAGGACGTCGCGCAGGTCGCGCTCGAAGCTCTGGGCCCAGACCTGCGATTCGGTGGCCGGATTGATCAGCTGGGCGGAAACGCGCACCCGGTTTCCTGATAGCAGGACTGAGCCTGTAATCAGGGCATTAGCCTTCAATTCCTGCGCAATCTCGTGCAGGGGCTTGTTCGTCCCTTTGAAGCGCATGACCGAGTTGCGAGCGATCACTCGCGTCAATCCCCGGAGTTGCCCAAAATTGGTGATTAGCGCCTCGTGGATTCCAGCGGCGAAGACTTCCTGCTCAGGATCGCCGGAAAGATTCTCGAGCGGCAGGACGGCGAGGGTCTCGATGGCCTGGGGACGTCCCGAAAAAAGCCTGATGGCGATTACAGACAGGATAACGAGCAAACCCGCCGCGCCGCCATAAAGCCCAGCCCTCTTCCAGCGGCGAAGCTTGGCTTTCCGCCGCCTCGCCCGGATCCTCTCCGGCTCGATCCCCTCGGCTATGGACTTCAGGTCATCGATCAACTCCTCCACGGACTGGTATCTTTGATCCGGATTCTTCTCCAGTGCTTTGCCCACGACGTGCTCTATGGAGGCGGGAATCTCCGGGCGCCCCGCCGTGAGCGGCCTGGGCGGCTCTTTCAAAATCGCGTAGACGACGGCCTGGTCGTGCTCACCTCGGAACGGCAATCGGCCGGCCAGCATTTCATAGAGAACGACACCCAGCGACCAGATATCGGAACGATGGTCAACCTCTTCGCCCCGCGCCTGTTCGGGAGACATGTAGGCGATCGTGCCCATGGTCATCCCTTCCTTGGTCAGCAGGGTACCTCCCATCACCCGGGCCAGGCCGAAATCCATGATCTTCGCCTGGCCGCTCTCCGTGACCATGATGTTGGCGCTCTTGATGTCGCGGTGAATGACTCCCTTCTTGTGCGCTTCTCTCAAGCCTTCGGCGACCTGCATTCCCAGACCTAAGGCTTCGTCGATATTCAGAAGGCCCCGCTCGATCCTTGTCTTCAGGCTTTTGCCCTCGACGAAGGCCATGGAGATGAACACCCTGCCTTCGGCCTCATCGATCTCGTGGACCGTGCAGATATTGGGATGGTCCAGGGCGGCCGCGGCCTGGGCTTCCCGGACAAACCGTTCTTTGGCCTGCGCGTCGTAGGTCCACTCAAAAGGAAGGAACTTGAGGGCGACGGTGCGCTTGAGCTTGTTGTCGATGGCCTTGTAAACAACGCCCATCCCCCCTCTACCGAGCTCTTCGATGATCTGGTAGCGGCCGGCGAAAACGACACCGCGGGGTAGTCTTTGTGAGGGAGTCTCCATGGTTTTCGTGAGGGAGACAGGGGCCGCGGCGCCATGCTTCGTCCCGCACTTGCCGCAGTACGAGGTGCCTTCGGGAATATCGAAACCGCAGTTCAGGCAGATCATAACGGCCTTTGCTCAGACTGTGGGCGGAAGAATATCACCGGCCGGAGAGGGAGTCAAACAAGGTTTTGTTCATAAAATCTCCCCTGGCCCCTCTTTGCCAAAGAGGGGAACTCAATGCGTGTCTGACATATTCATTATCCCCCTTTGGAAAAGGGTATTCTATCATCCCCCTTTGGAAAAGGGGGGTGAGGGGGGATTTGAAAAGGCGAATTAATCATTAAATCTCCCCTGACCCCTCTTTGCTAAAGAGGGGAATTGAAGAAGAAATCGGGGACAGTATACGTAATCCCCTATTTCGGGGAATTTAGGCAGGAAATTCGGAAATTGATATGGTGTCCCCGAATTAGGATTGGGCGAGGCGGGTGGGGAGCTCGATTCTAGCCGAGGGGCCTTTTCTCGCGGACATCCGCAGAAGCAGGGATAGTATCAGAGAGACAACTCCCAATCCCGCGAACATCAGCATGCTGTTCGTATAATCTCCGCCCGCGACATCGGTCAGCTTTCCCGCCGCCCAGGGGAAGACCGTGAGCCCGGCATTCTGGAGGAGCGTCGTCAGTCCGAAGGCGGTGCCCAGCCGCTTTTCCTCGACCAGCAAGGGCAGCGACGGCCAAAGAGCGGAGGCGACGAGCGAGAAAGAAACACCCAGCCCGATCATCGGGAGAAGCGGCGAGAAATTCGTCAGCCCGAGGCTGAGATGGCAGGGGACGATGATCAGGGATCCGAACAGCATGACCGTAGCCCGTTTTCCCCACTTGTCCAGGACCAGCCCGAACAGAGGAGTGATGACAGCTGTGGCCATGTAGACAAAAGAACCATAGAATCCCGCCTGGCCGGGCGAGAGCCCGAACTTTTTCTGCAGGAACAGGCTGGAGAAGGCCACGAAGGGGAAGACCAGGGAGTAGAACGCCAGGCAGAGAAGGGAAACATACCAGAATGAGGCCGGGTACTTGAAGATGTCGCGGAAGACGATTTTATCGGCGGATCCTTCCTCTTCGCGAAGGCCCGATCCCATTCCCCTTTTCCTGTCCAGCCGCAGGTAAGCGAGAAACGCCGCATAGCCGACGAACATGACGATCGCCGGAACCCACAGGGTCATTCTCATGGAGCCCGTCCAGCCCGGGAGATGGGCGCCCAGGTTGAGGGCGGAGACATCGGAAAGGCGGACGGCCGTCACGTTCAACCCGAAGGCGAAGGACAGTTCTTTTCCCTTAAACCACCGGGCCAGGATCTTGATTTCGGCGATGAGGAGCGACTCGGCGCCGATGCCGTAGATGAGGCGGCCGATAAGCATGAGCTTGAAGACAGGAGCTGCCGCCGTCAGCACGATTCCAGCGGTGCATAGCGTGGCGAACAGGATGCCTGCCTTCCGGATCCCGATCTTGTCGACGAGGATGCCGCCGATGAGGACGATGATGAAATTGGGGATCGAGTAATAGCTGAAGAGGAGGCCGTACTGCGCCCGGCTGATGCCGAACTCCCGGATGATGGCGTCGGCCAGCGGAACGACAGAGTTATAGGCGTAATAGACGCCGTAGAGCAGGATGGCCATCAGGGAAAGGACGAGCCATCTCTTCCTGTTGATTATATCCGGCAGACCGTCTTTTTCCATGGTCGGGCGCGGGCGGCGGCTATCTCTTGAGAAGCCGCTTCAGGAGGTCGACGGCCATGGCCGCATCCGGCGCATATCCGTCGGCCTTGATCTGCTCGGCATAGGCCCGGCTCACGGGAGCTCCGCCGATGATGACCTTGACCTTTGACCTCAACTTCGCCTTCTCCAGCTCTTCGACGACCTCCCGCATGGAGGTCATCGTCGTCGTCAGGAGGGCTGACATCGCCACCACGTCCGCGCCTTCTTTCTTCACGTGGTCGAGGAATTTTTCCTTGGGGACATCGGCCCCCGCGTCGATGACTTCGTAGCCCGCTCCGCGGAGCATCATGGCGACGATATTCTTGCCGATGTCGTGGAGGTCGCCCCGGACCGTGCCGATCACGACTTTTCCCTTGGACTTCACCTTGGCCTTGGCCAGGAGCGGCTTGATCATCTCCAACCCCGTGTTCATGGCCCTGGCCGAGACCAGGACCTCGGGGATGAAGATATCCATGGCCTTGAATCTTTCGCCGATGACGTTCATCCCGGCGATCAGGCCCTTGTTTAGGACCTTGTCCACGGGAAGGTCCTGGGCCAGGGCTTTCTCAACCAGCGCCTTCACTTGGCCGGCATCGCCCTTCTGAACACTCGCTGAGATCTCTTCGTAAAGGTCCATGAGTTCCTCCTATCAAGACTCTTTATTTCAATGTTTCAGGATTTCCTTGAAGACGCGGCCGAAGTTTTCCCCCATGATGAGGTCGATTTCCCGGGGCTTGTATCCCCGTCTCGCCAATTCCCCGGCGAATTTCGGAAACGCTTCGTCTCCCGGCAAACCCTGCACGGGCTTGATCCCGTTGAGAGCGTTGCTGGGCAGCGAGGCCTTGTCGACCTCGGTCATGTAGACGAGAAGATAATCCGCGAAATCCGGGCCCAGGCCGGCGTGCTCGATTCCGCCGACCTTGACGATGTGCCCGATGTGGTCGACGAGGTGCTCCAAATCGGGCGGGTTGACAAAGAGGCTGCAGGCGTTGACGCCGACCACCCCTCCGCCGTCGGCCACGGCCTTGATCTGGTCGTCGGTCAGGTTCCGCAGATGGTCGCAGAGGGCCCGGCAGTTGGAGTGCGAGGCTATGACCGGCGCCCGGGCGAACTTGATGACATCCCAGAAGCTGGGGTCGTTGAGGTGCGAGACATCGACGACGATGCCCAGCTTCTCGGCCTCCTCCAGGAACCGGGCGCCGACATCGGTTAGCCCTCCCAGTTGGCCGGCCTTCCGCGTGGAAAAGTACGCGCCGTCGGCCAGGAAAGTCCGGAGCGCGTGCGTGAGGCCCAGTACCCGCAGCCCGAGTTCGTAGAAGATGCGGAGAAGTTGGATGTCCGCGCCCAGCGGCTCGGCCCCTTCCAGGCCCAGGATCAGCCCGATTTTTCCGGCCTGCTTCGCCTTCTGGATGTCACCGTAAGTCCGGCACAGAACGCAGCTTGGTGACTCGGCGATATCTTCATACAGGGAGGCGACCAGGTCGAGCCCGCGGCGCAGGGCCAGCTCGGGGAGGAGCGGGGGCTCGGTGTAGATGGCCACGACCCGGATGTCGATCCGGCCCTCCCTCATCTTGGGCACCCAGTGTTTCTCCAACACTCCCTTTTCTCCGAGCAGCCGCCGCGGGTGAATGTCGTTGAGTATGTCTGAATGCGCGTCGATCGTGATTGGCATTGTCTATCGACTCCTTTTTCGGGTAGGCCGTTCACCTGTCCATGGATTTTACGATTTTCCCGATCTCGGCCTGGAGACCATCCTCGAGCGGCCTGGGAGTATGGGTTTTCAGGATCTCTTTGGCTTTCTCATTGGCCCGCTCCGCCAGATCCTTTTTCCCTTCCTTTTGCCACCGTTCGTAGGAAGTTCTGGAGAACAATCGCGGAGACCAGTTCTCCTTGAAATGCCGGAGCGTGTGCTCGCTCGTCAGATATTCGCCTCCGGGCCCCACAGTGTGGATGAGGTCGAGGGCCAGCGTCTCCTCGTTTATCTCGAATCCCCCCGTGATCCGCCTCACCATGGAAATGACTTCGTTCGAGACGACGAGCTGTTCATAGGAAGTCGTCAGCCCGTTGTTGATGTAGCCGACGTCATGGACGAGGTTTCCGCCGTTAAGTGAGGAGAGCAGTGTCCACAGGGCGCCTTCAATGGCCGCCTGCTCGTCGTAGATGTTGGAGTCGGAACAGCCGGCGAAGCTAAACATCGGAAGCCGGTAGAAGCGCGCCATGTCCGTCACGGCCGAAGTCGCCAGAAGTCCTTCGGGAGCCGCGTACCTCAGGAGGCCCGTCGCCATGTCGATGGGGAAAACACCGCCGCCGTAAATAAAGGGCATTCCTTCCCGAATGGATTGGGCCAGCACGTACCCGCCCAGCATCTCGGCGTTGGCCTGGACGAGTCCGCCGGCGATAGTAATCGGGCCCGTGGCTCCGGTCAGTAACCCAGGGGTGAAGACGACCGGGAGGGCTTTTTCGGCCATGAACATCAGTTTCTGGGTCGATTCGGCGGCCAGGGTGAGGGGAGAGATGGGTTCCGTGTAGAGGGCGAGGAACGGGCTCGTCCGCAGTTCTTTGGCGCCTCCGGCGACGGCCTCGGCCATCCGGATAATGGCCTTCAGATTTTCGAGGCTCCAGGCCGTGAAGACGACCGGTTTTTCGGTGTGATTGACCATGGCCCAGAAATGGTGGAGGTCAGAGATCTTGGGGTTGACATCGCTGGCGATCCCCGAACACATCAGGAAGCTCAACTCGGGGAGGAAGTCCACGACCCTGGCCACGTCCTCGATGTCTTTGAGGACGGTTAGCCTCCTCTTCTTGGTCTTTAGGTCGGAGATATGCGGTGTATCCGACCCCGTCCCGAAATAGACGTTGCTGTCCTCGAGGAACATGGCCGGGTTCCCGTTCCGGTCGCTCATCGCGACCCGGGGAGGCGTTACGCGCAGCGCCCGCTCGACGAGGTGGGCGGGGATTCGAACCCGCTCACCGTCGACGAAGCAGCCGGCCTTCTTGAAGATCTCGACGGCTTTGGGCTCCTTGACGGCGATGCCCGTGCGCCGCAGCACCTCCAGGGTCGAAAGATGGATAAGCTCAAGCTGGTCGTCCGACAGGACCTTCAGCCTGGGGATTCCGAGTCTGTATTTGTCGTTCATCGGGGATCCTCCTTGATTTACAGGTTTCTCGTCCAAAACTCGACCATCTTGTTGAAGAGGTTGATCCGGGCCGGGCGGTCGGCGATCCCGTGCTTGCGCATCGGGTAGATCATCATGTCGAAGTTCTTTCCCGCCTTGATCAATTCATCGACGAAAGCCCACGTGTTCTGGATGCGGACGTTGTCGTCATAGGTTCCGTGGACGATCATCAACCGGCCGTGCAGGTCCTGGGCGTACCGGAGGAGAGAAACCGCTTCCCAGTCTTCCAGCCTGTCCTGCGGCCGTTTCATGGAAAACTCCGCCCACTTGGGCTCGTGAAACCTCTGGTCGGTCACTGGGGCGACGGAGATGCCGGCCTTGAATTCCTGGGATCTGGTCAGCGCCAGCAGGGTCATGCAGCCGCCGTAGCTCCAGCCCCAGATCCCCACTCTGTCCGCATCGACATATGCCTGGGACTTCAGCCATTTTACGCCGGCCAGGAGGTCCTTGAGTTCGTTGGGCCCGATCATCTGGTGGAGGACCGTATTCTCCAGCGTTTTGCTGATCGCGGTCGCGCTCCGGTTGTCCACGGTGTAAACCAGGTAGCCGTTGTCCAGCAGGACCTGGTTAAAAAGGTTCATGCCGCTCCAGATGTTGAGGACCTGCGGCGCGGACGGCCCTCCATAATGGTGGATGATGACCGGATATTTCTTTTTCGGGTCGAAATCCTCGGGCTTGAGAAGCCGGGCCGGAAGCGGAAAGCCGTCGTCGGCCGGAACCGTAAAAGTCTCCGGGTACCGGATGTCGAACGGGGCCAGGACCTCGGACTTCGGACCGCCTAGGAGCTGCCGCGCGGTGCCGTCGGTGCGGCAGAGAAAGAGGGCCGGCGGGGTCGAAACGGTGGAGAACACCTCGAAATAGAACTGGGCGTAGGGGCTGAAGGTGACAGAATGAAACCCGTTTTCGCGGGTGAGGCGCTGCATTCCGCTCCCGTCAAAACGGATCTTGTAGAGATGGCGTTCCTGGGGGGATTTCTCGAGCCCCGTGAAATAGAGCCATTGGTTTGGCTCATCGATCGCCACGACCGAACGGCCGTTCCAAAAGCTGGTCTGAAACGGCCCGCGGACAGCCCAATCGCCCTTGGTGATCTGGTTCAGGAGTCTCCCGTCCGAAGCATAGAGATAGAGGTGCTTGAATCCGTCCCGCTCCGAACCCCAGATGAAACGCTTCCCGTCCTTCAAGAAATAAAGGTCATCTCCGACATTCACCCAAGCTTCATCGGTCTCCTTCAGGATATGGGTTGTCCGGCCTGTTTCCCGGGCGGCGAAATAGACGTCCAGCACGTCCTGGTCACGGTTGAGGGTCTGGACACTCAGCGTCCGGCTGTCGGGAAGCCAATCGACGTGGACGACGTACTCATCCGGCCTCCCTGTGCAATCCACCCAGGTTGTCAGGCCCGAGCTCAGTTCGGAGACGCCGACCCGGGCGGTCTCGATCTTCTCCCCGACCAGGGGATAGCGCTGCTTGATGACCCTCGGGTTGAAGGGCCGGATGTCGTCGTACCGAAGTTCGGTGACCCCGGAGAGATCGATCTGAAGATAGGCAAGGGCTTCGGAATCCGGCGACCACCAGAGCTCGACCGCTCCCCGGTTGAACACGTCCTCCCCGTACATGAAGCTCAGCTCCCCGTTGAGGATCGTCTCTGAGCCGTCCTGGGTGAGCGGCCGCTCTGTTTTCCTCAGGAGGTCATAGACATAGATATTTTGATCTCGGACATAGGCGATCATCTCTCCGCTCGGCGAGAACCGGACCCCGATTTCCTCCTCTGGTGTATCGGTCACGCGGGTGAACCGGGAGGCGGCCAGGTCGAGGAGGTAGACGTCTCCCCCGAAGGAGTAGACGCCGGCGCGGCCGCTCGCGGAGAACGATTCCGGCCAGGGCAGGGACTTTGGCGTGCCTTCTTTGCGCAGGTATTTCCGCAGGTCCTGGAGGGCCTTGGCCGCATCCAGGAGGACGGTGCGCTTTCCGGTCCGGGGGTCCAGGATTTCAAACGTCCGTTCCTCGTTCGGCTTGCGGACGTCCATGTAAAGAGCAGTGCCGTTATCCAGCCACTGATAGAGAGGAAGAGAAAGTGCCTCCTGGGCCTCGTCGCTGTAGATCCATTCCACGGTCATTTTCCGCTTTTCCTGGGCGAAACCTGAAAACACGGCGGCCATGACCAGGAACAATAGAAGCAGGGTTCGCTTTATGAACAGGGGACGGCTCATCGAGTCAACCTCCTTAACAAGGCGGGATGATCGGACATATCAGAGGGAATATATCCTTCCTCATAAAGCGGTGTCAACAGAGTTGCTTTTCACAAAGTCTTAACAAACTCTTCACATCTCCCTGACAAGTCCAATAGGGGGAAAGCTTATCTTGGAGTCGATGAATAAGATGGGAAAGGAACTCTGAGATGAACAACTCGAGATGCCACGTTGTCCTCAACCCCTCGGCCGGAAGCGGAAAAGCAGGGAAAGAGGCTCCCCGGATCCTGGCGGCGCTCCGGAAATCGCTGGGCGGGGGCTACACCCTTTTCCTGACTCGGAAGCCCCTCGACGCCACCGCCATCGCCAGGGAAGCCATCCTGGAGGGGGCCGAGTTCATCATCGCCGTCGGGGGCGACGGGACGATCCAGGAAACAGTCAACGGGTTTTTCACCGACGGCCAACTGATCAACCCGAATGTCCAGCTCGGGATCATTAGCATTGGCACCGGGAACGGATTTGCTCAAAGCCTCGGCCTGCCCGCGGACATCGAGAGCCAGTGCGAGGTCATCGCCTCCGGGCTGACCCGCCGGCTCGACATCGGCCGGGCCTTCTTCTCCAACGGGAACGGGAAGTCCGGCTCACGCTATTTCGTCAACGAGTGCCAGGCCGGGATCGGCGGCGTCGTCGTCGAGAACGTCCGGTCGCAGCACAAGCGGCTGGGCGGAACGCTGGCCTTCGGCCTGAAAACCCTGGGCGCGGCGCTGAGCTTTCCCGAGCCCGAGATCACGGTCTCGATGGACGGAGGGCCCGGGCAGACCTTGAGGTACATAGGAGTTGTCGCCGCCAACGGGAATTCCATGGCCGGCGGGATGCGGCTGGCGCCCTGGGCCGAGGTCGGGGACGGCCTGCTCGATTTCCTGTTCATGCACGCCCAAACGCTCGCCCAGCGCCTGCGCAATTTCCCTAAGATTTACTCCGGCCGTCATGTCGAATTGCCGGAATTCCAGTACCTCCGGGGGAGTCGTCTGTCCATGACCTCGAAGGAAAAGGTCCTCTTCGAGGCCGACGGCGAGCTGCTGGGATGCCTTCCCTGCGATGTCGAAATACACCCCTCGGCCTTCCAGGTCCGGGCGGTCTGCTCGAACTGAGGATGAACCATGTCTGTACTTCTATCCAGGCTTCAGAGAGTGGAGTTCGAGGCGCGGATCTTCATCTCCTTCGGCATCGTCATCCTGATCTGCGTCGTCTCTTTTGGAGTCTTCGCCGATTCGTTGAACAACGCCGTGCTCCTGGGCCGGGCTTTCGGCCTTCCGGCCGGAACCTCATCGCCCCTGGGCTACCTGGCCGCTTCGCTCCTTATGGCCGCCGCCTCTCTCCTCCGCATCTGGTCGGGGAGCGTCCTGACCTCGAAGCGGATGATGTCTTTCCGCGTCCGGGTGGACAAACTCTGTTTCTCCGGTCCCTATGTTCTCGTCCGCAACCCGATCTACCTGGCCGACCTCATCGCCTTCACCGGGTTCGCCCTCTGCCTGGCGCCCGTCGGGATCGTCCTCCCGATCCTGCTCTTCGGACACTACACCCAACTGATCAGTTTTGAAGAGAGATCCCTTCTCCAGGAGTTCGGCCGGGAATACGCAGAATACAGGAGCCGGGTCCCCTCCCTCATCCCGACTCCCCGCAGTCTGCGTCGTCTCGTTTCTGCTTTCAAGGAATTCGCCATCTGCCGGGACGGGTTGAGGCATAATGCCCTCTACCTCTTCTTTATCCCCGGTTTTATCATAGCCGCTGCCACGGACAGGCTCCTCTGGGCGATCGTCCTCGGGGTGCCTGCCGTGGTGGACTGGGCGGTCGTCCATACCAAGATCGGGACCGCGAAAGACGACGCGATACCGGCCGAAAAAGCGCGGCCCGGGAAAGTCTTCCGCGATGTCCTCTATGCCAACTGCTGGGAGGACCCGGCCCTCGACCGGGCGGCCTTCGGGATCGACGCCGACGATGTCATCTTTTCCATCACTTCGGGAGGCTGTAACGTCCTTACGTTCCTGATCGATAACCCCCGTAAGGTCATCGCCCTCGACCTCAACCCGCATCAGAGTCATCTGCTGGAACTCAAGATGGCCGCGTTCCGCGGTCTCTCTTATGAGCAAACCCTTGAGTTCAGCGGCGTCCGGCCGTCTTCCTCTCGCTCCCGCTATTACAGGATGGTGCGGCCGCGGTTGAGCCGGGAAGCCGCTGCTTTTTGGGACCGCCGGCCGGAAAAGATCGAGCCGGGTTTTATCCACTGCGGCCGCTATGAAGGCTACATGCGCCTCCTGAGAAAGGCCGTCGTCGTCCTTCCCCGCAAGCAGAGGCTTGTCCAGAAGTTCTACGAGACCGAGAGTCCGGCGGGGAGAAAGCGGCTCTTCGAGGAGCGCTGGGAAGGACCGGCCTGGCGGTTTCTTACCCGCGTCATGCTCAGCCGGCGGTTGAACAGCCGGCTCTTCGATCGCGCCTTCTTTGCTTACCTGGACGAGGATTTCTCCTTCGGGCAGCATTTCGCTGCCAAGGCGGAGCGGGCCCTGACCGAACTTCCGCTGAAAGAGAACTATTTTCTTTCCTATATCCTCCTGGGAAAGCCGTATGACGAAAGCAACCTGCCTCATTACTTGAGGAAAGAAAACTGGGACGCCATCCGCGGCCGCTTGGACCGCATCGAGATCATCACAGCGGGTTGCGAGGCGTATTTTTCGACGCTCCCGGATTCCTCCATCTCCAAGTTCAATTTCTCCAACATCTTCGAATGGGTGCCCGAGGCGGCTTTCGAGGCGCTTCTCAAGGAGACCATCCGGGTGGCCCGGGACGGGGCGGTCCTGACCTACCGGAATCTTTTGGTGCCCCGCCGGCGGCCGGAGTCTCTTGGGACGCACATTCTCTCTTGCCCTGAGATCTCCGCATCGCTCCGGGCAGCGGACCTCTCCTTTATCTACGACAATTATGTGGTGGAGAAAATCAGAAAAGGGGAACCGGGATGACCATCATGGTGGCTGCTGTTTCCGACCCGCGCCGGCTCAGGGACTTCCTGATGCTCCCGTTCGACATCTACCGCCGTGACCCGAACTGGGTCGCTCCCGTCGTCTCCGAGGTGCGCCGGACGCTTGACCCGAAGCGTAATCCCTATTTCGCGGCTGCGTCGCTCCAGCTTTTCGTTTGCTATAGAGACAAAACCCCGGCTGCCCGGCTGTCCGTCGTCATCAACCGCAGCCACGAGAAAAAATTCGGCGTCCGGACCGCCTTCTTCGGCTTTTTCGAAGCGAAGAGCGATTTGAGCGCCGTGAAAGCCCTGCTTGGGACGGCGGAAAAATATTGCCGTGATCAGGGCGCCGAGATAATCGAAGGCCCCTTCAACCCGAACCACTATTCCGAGCTCGGGCTCGAGCTCGACGGGTTCGGGACTCCACCCGGCTTTTTCCAGCCCCATAACCCCTCCTATTATCGTGATTTCCTGGAGCTTTCGGGTTTTCGTCTCTCCCACCTCTTCCAGACGATGCGGAACGACGACATCCGCGGGACGATTCTCCGGCGTTTCGGCGGCCTGCCCGAACCCGCGGCCGTCGACGGCTACCGAGTGCGGTCTTTGGACACGCAGGACCTCGCTCGGGAGTTGGAGCGGATCCGCGAAGTGAACAACGACGCCTTCGCCGCGAACTGGCACTTCCTGCCGTTGACCCGGGAAGAGTATTT
>Ga0315275_10003709_pt1 | contig 14140 bp, 14 predicted proteins | sample YL17G03_0_MG_FD_205557 | JGI IMG/M metagenome (GOLD analysis project Ga0315275, IMG submission 205557) | Sediment microbial communities from Yellowstone Lake, YNP, Wyoming, USA - YL17G03_0 | ecosystem: Environmental > Aquatic > Freshwater > Lake > Sediment | place: USA: Wyoming | collected... | reverse complement strand
GGGAGAATTCGCTCATCGCATTGCATCAGAACGGTTGCTCGATCAAAACCCAGTACGACAAACCAGAGGATCCACCCAGCAAAGACTCAACGATGCTGATGACGATCACCGACCCGCTCAGCGAACCAATGCTGCACCGGGATTTCCCCGGGGGGGCCGAAGACCTCCAGGAATATGTCATGGAAGTCTGTGAAGGCATTAAGGACCATCTGGTCCGGAACGCTGACGACCCGGACGACACTCGGTGGGAGTACACCTATCATCAGCGGCTGTTCGGCTTCACTGCGCCGTCATGCAAGCCGTTGAATCAGATTGACACCCTCTGCCGCAAGCTCGCGGACGTTCCGCACACACGCCGCGCCCAGGCAATTACCTGGAAGGTATGGGAGGACAACGACTGCTATGACCCACCGTGTCTGCAGAGCATCTGGTGCCGGATCACCGAAGAGGCGGACGTTCCCATCCTGAGTATGAATGTTCGCTTCCGTTCAAATGATGCCTACAAAGCGGCATTCATGAACATCTTCGCGCTGGTCCAGTTGCAGCAACATATCGCACACATGGTCTCGGGGATGTGCGGCAGAGATGTCCGTGTCGGGCGATACTGCCACCTTGCGGACAGCTACCACATCTATGGCTCCTATTTCAAGGAGTTTGAAGGACGGTTCCTGGGGGCATTGCAGAAACGAAGTTTCGAACAGCGAACAATGCGCTATGAGGATATGCGGGAAATGATGCAGGAAGCCCGACCGAGGATCCTGGAAAAGGCAAAGGCGATGGCGCGGTAGAACCGGCCACAGGTTCACGCGCAGAAACACAGGAACGAAGTGCATTGGTTTAGAACGGGAATTCCTTCAGTTCTTCCGCAGGTGTCTCGAGTTGCTTGATCTGAGGTTTCTTCGCGACGAGATGTACTGGATTCGATTCGACATAGATGGCCTTGCGCGGTTTGGTGGGGCATGCATACTCACAGGCACCACAGCCCACACAGATTTCATTGTTCACCTCGGGAAGCATAAGCTTCCCTTCGTGCGGTACCATGGAGACTGCCTTCGTGGGGCAATGTTCCGAACATGCGCCGCAATCGGTTTTCTTGGTGATGACAATGCAGTCATCTTTCACAAACTGCGATTTGCCTAGCTGCACGAGCTTCTTCGCGTCCGGCGCAATTCGGAGGATCGCTCCGCTCGGACACACGGAACCACACACCGTGCAGTCGTAGTTGCAGAAGCCTGTCCAGAAATCCATTTTCGGTTGAAGAATTCCCGCCAGGCCGTACTCCAGGACCGAGGGCACAAGAACACGGGTCGGACATGCGCTGACACAGAGGTGACACGCCGTGCATTGTTGTGAGAAGTGTGCGATGCTGATGGATCCGGGAGGCGTGACCGGATGCTTCTGTCTCTCAGTGGTCGCCGGGTTTGTCTTCAGTGAATCAGCACCGATGGCCAACATCCCTACGACCGACCCAACCCCTGTGGTGACGAAGCGCCGGCGTGCCGGATTCACCGCGTGCACAGATGGCTTCCGGCCGGGCCGGAACCACCCGCCGTATTTCAGCCCGACCGTCGGGCACGCTTTCATGCAGTTGAAGCAACTCACGCATGCACCGAATTCCACATGGTGGTTGTCGGCATCAATGCATTCGGCTTTGCACACTTTCTCGCACAGCCCGCAGTCCTTGCAGGTGACTTCGTCAATGACGATCCGGAATGCGGCAACCCGTGAAACCAGACTGAGCAGTGCGCCGGCCGGGCAGAGGGTGTTGCAGAAGAGGCGGCCGTGGTAGGCTGCCATGTATACGATCATGCCAAGGAAGGCCAGCGTCATGCCAAAGACCCCGAGGGACACAGCATGGAATGGCACCTGATACAGCGCATAGACCTCGACGATGCCGAGCGCAACCGCCAGCCCGTTGTTCACGGCGATCAGACCGGGCCGTACGAGTACCTGAACTATGCGCCCAAAGCTGCTGAACGGCTCGACGAGATTGAGGAGGATGAGACTCCCGCCCAGGAAGAGCACCATGACGCCTGCGAGGAGGGAGTACTGGAGGAGATAGTGCGGATGGAGGAAGCGGAACTTCCTTTTTCCCCGGTAGCGTTCCGCAACGTGAATGATCAAGTCCTGGAAGGTGCCCAGAGGACAGAGAGTTGAGCAGTAGACCCGGCCGAAGATCAGCGTCAGGGTAAGCACAGCCACCGCTCCCGCTGTCCAGAGACCAAAGGAATCCAGGGATTTCGTCAAGGCGGGGACAAGCTGGAAGGGAATCAGCACGGTGCTCAACCAGGGCGAGATGGTCGTGCCCAGGTCAAGGAATGCGAGGCTTGTCCCGGCCAGGACCGCGATCGACACTGCCACCCGAACCGGTTTGAGGTGTTCCAGCTTCATTCGATCAGACGGTGATCCGCTTGATGTTCAGGTTCTCCAGATCTTTCCGTCCAACCTTTTTGTCCGCCGCCAGCTGAATATGGCGTACGACCTCGGGGTCCAGTCCGAACATCTTTGCGGCCGCAGTGTCGACCGCCACGATATCCGTCGACAGCAGTTGCGCCTTCATCGTCACCACATCCTCGACGGAGACCCCGCGGGGGCCATTCCGTTTCATAACATAATAGGCGTCGACAACATTCAGCGTCGGTTTCCGGTATGAAGCAAAGTCTGCAATGCACTGATGCAGGTCATTGGAGTGCCACGCGCCTCGATCCCAGACAATGCCCATCAGGTTCTTCATGGCAACGGTGAGGCGTGCCGAGCTGTGACTTTTCAGAATCGGCACATTGATGAATACATCCGATTCCAGGATCAGTTCATGCTCTTTGGCAGATGTAAGACTCGTACCTCCGGGGACCGACACATCGTGATAGTAGCTTTCCATATGCCCCGGGGCTACCTTGGCACCGGCATCCTTCGCTATGCGTTCGAGGCCGCTCGTCGCGTACGTCTTCTGCCAGTTGTCACAGGTATGGTCGAAAACGTAGACCTCCTTGGCTCCGGCATCATAGCACTGTCGGATAATGCGTCCCAGCAGTTTCGGATTTGTGTTTCCGCCGCGCTCGGGTGGAACATCCCATCCTATATTCGGCTTGATCACCACTTTCTGCCCCTTCTTCACAAAGGCACGCATCCCACCGAGGGCATCAATGCCTTGGTCGAACATCACATCGGGTTCTCCGCCGCGGACCGCCACGAGGTCCACCGGGCGCTGTCCTGCCCCGTCGGGCGGGCCGGCGAAGAGCTTACGGTGCTGTCCGAGGAGGAGAGAGGAGCCCGCGAGCGCCGTCACGCCCATTCCTGTTTTGCAGAATGTTCTTCGGTTCATTTGGCCCTCCACATCATGATACGAGTGTGATCAGTTGACAAAACTCATTCTTCAGAGCCGCGGGGACGCCAGACCGCCAGCCCGGCTCGTTCGCTTGTTCTCCAGTGTCTGCGGCAACGCAGCAAAGCACCCGCGGTTCGAGCGGCGAGGCAAGGGAATGAACAGGAGTATATCGGGATTCCGGGACATGCGTGCGCCTGCCCCGGTGCACCAAGGTCACGACCTTACACGGTCCTTGAGAAGATCGGTTTCCCGGCACTCATGGATTCCAGGTATGCGTCAAAGCACATTGCGATGTTGCGCAGCAGGAGACGGCCGGCGCCAATGATCGCTACATTCCCCGGCCGGATTTCCACGAGGCCGTCGTTGACAAACTGGCCAAGCGCGGCGATCGATGGTTCAAAATAGTCGTCGAACCGGATTCCGAACCGGCGCTCCACCGCCGCCGTGTCAAGCTCAAGATCACACATCAGTCGCATGATCACGTGCTTCCGGATATGATCATCCACAGTCATGCGATACCCCACATGGGTGGCAAATTCTCCGCGGTCGAGCGCCCTGAAATACTCGGTCAGGTTCTTGCTGTTCTGGGCGTAGATGTTCTGGAAATGGCTGATGGACGACATGCCGAAACCGTACAGGTCGGCACCCGAGCGCGTTGAATAGCCCTGGAAATTACGATAGAGCGTTTTTTCTTTCTGTGCACGCGCCATCTCGTCGTCGGGCCTGGCAAAGTGATCCATGCCGATATATTCATACCCGTTGGCGCAAAGCACCTCGATGGTCATTTTCAGGATCCGAAGCTTCTGCTCCGGGGCCGGGAGGTCTTCCGGGCGGACAAGTTTCTGGTGCGGTTTCAGCCACGGTACGTGGGCATAATTGAACACCGCGATCCGGTCGGGGCCAAGGTCGATCACCTTGCGGACGGTTTCCTCAAATGAATTCAGTGTCTGAAAGGGGAGGCCATAGATCAGGTCGAGGTTGATGCTCTGGAACCCAAGCTCGCGCGACCAGCGGTAGACTTCCCCGGTTATGAACTCGGGCTGGATTCTATTGACCGCTTCCTGGACCTTCGGGTTGAAATCCTGTACTCCCATGCTCATCCGGTTGAACCCCGTTGTGCGCAAAGCCTCGAGATGCTCACGGCGGAGTTCCCGGGGGTCGACTTCCACGCTGATTTCCGCACCCGGGTCAACATTGAAGGACGACATGATGTATCCACCGATATCGCGAATCTGCTCGGGGGACAAATGCGTCGGCGTGCCACCACCCCAGTGGAGCTGGACCACCCTGCGTCCAGGCGCAAGCGTGGGTGCCACGAGGTCGATTTCCCGTTTCACATACCGGTTATACTCTTCGATCCGTGTACGATCGCGTGTGACCAGCATGGTGCAACCGCAGAAGTAGCAGAGGGTATCACAGAAGGGGAAATGAAAATAGAGAGAGACGTCGGAGGTATCGCCGGGGGGATTTGTCGCAAGGATTTCGTGCCTGAAATCCTCCGCAGAAAAGGAGTTTCTAAAGAGCGGTGCGGTAGGATAGCTGGTATACCGCGGCCCCGGCCTGTCATACTTCTGTAGAAGAGCAAGATCAACGTGCGAGAACACACTTCCCATCAACAACTCCACCCTGATAGCACACTACCCTCATCCGTTCGTAACGTACCGAGAAAGGGACGGAATTGCAAACCCGTCCCCCAGACCGGATTCTCGCCCCTCTCCTGCCCGCCGCAATCCCGGCGGCTCATTCGACCATGATCGTTGGGTTCACTTCGACGATTGATGCAATGGAATTCGCCACGAGGCAGTGTTTCTGCGCCTCCTTCAGGATTGCATGGACGTCGGATTCGACCGTTGAATTGGCGATGGTGATCGTCGGGAAGATCACGATGCGCGTAAAGCGGTATTCGCCCTCCACATATTCAAGGACCCCGTTGGCGTGGCTCCTGTAGGAAAGGATCGGCAGCTTCTTATGCGAGGCGTAGGCCATGAACGTGGCCATATGACACACCTCCACGGCCGCAACAAACATATCCTCCGGGGTCCAATGACCGTTCTCTCCCTTGAATTCAACGGGCGTGGAAATCTGCATCGGCGGCTTCCCTTCAGAGCACAACGTTCCGGACCGTCCACCGGTCCACGTCGTGCTGGTCTTGAAGGTCATGGCCTTCTGTCGCGGTTTGGAACGATCGAGAGTTTCCATGGTCAGACTTGCGCCTTGTTGTTCATCTGGAGCAGACGTTTCCGTGTATACGCAATCAGGCCTCCCGCATCGATGATTCCCTGGCGGGCGCTGGGGAGTTGTTGAACAGCATACCGCTTGCCGGTGGTGGCATTCACCACTGCATCCGCAGTAATCTGAAGATCATCTCCCTCCGACGCCTCGATCCCCGGAGCAGTCACAACATTCAGACCAAGGTTGATAGCATTCTGCAGGAAAATCCGGGCAAAATCATTCGCAACGATGAGGAGCTCGTGTCCTTGGAGTGCGGACACGGCCTGTTCCCGTGACGACCCGCACCCGAAGTTTTTTCCTGCCACCACAACGCTTCCCGGCGCGACCTGTTTCGCTTTGAGCCTGCCGTTGAATTCTGCGTGGTCGGCAAATGCAAATTGAGGGGTCTCCGTCGGCAGCACCGTCGCCATGTGCCGGCCCGGATAAATCACATCTGTCGAGATGTCATCGCCCAGCGTGAACACGACTCGTGCCATCAGTTCATCCCTCCTTTTCGGGGATCTGTTATCACGCCAGTGAGGGCGGACGCGGCCGCAACGGCGGGTGAGCAGAGATACACCTCGGAATTCGGATTCCCCATCCGACCTTTGAAATTCCTGTTCGTTGTGGACAGCGCAACTTCCCCGTCGCCGAGGGCGCCTTCATGCACACCGAGGCAGGGCCCGCAACCGGGGTTCATCACCACCGCCCCCGCCTTCATGAATTGCTCCACGTACCCTCTCTCCAGGGCCTGCGCATAGATCTTGCCCGACGCGGGAAACACGAGCATGCGGACATTCTGGGCAACCTTCTTTCCGGCGAGGATCCCCGCGGCAATTTCCAGGTCGTCCAGGCGTCCATTCGTGCACGACCCGATCACAATCTGATGAACGCGCTTGCCGACAACGGTATCGATCGGCTTCACATTATCGACCGTGTGCGGACAGGCAATCTGGGGTTCCAGTCTCGAAACGTCAATATCGATGACCTGAACGTACACAGCGTCCGGATCCGGCAGCACCGCGCTCACGGGGTCGGTGACCCCCGCCTCTTCGCGCAGGTAGCGCATGGTCTCCGCATCCGCCGGTACAATCCCGGCCGTCGCTCCGGCCTCAACAGACATGTTGCAGATCACGAGCCGCCCTGACGTCGACATCGCCCCGATCGTCTCTCCGTGGAACTCTATGACCTTGAAGTTCGCACCCTGGGCGGTGACTTTCCCTATCAGGTGGAGGATGAGATCCTTCGGTCCCACAAGGTTCGGGAATTTTCCCCGCACATTCACTCTGATCGTCTGTGGCACCTCGACATTCACTGTAGCACCGAGGGTCCAGACGCTCGCCATCTCCGTCGCGCCGATACCGAACGCGAAGGCACCGAGGGCACCATGGCTTGTTGTGTGAGAGTCAGTTCCTACCACGACGGCGCCCGGCCGTACGTATCCGCTCTCCGGGAGGATCTGGTGACAGATGCCACCGACGTCCCCGCGGATGTCATGAAACTTCCGGATCATGTGCTTCGCAACAAATTCCCGGACCTTCTTCTGGTTGCTGGCCGTCTTTGGGGACTCTGCAGGAACACGGTGGTCAAAGATGATGGCCACTCTGGAGGGATCCCACACGACAGGTTCCAGGCCTGTGTCCTTGAATACTTCGAGGAATTGATTGACCACCAGTGCCGCATTTTCATGCGACATGGCAAGATCCACGCGGGGCTCAAGTACATCACCGGCCTTCACCGCCGCCTGGCCCGACGCACGTGCAAGAATTTTCTCAACAACGGTCATTCCCATATCATCATCCGGTAATCTGAGAGTTATGTGACGTTACGTTCTTTCAAACTCTGTATCTGGCTCTCTGTATAAGCGAGCTCCTGGAGCAGCTCCTTCGTGTGTTGGCCGAGGGTCGGCGGTGGTGAGTGTACGAACCCCGGTGTTTTTTCCAGCTTCGCCGTCAAATTGAACAGCGGTATATCCCCAATTCCAGAAGCGTTCACCGTCCTGAATGTGTCACGATGCTTGATCTGGTCCTGATGCAGCGCCTGGTCAAGTGTCAGGATTGCCCCCGATGGCACATCGTGATTGTTGAGTTCCTCCACCCAGGCTACAGTCTCGCGTTGCGTGAGCTTCGCCTCGAGCAACGGTGTGAGTTCTTTCCGGTTCTTCTTCCGGTTGTCGCGCTCCTGGAACCGCACGTCGCTCTTCAACTCGGGAACGCCCAGGACATCGGCAACGGCTTCCCACTGCTCTTGCTTGTTGGCTGCAATATTGACGTAGCCGTCTTTCGTCCTGAAGGTTCCGGAGGGCGCCGCGGTAAAATTATCATTCCCCATAGCGACCGGGTGTTGGCCGCCGATCATCAGATTCGCGACGACCCAACCCATGAGCGGCATGATGGAGTCCAGCAACGCCACATCGATCGACTGTCCTTCCCCTGTCCGTTCACGGTGATAGAGCGCAGCCATAATGGCAAATGCGGCATTCAGGCCGCCCACGGTGTCGCACACGGGGAAGCCCGCGCGCAACGGATTCAATCGCTCATCGCCGTTGATCGCCATCTCCCCGCTCAGCCCCTGGATGATCTGATCATAGGCGGGTTTCAGGGCATCCGGGCCGGTTTGCCCGAAGCCCGAGATGCCACAATAGATCAGCCGTGGATTGAGTTCGCGCAGCGACCCAAAGGAGAGGCCGAGCCTGGCCATCACGTCGGGCCGGAAGTTCTCCACCACAACGTCCGCCGTTGTGGCCAGTTTCCGGAAGATCTCCTTGCCCTCGGGCGCCTTCAGGTTCAGGGTCAGCGACTTCTTGTTCGCGTTCTGCGCGAGGAAACTGGTCCCCATCAGCATCTGGTTGTACTTCGGAACGCATCCCAGTTTCCGCGCAAGGTCGCCGTCCGTGGGGTTTTCAATTTTGATCACCTCCGCCCCCAGCAACGCAAGGTGCAGCGTGGCAAACGGACCCGAGAGAACATTGGTCAGATCGAGAACGCGGACACCGGAAAGAATTTCCATAGTCACTCAGTCAGACATTTATGCGGAATGGAATTCAGGAATCGGCCCTGATTTGTAGACGTTCCCGGGCAGTTCCCGTGCAAAGAATCTGCTCACATCGGTTGCCACCGCCAGTAGTGCCTCAAGACGAATGTCCGGCCGCACATCCATGCGGTGCAGCATATGGACAAGGTCCTCGGTACACACATTGCCCCCTGCGACTTTTGTGAACGGGCAGCCTCCCAGTCCGGCGATCGACGATTCAAACGATCGCACGCCAACCTTCATTGCGGCGTAACAGTTGGCCAGCGCCATGCCGTAGGTGTTGTGGAAATGACATGCGAGATCCGCGGTGCCGTCGATGCGGAGAATCGCTTCGTACATCCTTTCCACCTGATCCGGCGTGGCATGTCCTGCCGTATCGGCAAGGCTGATATTCCTCAGCCCTGCCTCCAGGTAGCGCCGCACAATCTCGAGAACGCGCTCCTGGGGCACCCTTCCCTCAAAGCCACACCCGAACGCTGACTGCACAGAGACCTGGACTTTCTTCCCTGCCTCTTCTGCGTCCTTCGCAGTTGCTATGATCCGCCTGGTAGCATCAGCGACGGACATCCCCGTGTTCTTCTGGCTGTGCGTCTCACTCGCCGACACTCCCATGCAAAACATCTCAACACCGCAGGCGAGTCCGCGCTCAAGACCCTTCTCATTCAGCACCAGTCCGGACAGCACGACGTGCGGCGGTTTTCTCCCTGCCTTGGTCAGCGTCAGAAAGAGGCTGTCGGTATCCGCCATTTGCGGCACTTTCGTCGGGTGGACGAAGGATCCAACCTGAACAATGTCCACCCCCGACGAGAAGAGACCATCGAGCCAGGCGAGTTTCTGGTCCGTCGGGACGGTCTGATGTTCCATCTGGAGGCCATCCCGGAACCCCACTTCATGAAGGATGATGTCTGTTGCCATGTGTTCCCTCGTTGTCACGGTCCCGGGCTACAGGTTCGCTACGACCGCCCCCGCGATGTCGAGCGTCTTTGCGCTGCCCCCCATATCGTATGTCCGGGCCTTGCCTTCCTTGATGACCATAGCGGTAGCCTCTTCCAGACGCCTGGCCTTTTCAGCCTCGCCAAGCCATTCGAGCATCATCGTTGCTGCGAGGATCGTGGCGATCGGGTTCACCTTGTACTGGCCGGTGTACTTGGGCGCCGAACCGTGGGTGGGCTCGAACACCGCAAGTTTCTCGCCGATGTTACCCGAGCACCCGAACCCGAGGCCGCCGACCATCTGGGCACACAAATCCGATATGATGTCACCGTAGAGATTGGGCGCAACAAGGACATCATAGTTGAACGGGTTCTTGAGGAGCCACATGCAGATGGCATCGATATTGGCGTCGTCCGTCTGGATGTCAGGATAGTCCTGCGCCACTCTTTTCGCCTCATCCAGGAAGAGGCCGTCCGTTGCCCGCACAACGTTGGCTTTGTGAACGATCGTGACCTTCTTGCGCTTGTTGGTCCGTGCATACTCAAAGGCCGCTCGGACAATCCGTTCCGACCCTTTCTTGGTATTGATCTTGCACGAGACGGCGTATGCATCGCCGGAAAGGTCTTTGAATGCAGCGAACGGCTTCGACGTCGCGGTCAGGACGTCAGACAATTGCTTCGGCACCGGGTTGAACTCCACGCCGGCATAGAGGTCTTCGGTGTTCTCCCGGAACACGACGAGATCGATGTTCTCTTTGAAGTTCAGGGGATTGCCGGGATACGCCTTGCACGGCCGCAGACAGACGTAGAGGTCAAACATCTGCCTCATCCGGACGATGGGTGACCGGTAGACGAGACCTTTCCCTTTCAGCGCGGGGATGAGCTCGGCTTCAGCGGCCTTGACCGGCTTGGAGGTAATGGCGCCGAACATGGCAGCGTGAGAGGAGCGAAGCAGGTTCACCGTTCTCTCAGGCAGTGCGTCCCCTTCCGAGCACCAGAAGTCCCACCCGATATCCCCGTGGGGATACTCCGCATCAAGATGAACTGCATCGAGGACAATACGCGCCGCCTCCATTACTTCCTTGCCGATTCCGTCACCCGGCAGCCAGGCAATTGTATATTTGCTCATAGCAATGATGTTATGTGTTGTGAATGGTTCCTGTGCACCCGCTTACGGGTGTTTGGTGGTTGATGCTCCTTGTTCCCTCGGGGAATGCTGAAAGGAATGCAGGAGTGCTTCGCCCGCTCCCACGCCGAGGCCAACGCCAAGTCCCAGCAGCACCCCATCGATAAAATTCTGCTGGAAGAGTGTCGCGGGAAGTCCCGTGGTCCCCGACAGTGCCCCGACCAGGAGTGTCAGCAGCACAAACATGCCGCCGAAGGTCAACGCCACGACAAGAAATCTGACCTTGCTCATCGACACAAGTTTGCGTTCGAACAAAAACGCAAGGACCACGACAGGAAGATTCAGGCCAAACGAAAACAGACCGGCCCGCAGCATCATGATGGCCGACGAGGACAGCACAAACTGGACGGCACTGGTGACGACCGCCGCCGTGATGGATTCCGAGAGACCCCGGACATGATAAAATGCAAAGATCAGAGAGGTACTCAATCCGAACGAGACAAAAGAAAAGCCGGCGCTGGACACATCAAAGACATTGGTCCCATAGGCCAGGAGACCGAGCACGACGGCACCGGCGGTCCCGGCGGTGGTCAGCAGGACAATCTGAAGTACCTGGTTGATATACGCTTTCATGGTTCCCTCCGCGTTGGTTAGGTTCGGGAAAGCACATCAGCCGGAGCGCGCCGCCCGGATCCTCCGCACGGAATCAATCAGCCATCCCCGCTTCCAGGTCCCTCTGAAGGAGATATTCATCGAGCTCCTTGCGAAGTTGATCGGCGTGCCCCTGTTCCATCTCCGAAAGATCGAGCAGTACCTTTCTCGTATGGGGGTTCGCCGTCAGGTCGGCTGCGTGACGGTAGTAGTCGCGCGCCTCGTTCTCATCTTCTATCGCAAGCTCGAGAATATCCTGAATGGACAGCTCGTCCCAGTTCAATGGTTCTGTTCGGTGATGCGACATATTACGCGTAACTATCGTTAATGTTGTCAAGCGTATCGAACTTTGTCGTGAGGACGTCTCTCGTTTCCTTTAAAAGATCGAGTGCCTTCTCCCGCTGGGCAATCAGCTGAACCAGCAGCTGGCGGACGTCCGGGTAGTCACAGCTCTCCGCGAACTTCCGGTATTCCCTGATCGCTTCACGTTCCCGGTGTTCTGCCACTTCCAGGGCGTTACACAGCCCCCTGCATGAGTGGACACACGTGTTCTCCATCGCCGCCTCCATTCTTTGGGTTAGACTGGTACCGCCTGCCCTGCAAGTTCCGCCCCGCGTCGCAGCGCCTGCTCGTTCAGCGGAAGGAGATGATGGTAACGCTCGGGCAGCACGTTACGCAGCGCCTTCATCACCGACTCCAGGTCAACAACATGCATACGTTCGAGGAATGCGCCCAGCACAATCATGTTCATGATCTTGGTATTCTTCATGCGCACCGCTTCCTCGCTCGCTGCAACCGGGAGCACCTGAATATCCGTGCGCGTCGGCGGGTGGATGATATTGGTCGAATCGTACAGCAGAAGTCCGCCGGGCGTCACCGACTTTTCAAATTTTTCCAGCGAGGGTTGATTCAGCGCAATCACGGCATCGAAGGCGGTGATAATGGGGGAACTGATCCGCTCGTCGGACACGATGACGATGCAGTTGGCGGTACCACCGCGCATTTCGGGGCCGTACGACGGCATCCAGCTGATTTCTTTCCCTTCGATCATGCCGGCATATCCCAGGGTCATTCCCATGGAAAGAACACCCTGTCCGCCAAACCCGGCGATCAACAATTCATGCTTCATAGAGGTGCCTTCCGTCAGTCGTGATGTTATTTCGAAGCCTTGATATCCCCGGGAGGGTAGAGTGGGAACATGTTCTCCACCAGCCACCTGTTGGCCTCCAGGGGTGTCATTTTCCATCCCGAAGGACAGTTGGAGACGACCTCGACGAAGCAGGTTCCCATGCCCTGTTTCTGGTGCTGGAGCGATTTGGTCAGCGCTTTCTTGAGAGAGCGAACGGCATTCGGTGTATGGACGGACTGGCGCGTGACGTAGTGCGTCCCGGGAAGAATCGCAACGATATCTGCGATCTTCAGGGGGAATCCCGACGTTTCCACGTTCCGGCCGGTCGGAGATGTTGTTGTCTTCATGCCAAGCAGCGTTGTCGGCGCCATCTGGCCTCCCGTCATCCCGTAGATGGCGTTATTGATGAACACGATGAGCAGGTTCTCACCTCGGTTGCAGACGTGAATGGTTTCCGCAGTTCCGATCGCCGCGAGGTCTCCGTCTCCCTGATAGGAAAACACGTATTTGGACGGCAGCACGCGTTTGATTGCAGTCGCAACGGCAGACGCACGTCCATGGGCGGCTTCCTGCATGTCGATATTCATGTAGTGATACGCGAAGACGGAACATCCGACCGGTGCGACGCCGATGGTGTCCTGCTCGATTCCCATCTCCTGGATGACTTCCATGAGCACCCGATGCACAACGCTATGGCCGCATCCGGGGCAATAGTGAAAGCGCGTGTCGGTAAGGGTGTCCGGCTTCTCGTACACGCATTCCAGCTGTTCCAACTCCTGTTCCGTCATGGTGTTGTCAAGGACCGTGTCCATCTCAGTTCACCTCCTCCCGGTGTGCGACAGCCGTCTGATGCATTGTTCTGAGTTGTTCGACCACTTCATTCGGTCCCGGGATAATCCCACCCATACGGCCGTAGAACGATACGGGGACACGGCCTTCAACACTCAGACGAACATCTTCCACCATCTGACCTGCGTTCATCTCCACCACCAGCATCCCTGCCACCTGATCCGCGAGGGCACGCAGGGGGATAGAAGGGAACGGGTAGAGTGTGATCGGCCGGAGGAGCCCAACCATGATACCTTCGGCCCGCGCCAGTTCAACTGCCCTGTGCGCGATGCGGGCAACCAGACCATACGCGACAACCACCAACTCTGCATCCTCTGTCTGCACGCTCTCGAACCGGATTTCCTGTCCCGCGATCTGACGATATTTGTCCTGGAGATGGAGATTGATCTGCTCCATTTTTTCAGGCTCAATATGGAGCGAGGTGATGAAATTCCGTTCCCGGGTCTTCGGCTTGCCGATGGTCGCCCATGGCTTCGGCGGGATGTGGTCAGCAGGATTGTAGTCCCGAAATTCGACCTTCTCCATCATTTGTCCGAGGGCCCCGTCCGCCAGGATCATGACCGGATTCCGGTACTTGTCCGCGAGGTCAAAGGCATCATACACGAAATCCGCCATCTCCTGGACGCTGGATGGTGCAAGCACGATCAGTCTGTAATCGCCGTGGCCTCCGCCCTTCGTCGCCTGAAAATAATCTCCTTGCGAGGGCTGGATGGTTCCGAGTCCCGGGCCTCCACGGTTGACGTTGACAACGAGGCATGGGAGTTCTGCGCACGCTATGTACGAGAGGCCCTCCTGCATCAGACTGATGCCCGGGCTGGACGACGACGTCATCACACGGGCACCCGCACCCGCCGCACCATAGACCATGTTGATGGAAGCTACTT
>Ga0315275_10003708_pt1 | contig 14141 bp, 10 predicted proteins | sample YL17G03_0_MG_FD_205557 | JGI IMG/M metagenome (GOLD analysis project Ga0315275, IMG submission 205557) | Sediment microbial communities from Yellowstone Lake, YNP, Wyoming, USA - YL17G03_0 | ecosystem: Environmental > Aquatic > Freshwater > Lake > Sediment | place: USA: Wyoming | collected... | reverse complement strand
GGGGACAGGATGCCAGCCAGGCGCCGCCGTCTTTTGACACGATCACGCGATGACCGCGAACAACAGACCATCCGATCACACGGAGTCACCTGCCGCGCCCGGAAGGGCTGTTGGCCGTGTCCGCTGGATGATTCTCGGCGTGCTGTTTTGCGCGACGACCATCAACTACATGGACCGGTTTCTGCTCGGCGTGCTCAAGCCGACGATCGTTCAGGACTTGCACTGGACGGAAACCGATTATGCCAACGTCGTCTTCTGTTTTCAGCTCGCCTACGCCATCGGCCTCATCACGGTGAGCCGGGTGGTGGATCGCATCGGTGTTCGCTGGGGCATGGCGTTGGTGGTCGGCATGTGCGCCATCGCCGCCGCGAGCCACAGCTTCGTGAGTTCGGTCATGGGCTTCTGTCTTGCGCGTTTTGCGCTGGGCATCGGCGAATCCGGATGCTGGCCCGGCTGCGCGAAAACCGTGAGCGAATGGTTTCCGCGCAAGGAGCGCGCCGTGGGCATGGGCGTGGTGAACGCCGGGTCGTCCGTCGGTGCGACGATCACGCCGCTGGTCGTGCCGCTGGTCTTGAAACTGGTGGCATGGCCGTTTGTCTTCTTGTTCACGGCCACGCTGGACGTGATCTGGCTGTGCGTCTGGCTGCTGGGCTATCGCAGTCCCGACCGGCATCCGTGGCTGAAGACATCGGAGCTCGCCTACATCCGCAGCGACCCGAATCCGCCGCAAGGGACCGTCTCCTGGATCCAACTCTTTCGTCATCGTCAGACGTGGGCGTTCCTGCTCGCCAAAGGACTGAGCGATCCGATCTGGTGGTTCTATCTGTTCTGGGTGCCGGGGTTCCTGGCGAAGCAATACAACCTCACGACGGCCAGTGCGGCGGCGTCGGCGGCGGCGATGGCGCTGCCCGTGATGGTCATTTACATCATGGCCGACATCGGCAGTGTGAGCGGCGGCTGGCTGTCGATGCGGCTGATCGGCCGGGGCTGGAGCATCAATGCCGCGCGCAAGACCGTGATGCTCGGCTGCGCGTTGTGCGTCACGCCGGTCTTTCTGGTGTCACAGCAGATTGGCCTGTGGCCGTCGGTCTTCCTGATCGGACTCGCGGCGGCCGCGCACCTTGGCTTTTCCGCCAACCTGTTCACCGTCGCGACCGACACCGTGCCGAAGCATGCGGTGAGTTCCGTGGCGGGCATCGGCGGTATGGCGGCGGCGGTCGGCGGGATGTTCATTGCCAAGCTCGTTGGCTTCGTGCTCGACACCACGCACAGCTACGTGATCCCGTTCGCCATCGCCTCGTGTGTGTATGTCGTGGCGCTGGGACTGCTGCATCTGCTGCTTCCGACACTGGAGCCGATGAAGCTGGAGGACGCCCAATGAACGCGCACCGGGGAAGCCTCCTCCGCCTGCGACCGAACCGTGTGTGGCGCACCTACTCCGGCGGACTCATGCTGGACCGCATGGAAGGCCGCACCGCACCCGCCGACGGCCCGTTTCCCGAAGACTGGCTGGGTTCGACTGTGCGCGCCATCAATCCCGACCGCGACGTGAAGGATGAGGGTCTGGCGCGCGTGATGTCGTCCGGCGGCGACGCGGTGCTGGCCGATCTGGTCACCGCCGACCCGGAATATTTTCTCGGCGCAGCGCACGTCGAACGTTTCGGCACGAATCCGATGGTGCTGGTGAAGTACCTGGACTCCGCGGTGCGCCTGCCGTTTCAAGTGCATCCCACGGTTGAGTTTTCCCGCCGGCATCTCAACGCCGAGAGTGGCAAGACGGAGGCCTATTACATCCTGAGCACGCGGCCTGACGTGACCGAGCCGTACATCTACCTCGGCTTTCAACACCCGCCCACCCGCGAGGAACTGCGGCGCATGATTGTGGAGCAGGACATCGCGGTGATGGAACGTTGCTTCGAGAAGATCCCGGTGAAGCCCGGCGACGTCTATGTCGTGTCCGGTGGATTGCCCCACGCCATCGGCGGCGGCGTGCTCATGGTGGAAGTCATGGAGCCGACGGATTTCGTGGCGCGCGTGGAATTCAATGTCGCGGGTCGCGTCATCCCTGAGTCCGCGCGGTTCATGAACCGGGACGTGGACTTCGCGCTGGATATGTTCTCCTTTGAACCGCTGCCGGCATCCGCCGTGCAGTCGAAGTGGCACTGTCAGCCCCGCACGATTGAAAAGAATGCCACGCTGCACCGCGAGGCGTTGGTGGATGGACGCGTAACCGACCGGTTCTGCGTCCTGCGCACCACGCTGACCGGGCGGAGTCCATGGCGCGCGCACGGCTTCACGGTATTGCTGGTGGTGGAGGGGGCGTGTGACATCGCTACGGCACACGAGAATGCCTCGCTGTCCCAGTTCGATCGCATCGTCGTTCCGCATGGCCTGGGCGCGCTGGACATCACCAGCCAGAACGGGGTCGTCTTGTTGGAGTGTCTGCCGCCAGGAACGGCAACGCATTGATGCACGCGCGCGGAAACCCCTCTGATGCTTACTGTCGTCGCGTCCACCGCCCATTCCTCGACGGCGTGTCCTTCACGCCGTACTTCGCGACGTACGGCCGGAACTCGGTGTATCTGTACGTGACGCTGAAATAGGTCCCCGGCGGGGTATGATCAGGGCGTGGTGACGTCCGGATCGCTTGCCGGCGGACAGAAGGCTGAGCGCCTCATGGCTCAGCCGCTGGACCGCTTCGCGGCGGCTGCGGCGGCGGCTGAGGGGCTGCGTCTCGCCGACCTCGCGCCGTCCGACGTCCTCGAAGTCCGCACGCGCAACACCCGCTACCTGATCTCCACCATTGCGCTCCGCGACTCCCGCGTCGTCGTAACGGGCGGGAGGTTCTTTCCCCTGCCTCGCGAGGCGCAACTGGTCGGGGCCACCCTCGGCGGCAGCGCGGTGAAACTGGGCTGGATCGGGTGCGGCTTCTGCCTGGAGCTCCTCCAGGACGGCCAGCGGATCGTCACCACCCGCGTCCGCGAGTTTCGGGTGATTGCCGGCGCCGGTTCGCTCGCCGGATCGCCCAACTGACGTGAATCGCCACAAATCAAGGTAGAATCAAGACATCCCTGACATGGTGCGGGCGCCGCCGCCGGCGCCGGCCAGCCCAGACGTGTGCAGGCGGCGCCGAGAGGCGCGCCGAACGGCGTTGAGGGGTTCCGGGTGGCGTCCCGCGCCCCTTTCGCGCAAGCAGCCGCCGGATTGCGACGTCGCACGGCCGGCCGTGAGACTGGCTCGAAGAACTGAAGGCGAAGGCTGAGAGATGAACGAACACGTGAAGCCTGGAACGACTCAGGATGCGGTCGCGCTGGTCGAGTTCGAGTGCGCCGGACTGACGGTGCGGCTCGATGCCGAGCTGCCCGGCGACACCGCCGCCATCACGCCCGTGGTGGACCGCGTGCTGGAACTGGTGCGCGAGTCCGGCTGCGCCCAGGGCAAGGAGTTCGAGATCGAGACGGCGCTGCGCGAAGCCCTCGCGAACGCCGTGCGCTACGGGTGCGAGCACAACCCCGAGAAGACCGTGCAGCTGTCGGTGGCCTGCGATCAGGAGCGCGGCATGCTTATCGTCGTGCGCGATCCCGGTCCGGGCTTCGATCCCTCGCAAGTGCCGACGCCCGTCGTCGGCGAGCAGTTGTTTTCGCACCACGGCCGGGGCATCTTCCTGATCAGCCAGATGATGGACCACGTCGAGTTCGGACACGGCGGGACGGAAATCCGCATGCGCAAACGGTTAGGCGCCCCGGTCGGCGGTGTGCGTGGCGATGAGGCCTTGACCGATCTGTGACCCCCGAAGAGTAGGATCTGCCAATGGCTAGTCGATTCCGGCTGCTGACCTCCGTCGATGAACTCGAGCCCATCGTGGCGGGGTCGTTGACGCGGCCGGTCCTGTTCTTCAAGCACAGCCTGACGTGCGGGACCAGCGCGTGGGCGCACGAGGAACTCGACGCGCTGCTGGCTGGGCCGCCCCTTGCCGCTGATGTCTGCGTCGTGCACGTGCAGACCAGCCGCGGGTTGTGCACTGCGATCGCGGAGCGCTTCGGCATCCGTCACCAATCGCCTCAGGCCCTGCTGGTGCAGGACGGCCAGGTCGTCTGGCATGCCTCTCATCATCGCCTGACGCAAGGCGAGATGGCGGCCGCCATCCATCAGGCCGCACCGCAGGCCCTTCCAGCCTGACGGGATTCTCCGCCCCCGGACGAGCGCTCCTGCACGTCCCGCCACCGAAATGGTGCCTGGCACCATTTCGAACCTGGCACAATTTCCGAAGCCCGGTTCCATGCTATGTTTCCCGGGTACCGGCCACCATCCCAGCGGGTTGTCGCGCAGGGACTTTTCTCGCGGAGCCATATCCATGAGTGCTGCTGCCGTTTTCCGTCGCCGCCTGTCCGTGGCCGTCGTGGCCGCCTGTCTCGTCGTGCTTGCCGGTCATACCCGCCTCGCCGGGCAGTCGGGGATCGAGACCCGTGACGCGAAGCAGGTGCAAGACGACGCCTTCGCCAAGCTCTACAAGGAGTGGACGGGGGACGCGAAATACGGGAGCCCGCTCGTCGATCATCTGCCGCTGGTGAAGGGGATCCCGACGCCGAACGACGAGCTGGGCTACTACGTCGGCGCGCCGAAGAAGCTGACCTACTACGCCGACATGCTGAAGTACTACCGCGCGCTTGCCAAGGCGACGCCGCGCGTGAAGATCGAAACCATCGGCAAGTCGGACGAGGGGCGCGAACTGGTGGTGGTATGGGTGTCGTCGGAGGCCAACATCAAGGCGATGGCGCAGAACCGCGCCAACCTCGGCAAGCTGGCCGACCCGCGCGGGTTGAGCGAGGCGCAGGTCAGGCAACTCATAGGCGCGACGAAGCCGCACTACCACCTCAGCGGCGGCCTGCACAGCGGCGAGACCGGCCCGTCGGAAATGCTGATGGAGCTGGTGTACCGGCTGACGACCGAGACGACGCCGATGATCACGCAGATCCGGAACAACGTCTACGTGTCGGTGACGCCGGTGGCCGACGCCGATGGCCGCGATCGCCAGGTGGACTGGTTCTATCGTGGTCTCGAAGCGGCCGACCAGGCGGCAGCCGCCGCGAAGACGGAGGCGGCGAAGACCGAGGCTGCGAAGGCGGCCGCCGCCAAGCCCGCTCCGGCGGCTCCGGCTCTGACTCCGGCGGCTGCAGCACCGGCTCCGCCAGCGCCACCCGCACCGCCCGTACCGCCTGTCGCGCCGGCTCCTCCCGCCGCGCCTGCGCCTCCCGCGGCCCAGGCTGCCCCGGCCGTTCCGCAGGCGCCCGCGGCACCAGCGCCACCTGCCGCCCCGGCTGCTCCGGCCCCGCCGAGCATCGGCGCGCTGCCGTACTGGGGCAAGTACGTCTATCACGACAACAACCGCGACATTAATCTCTCGCTCGTGCAGATGCGCGCACTGACCGAGTGGTATTACACGGCGCACCCGCCGATCATGCACGACCTGCACGAGTCGATGCCGCTGCTCTACACCTACAGCGGCGGGCCGCCACAGAACCCCAACCTGGATCCGATTCTCTTCGCCGAGCTGCCGTGGTTCTCGAACTGGGAGCTGGCGCAGATGACGAAGTGGGGGATGCCCGGCGTCTACACGCACGCCTTCATGGACGGCTGGTCGCCGGGTTACTACGCGTCGGTGGCGTACAACCACAACGGCCTGATGAAGATGTACGAGACGCAGTCGGGTCGCGACCCGGGGACGCCGGTCGCGGGCCGCGGCGGCGCGGGCGGGGGAGGCGGAGACGCGGCTCCTCCGGACGGACGTAGCGCGGCGCCAGCCGCAGAGGGCGGCCGTGGGGCGCAGGGGGCGCAGGGCGGCCGTGGGGCGCAGGCGACGCAGGGCGGCCGCGGTGAAGGCGCAGCGCAGGCCGGTCGCGGCGGCGCCCCCGCAGCGGAAGGCGGCGCTGGCGGCCGTGCCGCCCCACTTCCGACCGGGCGCGGCGGGGCGCAGGATCGCGAGTGGTATCGGGGTCTCCCGGTGCCGCTCAACGCGGCCAACAGCTTCACGCGGCGCGACAACACCAATTACATGGAGACCGCCATTCTGTCGTCGCTGCAGCTCACCTCCATGTTCCCGTCGACCATCGTCGAGAACTTCTACATCAAGACGCGGAACTCGATCGAAGACGGCAGGACGAAGCCGCCGTACGGATTCGTGATCCCGGTGCAGCGCGACATGACGAAAGCGGCCGAGCTTGTCCGCATCCTTCGAGTGCAGGGCATCGAAGTGGGACAGGCTACCGCCGACGTGAAGATCGGCGACGCCACCTATCCCGCCGGCTCGTACATCATCAAGCGCGATCAGCCCTACGGCCGGCTCGCCAAGAACCTGCTCGAGAAGCAGATCTACCCCGACACGCGCCTCACCACCTACGACGACAGCGGCTGGACGATGGGCCTCCTGATGCAGGTGGAGGTGAAGGAGATCGCGGACGCCGCCATCCTGAAGGTGGCGACCACGCCGGTAACGCAGGTGGTGCTAAAGGGCAAGGTGGCGGGCGCGGGCGCGGCCGGGATGGCCGTGGCGCACTACGGCTCGAACAACATGATTGCCTTCCGCTACCGGCTGAAGTCGACGCCGATGAAGATCGCCGAGAAGAGCTTCACGGCCGAAGGGCTCGAGTTCCCGGCCGGCTCGTTCGTGATCGCCGGGCCCGTGGCGCCGGCGGTGCGCGCGGCCGTCGAGGAACTGGGGCTCACCGGGGCCGCCCTCACCGCGCTGCCGCAGGTCGGGATGCACGAATCCGCGGCGCCGCGCGTGGCGATCTACTCCCAGTGGGCGACCACGCAGGATCTCGGCTGGTACCGCCTCACGTTCGACAACTTCGGCATCCCCTACGACCTCATCTTCAAGGAGCAGGTGCGCAAGGGCGACCTGCGCGGCAGGTACGACGTCATCGTCATGGCGGCGCAGAACATTACGCGGGCGATCGCCCTGCAGTCGGCGGCGTCGCGCCCGCAGCCGTATCAGAAGAGCGAGAAGTACCAGTTCCTGGGGATGTACGGCGAGACGCCCGACATGTCGGGCGGCATGGGCCAGGACGGCGTCGACGCGTTCGCCAAGTTCCTGGAGGGCGGCGGAACGCTGATTGCCGCCGGCGCCGCGACGCGCTTCCCGATCGAGTTCGGATGGGCGCACACGGTCGACGCGGAAGCGATCGCCGGTGTGGTCGCGCAGCGGCCGATCGTGCAGATGGCGATTGCGCGGCCCGAGCACCCGGTGTTCTACGGGTACACGGACAAGACGCTGCCCATCAAGTACGTCGGCGGCGTGACGCTGCGCGTGGGCGTGGCGGATCAGGGGAATATCCTGGCGCGCTACGTCGGCGGCGACGCGTCGGTGTTGAGCGGGTCGATGACCGGCGCCGACGTGCTCGCGCAACGGGTGGTCGCGGCCGACATCCCCGGCGCGTACAACGGCAAGGGCCGCGTCGTGCTGTTCGCGACCAACCCGATCTACCGCTGGCAGAACCACGGCGAGTTCAACATGGTGTTCAACGCCATGCTGAACTGGGCCTACGTGCCGCCGGCGGCAGCATCAGCGCCCGCCCTCTCGCCCGCGGCAGCGCCGGCACCCGCGCGTGCCCCCGCGCCCGCGCAGCCACCGGCGCTGCCCGGTTCAATGGACCTCGCGGATCGTCTCGACTGCCTGCGCGAAGGGCAACTGGCGCTGGTCGCCGCCCATCGGGGCCAGCCCGACCAGACGGCGGCCGAGAACGCCCTGTCGAGTTTCCGGGCCAGCATCGCCGCGGGTGTGCCGTTTCTCGAGATCGACGTGGCGACGACGAAGGACGGCATCCTCACCCTGATGCACGATGACACGCTCGACCGCACCACCACCGGGAGCGGGCGCGTCGATGCCCACACCTGGGCCGAGCTCCAGGCCGTGCGCATCAAACGGCCCGACGGTACCGTCCTCGACGATCGCCTGCCGACCTTCGCCGAGGCGCTCGAGTGGGGCCGTGAGGCCCACGCGTACTTCGAAGTGGATGTGAAGCCCACCACGAAGTTCAGCGACATCGTGACGGCGGTGCAGGCGGCCCGCATGGCCGACCGCGTGGTGATTGTCACCTACAAGCTGGCCGATGCGGTCACGATCCATGGGCTCGATGCCCGGCTGATGATTTCCGTGACGCTCGATACGCCGGAGGCCCTCGCCGAGGCGCGCACGGTCATCGACCCGCATCGCATGCTGGGCTGGACCGGCACACGCGATCCGCAGAAGCAGCCGTTTGCGGCCCTGCGCGCGGCCGGCATCGAGCCCATCTTCGGCACGCTTGGACGCCCGGGCGAGCGGCTCGATGACACGTATCTGGCCGACGGCAACGGGTCGGAGTACGTCGACCTGGTCCGGGCGGGCGCGGTGATGATCGCGAGCGATGCGGCGGCGGCGGCCCAGCGGGCCATCGGCGCCGGCTATCGCGCCTGCTTCAGCAAGTAAAAATTGCCCGGGGGCGGCGTCTCTTACTCCGCCCAGCCCGGGTCGTGCGCCGGCTTCGAGGCCGGCAGCAGTGGCAGCCCCTCGTGGGGCGACGTGCCCATCAGGCCCACCTTGTGGTAGACCCGGATCTTGTCGCGCGTGTCCAGGATGTCCAGGTTGCGCATCGTCAGCTGGCCGATGCGGTCCTGCGGCGTGAAGAACACCTCCTCACCCTTTTCCATCGTCAGGCGATCGGGATGATAGGTGAGATTCGGGCTCGTGGTGTCGACGATCGAGTAGTCATTGCCGCGCCGGAGCTCGACCGTCACGTCGCCGGTCACCGCGCGCGCCACCCAGCGCTGCGCCGTCTCGCGCAGCATGAGGGCCTGCGGATCGAACCAGCGGCCCTGGTAGAGCAGCCGGCCCAGCCGCCGCCCGTTGGCGCGGTACTGATCGATGGTGTCCTCGTTGTGGATGCCGGTGACCAGCCGCTCGTAGGCGATATAAAGGAGCGCCAGGCCAGGCGCCTCGTAGATGCCCCGGCTCTTGACCTCGATGATGCGGTTCTCGATCTGGTCGGACACGCCGAGGCCGTGCCGCCCGCCAATGGCGTTGGCCTCGAGGAACAGCGCGAGCGGCGTGGGGAAGCTCTCGCCGTTGAGGGCGACCGGCTGGCCCTCATCGAAGCGGACGCTGACGATCTCGGGCTTCACCACCACGTCTTCGCGCCACGACGCCACGCCCATGATGGGGTGCACGATCGAGACGCCGTTGTGGAGGAACTCGAGGTCCTTGGCTTCGTGGGTGGCGCCCAGGATGTTCGAGTCGGTGGAGTACGCCTTGTCGGCGCTCATCTTGTACTCGAGCCCGGCGCCCTCGAGGTACGCCGACATCTCGGCCCGCCCGCCCAGCTCCTCGATGAAGCGCTGATCCAGCCAGGGCTTGTAGATGCGCAGGCTGGGGTTGACCAGCAGGCCGTAGCGGTAGAAGCGCTCGATGTCGTTGCCCTTGTAGGTGCTGCCGTCGCCCCAGACGTGGACCGCGTCCTCCTGCATGGCCGCGACGAGCATCGTGCCGGTGACCGCGCGGCCCAGGGGCGTCGTGTTGAAGTAGAGATGGCCGGCCGTCGAGATGTGGAACGCGCCGGACTGGAGCGCGGCGATGCCTTCGGCCACCAGCTGGCCGCGGCACTCGATGAGGCGCGCCTGCTCGGCGCCGTACGTCATCGCCTTGCGCGGGATGGCGTCGTAGTCGGCCTCGTCGGGCTGCCCGAGATGGGCCGTGTAGGCGAAGGGAATGCCGCCGCGCTGGCGCATCCAGTGGAGCGCGGCGCAGGTGTCGAGCCCGCCCGAGAACGCAATGCCGATCCGCTCGCCCACCGGGAGCTGCTGAAGGATGTTCGCCATTCGATAATTATACTGCAAACTGCATAACTATGCATATCGACACCGGCGCATCGACGCCGGCGGCGGCGCGGCTGGCGTCAACCTGCCGTATACTCGGCGCGGCACCGCGCACCCGCGTGCCGTTTCGGGAGGGTAGCCATGAAACGCCGTGATTTCCTCAAGCACTCGTCATTGGCCGGGGGCGCGATGCTGGCAGGATCGCCTGCCGCCGTGCTCGCGCAGGAGCCCGTCCGCGAGTTCTACGAACTGCGGACCTACGAAATGCAGACCGGGAACCGGAAGGCGGTCCTCCACGACTACCTGGAGAAGGCCTGCCTGCCGGCGTGGAACCGCCTGGGCATCAAGCCGGTCGGCGTCTTCACCGTGCTCTCGGGCGCGAACGCGCTCAGCCTCTACGTGCTGATTCCGCACCCCGACCTGCCGAGCCTGGCGTCTGCGCCCGGTCGACTGGCTGGCGACGTGGAGTTCCAGAAGGCGGCCGCACCGTACCTGTCGGCCTCCATCGACAATCCTGCCTACGTCCGGTTCGAGACGTCGCTGCTGCTGGCGTTCCCGCTGGTGCCGCGCGTGCGCGTGCCGGCTGAAACCGCCGGCAACAAGCCTCGCATCTTCGAGCTGCGCACGTACGAAAGCCACAGCGAGGCGGCGGCGCTCAGGAAGATCGAGATGTTCAACCAGGGCGGCGAAATCGGGATCTTCGATCGCGTCGGCCTGCGCTCAGTGTTCTATGGCCAGACCCTTGTCGGGCAGCGCCAGCCCAACCTCGTGTACATGACCGTCCACACGGACATGGTGGCACGCGAAAAGGCGTGGGAGGCCTTCGGCAACTCGCCCGACTGGAAGACGCTGAGGGCAGACCCGGCTTTCGCCAACACGGTGTCGGCCACGACGGTGACCTTTCTCAGGCCGACGGCGTACTCGCAGATCTGAGGGAAGTCCCCCGGCGCTACTTCCTGACGATGGGATAGATGTCGCGCGAGGCGTGCTCGTAGGGAATCGTCGACACGTCGGCCGGGCCCAGGCCCGGCGCGTCGATGACCACCACCGCCTTCGCCAGCCCGTCCTCCACGAACCCGCGCCAGAAGTGGACGCGCGACTTGATGAGGATGAGGTCGCAGGCCTGCAGCGGGATGTTCAGCCCGCGCAGGATCCCAGGATTGGTCACCTGATCCAGCACCGGCGTCAGGATGAGCCGGTTGTCGCGGCCGAACGTCACGACCGCCACCGTGTCGTGCGGCGCGTACGGTCCGAGGAACTCGAGGGTGCCGTCGATCGGCACCGGCTTCCCGGCGAACTTGTCGCCCCACCCGCCCACGTTCACCTGCACGCGATCGCCGACCTTCGCCTTGCCCTTGATGGCGGCGATAGCCCGTTCGTCGGAGATGGTGGCCACGCAGAGCTTGCTGGCGCCCTGGCGGATCAGTTCCTCGAGAATCTGGCTGGAGTTGCCCGTGCGGTCCGAATGGTCCGCCACCACCACCGGCACCGTGCCCGCCTTCGCCGCCGCGAGGGCCTGGGTGACGCCGTCTTTCACTCCGGGCAGCGTCTTGCCCGCGAAGGCCTCGCGCTTCTTCCAGATGAAGTCCGACATGTCCTGTGCGATCTGATCGGCGAGCGCCTGGTTGTTGTTGGTGACGACCATGACGGTGGCGCCGATGTCGGTCACGTCCGCGTAGGCGAAGCCGTACGCCACCGACACGTAGGCGTCGCGCGTGCGCTCCTCCCACACCCGCGCACGCTCCATGATCTCCATCGACGGCGATGTGCCGGTCCCCTGGAAGACGCTCGGCGTGAGCACGCCCGGTTTGCGCGTGGCCTTGGTTGGCGTGAACGTGCCGCGGATCACGCGCAGCATCACGCGCGCCGCGCGCTCTCCCTGCAGCGCGGCATCGTAGTGGGGATAGCGCTTGATGATGAACACCCCGTCGGCCGCGTCCATCAGCTCGTGATCCTCGTTGGCGTGCAGGTCGAGTGTCACCATGATAGGGACCGCGGGGCCCACGACCTTGCGGACGCGCCGCACGATCTCCGCTTCCGGCCGCGCCACCTCCTTGACCGCCATCGCGCCGTGCAGCGCCAGGAACACGCCCTGGTACGGCCCCGTGGTCCGGATGTCCTTTGCGATGCCGTTCGCGTACTTGTCGAAGGCCTCCAGCGTCACCCAGCTGCCCGACGAACCACCTTTCGAATCGCGGGGCGACAGGATGCCCTGCAATTCCACGCCGTCGTACTCGCGGGCCGCAGCCGCGAAGCCGCCGATGTAGCCGCTCTGCCGCAGTACGGCATCCCCCTTGACCGGCGGGCCGTAGAACTCCCACTCGGCGACGCCAGTGGGGTCGGGGCAGAACGTGCACGTCTCGTGCGAGAAGGTCGCGACGGCGATGCGGATCTTCTTCGCCGGCGACGGCTGTGCAGCCGTGACCGGCGAAAGGAGCGCGCCGTTCGAGAGACATGTCAGCGCGAGGGCGAGAGCAATGGTGACGGCGTGGCGGTTCATGACGGCTCCCGAAATGTCAGTGGCGGCCGGGACGATTGTGCCCGGACGCGGAGTCGATGTCCATAGAATCGAGGGTCGCGCGGACATCGTTGAAATGGAGAGTGAACCAATAGTGCGGCCGCGCCGCGCAACAGTCGTTGCTTGCGACCAATCAGATCCAATCGTGGTCGTTCACCGTTCCGCCCGGATCGTAACGAAGCCCCACGCGGGAATCGTGAGCGGCCCGGAGAGTTCTGCGCCGGGCGTCTCCGATGTGTTGCTGAGGAACATGCGCTGCGGCGCGGGCGCGTCCCACTCCAGGCTGACCTGCTGCTCCGTGTCCGAGACGTTGTACAGCCGCAGGATCCACCCCCGCCCATCGTCCGAGGGCTTGAACGCCGCCGCGACGACGCGTTCGTTCGACAACCGCAGCCGTGCACGCCCGGACGGTTCGGCCGTCGCGGCCGGCAGCGCCAGCAGCGGCTGGCTCAGGCCCGTCGCGAGGCGCGTGGCCGCGGCAGGATCGTAGGCGGCGTGCCCCGCGATCGCGAACCTAAACGTGACGGGGCCCTCCTGGTACGCGCGGTAGTTGGTGCCCCAGTGGTTGTTCATCAGCCACGGGTAGAGCGCCTGCGTCGGCGGGACCGACGCCTGCCACACCTTCGGGTCGGTCTGCGAATTGAGCAGGTTGGCGGTGAGGCCGCCCAGTTGGACCAGCGGCGTGTCGAGGGTGACCCACGTGACGCCACGGCCGGTGGCGGAGACGTCCACCCAGTTGCCGACGGTGAACCAGTTCCGGCACGAGCCGGCGATCTGATCGGCGTCAGGCCGGATGACGCCGCCCAGCGGCAGTTCGAGCCTGACCTGGCCGCCCGGCACGTTGAACGGAAACGCCAGGTTGACGCTCTCCTTGCTCGACGGCGGGCGATAGTCGCCCTTCGGGCCCGCCGGCGCACGCCGTTTGTCGATGGTGGTGACAAGCCCCACGCGGTCGATGCCCGCGGCGAGGACGATCTCGCGCGAGAGGCGGGCGGCGCCAGGCGCGTCGGACTCCACCACGACCGAGGCGACCAGCGGTCCAGCGTCTTTCACGGTGACGCGCGCGGGTCCGCTGGTCGTGGCCTTGGCGGCATCGCTGCCGGTCATGAACAGGTACTGATTCATGGCGTGGGCCGACCGCGTGTCCACGAGGTTCTCCGGCTGCCCGCTGGACAGCAGTTCGGTGATGGCGCCGGTCGCGGGGTCGATCCCGACCGAGGTCAGGCCGTTGGTCACGCGCGTCGCCGACGCGCGCGCGCCGGGCCCGGACGGCGGCGCCGCGGCGCCGCGGACGACGCGGAATCGGCGCGCCGAGAACGGCGGGATGCCCTCGACCAGCACGGCCAGTTCGCCGGTTGCCAGCCGCTGAGACGGCACCGCGGCTCCGCTCGCGTCGAGTACACGATCGCCGCCGACCGAGAGCGCCGCCGGCACGCGCACGATGTCGGTTCGTATCCACGAGAGCGTGTTGACCACGTCGACGACCGATGCCGACTCGGTGGCCGGGCTCGCTTCAGCCAGCAGCTTCCTGGACAGCCGGTCGGCCTCTTCGGCGTAGCCGCGCTTGATCGCCCACTGATCCTTGACGAACGACTCTTCCGGCTGGGAGATGCTGTTCCACGCGCCCCAGGTGTGCTCCGTGTAGAGCAGGACCTTCTTCCACGCCGCGTCGGCGGCGGCCGACGGCCACGCCTCTGGCGCGCGCAGGGCCCACACCGTCCCGGCCTGTGTCATCCGGTCCGCGCTCGCGCGGTTCATCGCCGTCTCTCGCGCGGAA
>Ga0315275_10003707_pt1 | contig 14142 bp, 5 predicted proteins | sample YL17G03_0_MG_FD_205557 | JGI IMG/M metagenome (GOLD analysis project Ga0315275, IMG submission 205557) | Sediment microbial communities from Yellowstone Lake, YNP, Wyoming, USA - YL17G03_0 | ecosystem: Environmental > Aquatic > Freshwater > Lake > Sediment | place: USA: Wyoming | collected... | reverse complement strand
GAACGGCATCACCGGCGCAGATGTTCGATAGATTTTCAGATCAGCTTCATGCCCGACACCGAGGAGGTAGTATGTTGCCGGTTTGAGCGGAAGCGCAAACACTCCCGAGCTGTAGCTCCTCTTCCCTGTCCCTGGATGTGGCACGACGTGCTCGGCAATTCTGGTATACGGCCCATCCAGAACATCAGATTCGTACACCGCGAATGTGAGCCCCGTCTCTGTGGCGAGATCGAGGGAGGCGCTGAATTGCTGCAGTCCCGCTGGTCGTTCTACTGTGTAGATGTTCCCCTGCAGTCTCTTTGTCCCTCCGGCGCCGGATGTCAGCGTATCTCCAATCCACTCCCCTTCAGAGGACGATCTCAGTCGCTCCCCAATGGCGAACCGGAGCGTTCCCTGTCCGCTATTCTGAATTGTCATGATCACGGACGAGGAATCCCCGCCATGTAATGCCCTCATGACGGAATCGGGACGGATGGCTGCGACCGGAGGCAACGAGACAATGGCCTGAAGCACAACCTGATATGTGGGGTGTTGAGGATCATTGGTCGTCATCGTCATGATCGAGGCCTGTGGACCAACGGATGGCGGGAGGAATCGAACAGGGATAAGAGCGCTGCTGTCTCGGGCAACGAACACCGGAGCCGCTCGGAGAACCGAGAACGCCGCGTTTGCCGTCGAGAAGCCCAGGAGCCGCAGCGTATCGCATCCTGTGTTCCTTACAAACATATACGCAGTATCTGCGATATCGACGAATGATTCACGGAAGACCAGCGTATCGGTCGACGCAACCATGAACGGTGTGCCGTTGATGGTGAGCTGCACAGGGACCGTACGTCGCGGTGTGGCAGGGTCATTTGAGTTCACAGCAATCACTGCCGCGTACGTCCTTCCGCACTCGAGATCTTTCGTTGAGGCACGAACCGATACCGTGACGTTCCCGCCCGGAGGCACGGTGCCTTCAGACGGTGTCAACGTCAACCACGGTACTGTTGTGCCGGACCATACCATCGCATTGTAGAGCACGCGTCTGTCAACATCGTAGGGATATCCCTCCGGCATGGTTGAGAAATAGATACGATTCCTGTATGCGACAATGGCCCCGCTATCCTCAGGCACCGAAAAGGCGATCATCTCTCCATTCCGGACAGCTCTGTGCCAGCCGCCATCAACCGCGGCGCTGGAACCATTGCTCATATAGTAATACGAGGGAAAGATGCCTGAGAAAACGGGGCTGTTGGTCGGGAGGAACGAAGAAATATAGGTGCCGATGAAATTCACCCCATCGTTCCACCGGTACATGATGGTCGAGTCCAGCCCCACCAGGGGGGCCAGCCGGTTATGACGATGGAGCCAGCCGGTATTGAAGGTACCCGCGGTGATGATCAGCCCGTGACCTTCGTTCGTGTACTTCGCGATGGCATTGATTTCAGAATTCGAGAGGTACCCGTAGGTCGCATCGGGTCTGAAGGCATCAGAAATGAAAAGCACATTCGCGTTGCTTGCCACCAAGCCTTCGTACGTAATCGCCCCACGGAGTGAAGTGTAGTCGATCCGTACGGGGCGTGTGCCATAGTACGAAAAGTAAGCATTCAGGTAGTCCCATACACTGATGATACCGGCATCGCTCGTTCCCAATCCCCGCACAGCCGCGATCCGCACGGTATCACCGGCGACAACGAGAGGCGCAAGGTCTGTGGTCCGATCAAGAATAGCTGCTACCTGCGGCATCGCACCGTATGGGCTTGTTTCATTGCGCGGGACCGGTCTCCCTGAATTCCCGCCGGGCCCTGGTTCATACGGTGGACGCGCTGAGCGGACGGAATCGAATCCGCCATCTCCCTGGGAACGGTAAGATTCACCAAGTCCAAACGACAATGACCCCTGACCGGTATTGGTGATCGTAAGCGGGAGAGCGAATTCCTGACCCAGACTCAGCGTGAACTTCAGCGAGTCCGGCGAGACTCCGACGACCGGAGCGAAGAGTCCCTTCCCCAATAACACGACCTGGCTCATGGGATGTGATGCGTCGTTGCTCGCGATCTGCAGATTTCCTGCTTGCTCTCCTTCGGCCACCGGACGGAATTCGACCGGAACAACGCGCCTGCCCCTGGGAGGCAGATCGAACACATCCACGCCCAGCATCCGGAATTCGGCATTGGTGGACGTCATGCCATTCACCTTCAATGTGTCTGACCCCGCGTTCCAAACCTCAAGCAAGAGCGTATCAGCCCCCGGTGAATACACTTCCTCAAACCTGAGCGTGTCGGGGGAAACAACAATGCGCGGCACTCCAAGGATACGGGCGTCGAAGGGGAGACGCTCTTCGGGGTGGTTTGGATCGTTGCTTGTCAGTATGATTTCCGCGTGAGCCAGACCCGCGGGAACACGGCTTGCATGGACGGTCAGCAGTGTTGGCTGGCTTCCTGCAGGTTGAACCAGCGCGCGAGCAGGGGCAATGGAGAGCCAGGGGACCTGCCGGGCAACCCACCCGACAGCGTTCAGGAACATCCTCTGGTTATCGTCGCTGTAGTAGCCGACGTTCCACATGTTCGCAGCCAGACAGACAATGTTGCCAGCCCCGTAGGTCGAAGCTGCCATGAACGTCGAATCGAACACTCGAGCCAGCGATACAGCTGGCGGGCTCACAATCAGGTACTCACCGAAGTAACCATCCGAGATGAGTGTGTCGACATCCATTGTCACCGGGTGCAGGGTGATGTCGTTCACAATCGATTGAAAGATACCGGGTTGAAGGAATTCCGCCTCAATGCCTGCATAGTATGTCCAGTATGAAAGAGCTGTGGGATTGTATTGGCTCCCCGCAAGAATTCCTCCACCCCGATTGACGAATCTTTGCAGCGCAAAGACCTCAGGAACAGCAAGATAATTCGATACATCAAGGGCAATAACGACATCATAATGCGACAGTGTGTCGTCCACCAATCGTCCCTGGCTGAGAACAACAATCTCGGCACCGGCTGCCTTGAGATCCCTCACCAGATCCACAACTCCGAAGGACGCTGTGTCGACATATGAATGCACCTGATCAAAGAGTATTCTCATCCCTTGAAGGCTAAATCCGGGAGGGAGCGGTCCCTGAATTTGTTCCGGTCTTCTGGGCACTGACGCGTCAGGCGCTTCCGGCCTCACCGGGTGGTTCTGCTGTCCGAGAAGACGAGGGTCAATTGGTTTCTCTGGCATGGGCAGAGGCACCCCGCTGACAAGTCGTGCTTGAGCCCGCACATCGAGAATGCCCGGTCCGCCGTTGCCGATGGTCAGTATCACAGAAGTGCTCTCCGGCTCGGTCACCGTAACAAAAAACGAATCCGGGCTGACAGACATGGAGGGAGGCTCCGTGATCGTGAACGGGCCATCGCTCACATCAAAGAAATCAGATGCGTGAAGGTCCCGGACTCTCACCAGACATGAAGCGGAGAGTGTCGGCGGAATCAACCACGGTACACTCCCGGCTCCAGCAGGAAGACTTCCGACGACCGGCAACCACGTCGTTCCGTTGTCGGCGCTATAGGCAACATCAACAGAGTCAACGGAAGCACTGACCCACTCAATGTGCCGTGTGGTCCCGACCACCCACACTTCCCCCCCGTTCGGAGACGTAAGGGAGAGCATCCTCCCACCCGTCGTGGTGCGGAAGATGTCGCCGTTCCAGCTGATGGCAGTTCCAACCCTTCCGTTCGCGAAATGCACATCGCTAAAGCTGACCTGCGGCGACACAAACTGTCCGGTCCACGTGGCGCCGCCGTCTGTTGAGCGAAGGATCCTTCCGGATTCTCCGACGACATACCCGGTGTCCGCACCGGCAAAGGAGACTGCCCGCAGATAATTGAGCTGGCCAGTACTTATCGTGCTCCATGTGTTGCCGGCGTCTGTCGTCCGATAGATTTCCCCGCCGTACCCGGTGACCACTGCGACGGTTGGGCTCACAAGGCAGACGTCGCTCAACGAATAGTTGGTGCTCACGTACCGCGAAGTCCAGGTGGCGCCGGCATCTGTTGTCCAGAGGGAGAGGCCGTTGTCACCCAGGACCAGGCCGGTTCTCTTATCGATGAATGAGACTCCGTGGTAGTAGTAGGAAGAGCCGGTCGTGACCAAAGTCCAACTCACCCCTCCATTGGTGGTCCGGAGGACCGTTCCGTTCGAACCGACAACGTAACCGTTTGACGCATCAGGAAAAGAGATGCCAAGGAGCGTCTCAGTGGTGACAGACGATGCCTGGACCCAGGTTGCTCCCCCATCGGTGGTCCGCAGGATCATCCCGTAATCCCCCACGCAGATCGCTCCCTTCCCTGTGAGCTGGGCAACAGCATACAGGTATCCAGAGATGCCGCTGTTCTGTGACAGCCAGGATTTTCCACCATTCGTGGTGTGGAGAATAGTACCGCTGGTCCCCACCACCGTGCCGGTGTCCTCGCCGCAGAATGATACTCCCATGAGTGAATTGTATGTGCCACTCACCTGCCTGTACCAACCTTGCTGGGATGTGGCTACACCGGCAGTCAACACCAGAGAGGCAGCGAGAACGAAAATGACAAGCCGTCTATGCTTCATGATGCACCTCCGTCACTAAGTATGAATGGACCCTTGCATGCAAAGATGATAGCATGGCATCGGAGCGCCCGGAACGAGCGGGGATTTCATGGAAACCCCTCACCGGACCCAATGGGAACACGGAGCTGAAATGGACGGCTCCGTGGATGGAGCACCTGAAAGATCACAAACGGCAAACGAACAGTTGTCAGGAAATTGTCAAAAGAATGTCTCAAGAGAGTCCAGGAGTTTCTGGTCTCTCGCGCGCTAAGGGAGGAGGAGGGTGCACACTCCGAACACAATGCCAGATCACCGACAGCTACAGACGGGGGGAGAGGGAGGTGCGCAGCCCGGATGAGCCGACTATGGTCAGTGTCCATGGGTATGACACCTCGTTCGCTGAGAATGCTACGGCCAACGACGAAAAGAACGATCTTTAGAAGAACCCGGCGGCCGCGCTGCATTGTCGGCCTGTGGTAGTAGATGGACGAATGGAGGTAGTACCACTCACGGGAAGTTACTTCAAATTCCATGCTCTGTCAAGCTTGAGGACACCTGACCACGCGCCAATCTGGCTCCGCTAAGCGGCACCTGGAATAAGGTTTCCCCAACATTTTGCCCATCTTCTCGTATCATGAAAGAGAAACACCACCAAAGGAGCGGTCATGGACCCGCGGGGCACTCCAAACCCGACTGAAACCCGCCTGCGAGATGCACTTCGCCAGGATATCAAAAGACCTGACCTCTGGTCTTCCGTCAAACGGGATTTTGCAGACGTCAGAGAGTTCTATATAGATTCAGAGAAGAAATCCCGTCTGGACGATATGGGATGGCTCAAGGGGACCATCTACCTCCTCTGGTGGATGCTGAAAAGCATGATTCTCAAACTTACCCCCGCCCGGAGGTTGTTGCTGCTCATGGGCGCGTTGTTTGTCCTGGCCGGTCAGACGGTCCATGTCAACGACAGCAGCACCGTCACCTATAACTGGCATATGCTTGGCGGTATCATTCTCGTGTTTGTCCTCATGCTCGAATTGAAAGACAAATTGCTCGCGCGGGATGAACTGGAAGCGGGACGCAAGGTTCAGAAAGCTCTCACACCCGAACCAAGCCCCTCGATCCCCGGCTGGTCCCTCTGGCTCTATACAAGACCGGCGAATGATGTCGGCGGGGACCTGGTGGACCATCTTCGCATCGGACCGGAGAGGCACGGCCTGGTCCTCGGGGATGTCGCAGGAAAAGGTCTGAAGGCAGCCCTGCTGATGGCAAAACTGCAAGCAACGCTTCGGGCACTCGCGCCAGACTATCCCGCGATCTCCGCGCTTGCATCAAAGGTGAACGAGATCTTCCATCGTGACAGCCTCCCCAATGTCTTTGCATCGATGCTCTACGGCGAGCTTGACACTTCCGCGTACCGGATCCGATTCGTCAATGCGGGCCACCTGCCGCCGATCATCCTCAATTCCTCGGGTATCAAAGAGATGGCCAAAGGCGAGCCGGCACTCGGATTGATGGATGTTGCCAGGTACACCGAGCAGACAGTCGAGATGCAGACGGGAGACGTCTTTGTCGCCTATTCGGATGGCCTCACCGAAGCCAGAAATCTGCAGGGCGAGTTCTATGGCACGGAAAGGTTCTTCCGCCTCCTGAAGACGCTGGCAAGACGAAGTGCGCAACAAATCGGACAGGCGATAGCAGCAGACGTGGAACAATTTGTCGGCGAGGCACGCCCCCACGATGACATCTCGATGATCATTGTCGAGAGGGATGAAAGGTAGGAAGGCGGAAGCAAGAAACAGAAACCCCTGACAGGACACGGTCATGCCAGGGGTATCTAAACCCTTTGACTGCTTTCCCGATTACTTCTGAAGCACCATCTTCCGTACTTCCGAATACTTGCCTGCAGACATCCGGTAGAAATAGACACCGCTCGAAAATCGTGACCCGTCGAATTGCACTGCGTGCTTCCCGGACTGCCGTTCTTCGTTCACGAGTGTTGTCACCTCACGTCCGAGGACATCGTACACCTTCAATACCACCCATCCGCCATTATCCATCTCCCATCGGATTTCAGTCTTTGGGTTGAACGGATTGGGATAATTCTGCATGAGCGCGTACCGCCCGGGGACTCCATGGTCGGTAACGGCATCAGGAGATGGGGGATACAACAGAAGGTTTATGTCGTCGATATAGATTCCGTCCCGCGTTACATACCCGTCGCTCTCAAAGCGGAAGCGAATCATCTTTGGAGGAAACCACAGGTATTGTCCAAGATCGATCACGTCCTGCACCCAGGCATGCCGAATTCCGGCATATCCTGGCGAGCCAACGGGGACTTGCTGCGAGACCCCCGAGCCGTTCTGCGTGTATCTGCCTTTGAGCGGGATCCAGGAGGTTCCGGCGTCACTCGAGATCTCGACCCTGGCATAATCATAGTTCGTCTCGATATCCCACTTTGTCCAGAACCGTAGTTCCGCGGCCGACCCGTAGAGCGCAAATGAACTGTCGAGCGTAAATGTCGTAACAGTATTGTCCAAGTAGTAGCCTGTGGGGCTGTCAGCAAAGGAGTGCGTCCCGGAGTGTGCCTGGGCTCGCGTTGTGTCCCACCGTGCCGGCCTGTTCGAGACAGATATCCAGTGTGAACGCGTCGACTCGGCATCGTCCGCATAGAGAACCGATGCAGGTCCGAGATAGAATTGCAGCGTGTCGACCGCGGTGCCCCCCTGACATGTCGTGGTGAATACAACGCGCACAGGCTCCCCGGCATAACTCCCCTTCTTCCGGTATGCCTGTACTGCCAGCGGAGACGAAGTCTGCCACAGAACCGCCTGGAACGTGGAGTCCACAAAATCGAGATCATCTGAGTGGACGGTGAGATCAACCGTCAACGACGATTCTTTCATGCCTTTGTTGACGAACGATACGTCGAAACGCACGGGATCGGCGTAGCTGGTGTCATGGACGACGATGTTCGTGGTGGTGATGTACTCCCCCGCGGCATGTGCGAGGTACAGGTTGGCCGGGAGGTTTTCCCGCGCGATGGGGAGAATCCTGGACGGCACTGCCCAGAAGTAGTCCACTTCATTCCCGACCTCAGGAGTCATTGAGAAAATTCTCGGTTTCGCTCCTGTTTCACCATACATCCAATCATCGGAATCGCCGTTGGTTACGTACCCCACTGTCTGCCCGCCGGTGCCGTATGTGTAGCGGTTCACCGCGGTGAGGTCATCACCGAGCCGCCGGTATACCAATGAGTCGCCGGTATCCGTGTCGCTGTACCCCCAGGGATAGACAAGCAGTTGTCCGAAAGTATGATAGTTCAACGCCACCGAAAAACCTTTGGCAATACAAAAATCACGGACTACTCGTGTTTCGGGTTCTGAAAATGCCGACGCCCCTCGGTAGGTTTCATCGGAGCCAATACCGCTCGATCCAACGTTGTCGTGCCCCCACTGGAACCCGTAGTTACGGTTCAGGTCCACCCCGATCGAGGCATCGGCGTTCATCCTGCGGTTCTTCCTCCACATTCCTCCCCCGTCCGGGTTTGTTAACTCGTTGTATGCGTACCCATCCGGGTTCACAACCGGAATGAAATAGAGTTCCCGGTGATCCAGGAGGTCAGTCACTTCAGGGTTCGTGCCGTAGTTCTCCAGGAGGTACCACATTGTATAGACCACCGTCATCATGCCGGGCGCTTCCCTCGCATGGTGGAGTCCGGTGTACAAGGCACGCGGCTCGGCTTCGTCCGCAGCAGCATTACGCGATATCTTCACAGCCCAGATGGGAAGCCCTTCGATGGAAGCACCGATCGAATCTTTGGCGGTGATCAACGTTGGATAGAGCGCATGCATCGAGTCAAGTTCTGCAGCGACCTCGGCAAGAGTGAGGGATCCACCCATCGAGCCGAGGTGAAAATGAACGGCGTCCGTCGACTGTTTCGCCAAAGAGGAAAGGTAACGCCGATCGGCGGTCAACCGCTCCGCGTAAAATTCGTGCCAGTCAGGTATGAGTACGGAATACGATATTCCCGCCCGCGCCAGCTTGTCGAGTTCCCCTGCGCTCAGAAACAAATCCAGCCATCGCCCGGGGCGGCCGCCGACGTCGTCGAGCGCCAGACCCAGACGGCCAAGGCTCACGAGATCATCCTTAGACCTCAATGGGATTCGAACCTGGCTGTACCTCTCTTGCGCGACAACAAAGGAGGACAGAAGGAATCCAACACTGACCACGAGTATTGCTTTTCGCATGTTCATAACTCCATATCGTCCTGGATTCCTGCGTTGACATCTACCGAATGAGCAACATCTTCCGCGAAGCGACAAAGCCGCCATTCCCATGGGTCGACAAAATTTCCAGACGGTACACATAGATTCCACTCGCCAGGGAAGACCCATCGAATCTGACGGTGTGGATCCCAGCCGGTTCCCGACCATCAACCAGCACCGCCACCTCCCGACCCAGAAGGTCGTAGACGGTGAGCCTCACACTGCTGGCCACTGGCAACCCCGCCTGCCCGGCGGGCAGGTGATACCTGACAACTGTTGTCGGATTGAACGGATTCGGGAAATTCTGCTCAAGCGAAAACGCAAGAGGAATTATTTCTCTGCCGCCCGCAATGCCGGTAGTTTGAGAGGAAAGAAGCTTCCTTTCGTACACGCCATTGCTGTGCGTCGCAAGACGGAGAACCCTGTTTGAAGGCGACACCGTCAGGTCCCCCACGATAACCGCCTCCGGCAGACCATCGTTGAAGGGAGTCCATACTGCGCCGCCATCTGTCGACACATGGACCCCCAGATCGTTCCCCGCATAGACATGCGAGCTGTTGAATGGGTCCACCACGACCGCCGTCCCGGGAACGTCGGCCAGCGTCGCGCTGATATCGGTCCAGGTCTCTCCGGCATCGGTCGTCTTGAAGAGATGCCCCGCACCAAATCCCCCCATTGCCGCATACACGATCGCAGAGTTGTTGGGATCAACAGCGAGATCCATCAGGTAACGATCAGGCAAGATACCGGTGACGTTCGTCCAGGTCGCTCCGCCATTTGCGGTCCTGAACACGTGCGCCCTGGTTTGGAGTGGCGCCGTCCCGACATAGACGGTGTCAGGGCTCGTTCGACTCACGGTTATCGAGAGACCTGGATTGCCGTCGAGAGACACTCCACCGTTGGTGGCAAACCAGTTTGCGCCGGCGTTTGTTGACTTCCAGACCACGCTTCGTGCATGGTACAGAACACTCCGGTTGGAAGGCGCAATCGCAAAGGGGGAATTCCACGCCGCAGCACCCGAGAATCCTGCGAAGCCCAAAGGATAGCTCAGGCCCCTGTCGGTGGACTTGTAAATCCCGTCTCCTCCCCGGCTCCCGGCATACATCGTGCGGTCATCAACGGGATCGATCGCCGTCCACCCCACTTCATCAACTCCCCCACCCGCCCAGTCGAACGACCCACTGTACTGGAATCCGAAGTGGTCCTGAACTTGACCGAGCGCAAGCATGGAATCTGTCGTCGAGTTTGAGAATCCATTGTAGAACTGGCTGGTCTGCAGGCCCTGGCCTACATACTGATAGCTGAGGCCGAAATCATCCGACCTCCATACGCCACCATCGTCAACAATATAGAGGATGTCGGGGTTCTTCGGATCATGGGCATAATTGTGGAGATCGGCCCACGTGTCCGGCACAGCTGTCATGGTACGACCGCCGTTCGTGGACCTGTACGCGGCTGTCTGACCCCCGCGCACGATCTTTGACGAATCCGCCGGATGGACGGCAACGAAATGCGAATACCAGCCCTGGACGCCGTGGACGGTCTGGTTGCTCACCTGCGCCCAGCTGATACCAAAATCCGTCGTGCGCCACAATCCTCCCCCGCCGTCAATGCTGTCGGCAACGTTTGCGTAGACAACATTCGGATGGGCTGCATAGACCTCCAGCAGCGACTTCCCGGAAAATGCAGGAATGGTGTTCACCCTGGTGAATGTCGCGCCGGCATCATGGGAGTAATAGATGCCCGCCCCCGGCGAGGCAAAGTTTCCACATGAAACAATGATCTTCGCCGTGTCCACAGGATGAATGACAACATCAACCGCCATCACGACATTGTGAATGTTGATCCAGGAAACTCCGCCATCGGTTGACCTGTACAAACCCTCGGACGTCGCAGCATACACCGTTCTTGTATTGAGTGGATTGATATGGATTGCTTGAACCCCGCGCTGGTTGTCGTACGACCAATCAAGACTGAGGCTCCACGTGGACCCTGCATCGGTCGATTTCAGGATTCCCATGCCGTAGCTCCCGCGCGTGGTTCGAACAAGCATTCCTCCGACTGATCCGCCGTACATGTACACCTCGCCCGTTCCAAGGTAGAGTACATTTGTGTCTGCGGGATCGATTGCGATTGCATTCACTCCAAGAACCGGAAAACCCGTCGGTACCCGTTTCCAATCGGATCCACTACCTCCGGTGAAGGATCTCCACAATCCGCCGCTCGCGGCGCCGGTGAAAATCGTGGAAGGGTTGAGCGGGTTGATGGCAATGCTGGTCATGCGGCCGGAGAAATTCACCGGCCCTACGAATCGCCAGGGCGGGGTCGTTGCTTCCCGGGAGAGCTTCAGCGAGGAATACCGCTGCTTGACGAACGCCGCGAAAAACCGATCAGGTGGTATGTCGTTCCCCGGGTAGGCCCGGGAAGCGGTCCAGAACTGGAGTGCCTCAAAAGCACCCGATCGATCCTCTCCTTTCTCGGGATTGGGTAATCTATGCGATGGAATGAACGTCAGGTAGAACGACAACAGGAAGAAAGCGGCTGCAACGAACACTCGAATGGCAGATTTCATCCAAACCCCCAAATGCGGAGCCACTTGCGTCCTCCAAAGATGGACCCATCAGGATCTCTTCATCGGCCGCAATTTCCTGTACCAGGCACAAATGTACTGAGATTTGGACAGCGAGTCAAAGAGCGATGGGCATCCTCGATGAATTGGGAGACCCCTTTTCTTCCCATCATGGCAGCATCCTACACGTATCTACATTGTATCAGCAATCGATGATTGGTCCCTTTCTTCAAATTGAGAAAACATTGTGCTGCGCACGCCATCAATCAGTCGTACGATCTGGTACACTTTGTGTAATCATTTGGACTCAGCATGTTCTCACAAGTGACGGAGATATGAGCCAATGAGCCCATGGAATGGTGTCGCCGACTGTCCACACTGCGGGTGCAAAGGGACCTTACTCGTCAGTGGACGAGCAAGCGACATAGAGATTGAAGGCTGCTGGGTGTGCGGATTCGGAACGAAAATGAGCTCGGAAGAGGTCGAATTCATCCCGCTGCATCAACTGAACTTGAAACGAAGGTCAGGTCAGTACAATCGTCCTCTGAACTAAGCACATCGGTCCAGAAAAAGAACGTTTCGAGGGGTAGCCCCGCTCCCGATCGCCGGTTACAAGCATCCTCTCCATATTGTTCGCCTTCCTGAACGACTCCTTGAATGGCTATTCTGTGTAGCATAGAATCATTTCTACACGCAGGAGCGTGCAGCCGCGAGATCTGTTCCAGCGCGGCGGCCAAGTGATGTCGGAAATATGCCCCCCAAAACGCTAACCTCCATAGAGATGAATACTCTACAGGCCTGGCCCGCAGGCAATTCGCGTAAGCAAGAAGGGCAAGGCGGAGCATAAGAGAGGGTTTGTTCAAGGCTACCAGTCACAAAACGCTCATTTTGAGCCAATTGGTGGCTTTGTAAGTCTTACAAAGTGAATATTTTTTTCGTTTCTGAGAACAAAGTCAAACTTTCCTGTGTTATATTTGTACCATGAAAAAGATCGTTTCGAACATTTGCCGACAGTGCGGCAAGGACTTCCAGGGAAGTTCAAGTCTTCGCTATTGTCCTTCTTGCCGCAAAAAGGAAACACAGTACAAGGTTCAGCGCGAGAAAATGCGGCGGAGTCTGCCGTACTATCTCAAGACAGACATCTGATCGTTCGAGGTTGATGCTGTTGTTGGATCTCTCTACAGAGAGATGGCTTTCTTCCAGGCTGAAAAAAGCGAAAAGGGGACACCTGTCCCCTTTCGCCGTTTCTTCCCGCCGTCCAAGCCCGCCACAAAGCGGCCCCAGCTGCCTCTATGAGGCGTTTGCTCACTTCACAAATCGAATCGTCACCGGATAGCGGAACTTCTCACCCTGATTTGCCTTCAACCCGGCGACTATCACCATGATGAGGCTGAACAATGCAAGAGCGGCCAGCAGAAGTATCCCGATGAGCAATAAGATCAGCACGATGGCAACAACATAGTAGATCGTCATGCTGATTTGAAAGTTCAGCGACTCTTTCCCCTGGTCGTCAACAAAGGCGTAGATGTCTTTCTTGATCAGCCACACGACAAGCGGGCCGATGATGTGCCCGAGCGGGATCACAAATCCGGCAAGAGCTGACAGGTGAGCAAACATCGCCCACATGTTCTGATCACGGACGTCGACTGCCGGCTGCTGGGGGACAGGGGGAACTGGTGATTGCGGATCCATGGACAGCTCCTTTTTTGATGGTGGATGATGGTCAGTGACAGACCGTGCGGACCAGGCGAAGGAAATTTCCTCCGAGCACTTTCCTGACGTCCTCCCTGCTGTACCCCTTCTGCAGCAACCTGAGCGTCAGGGCCGGTAGGTGCGAAACATCCTCGAGCCCGAACGGTGCCGGAGACATTCCGTCATAGTCTGAACCGAGTGCTATATGATCAATCCCGACAAGATTCCTGATGTAGTCAATGTGCCTTACGACGGTATCGAGCGTCGCGGAATTCGTGCTGGAAAGAAACGCCGGATAGAAAACGACCCCGATCACTCCTCCCCCGTTCGCAATGCTCAGGATCTGCTCATCCGTCAGATTTCTGTAATGATTCCGGAGCGCCCGAGCGCCGGAGTGGCTGGCGATGATGGGGTTCTTCGTGACCGAGAGGATGTCTTTGATGGTCTGCACGCCCACATGCGAGACATCGATGATCATCCCGAGAGAATCCATGGTCTGTATCACCTGACGTCCGAACGGGGATAACCCCTGTGATGCCGAAAGCGGGTCCTGGGCCGAGATAGCCCACGCGGTGCTGTTGTTCCATGTTATGGTCAGGCATCTGACGCCACGATTGTAGAATGCCTCCAGCTTCGACAGATCGTTCTCGATGGCATGCCCCCCTTCCACTCCCAGCAATCCCGCAAAGATGCGGTTCGATGATAGATCAGTGAGGTCAGCAAATGACCGTGCCTGTGCAAACGTATCGACATTTGCCGCAATCTCATTCTCGAATGCATCAATCATTGCCATCGCGCGCGCATATGGAGCGGAGGCGTACGCCGAAGGATCAGCCCAGATGGCAAAGAGCTGCGCGTCGTATCCCCCCTTGCGGAAGCGTGGCAGGTCCGAATGCTCCGACGTGTGCAGAGGCCCAAGAGAATATCCGTCCATCACTTTCTCGATAACATCATTGTGAAGGTCGATCACGAACGCCCGATCATGCACCGTCTCCATTGAGAAATCAATCGTCATGGTACCGCTGGTCAGCGCAACCTGCGTCGACTCAGGTTCGTAGTCCAGCCGCG
>Ga0315275_10003706_pt1 | contig 14143 bp, 15 predicted proteins | sample YL17G03_0_MG_FD_205557 | JGI IMG/M metagenome (GOLD analysis project Ga0315275, IMG submission 205557) | Sediment microbial communities from Yellowstone Lake, YNP, Wyoming, USA - YL17G03_0 | ecosystem: Environmental > Aquatic > Freshwater > Lake > Sediment | place: USA: Wyoming | collected... | reverse complement strand
CCCGCACTGCCGCTCGAGCTTGGAAATCGTCTTGCCCTTCCTTCCAATCACGTTCGCCATGTCGTCAGCGTCCACGCGCAAAATCGCCTTCCTGCCCTTTACTTCGAGCTCGAAATCGCGCGCAAGGTGGGAGAGGATCTTCCTGAGCTTTTCCTCTCCTTTCGTGCTTTTTTCGGTCTCCTCGGCAATATTGACTGGAAGCACGACGGTCTCCTCCCCGAACTTGTAAATCTCGAACTCGAGCTTGCCGCTTTCGAAATCATGCACTTCGATGACCGGGCGCGCCAAATCCTCCTCGATCATGCCGGTTGGCACGCGCACCAGGAATTTCAGCGCATAAATCTTTGTAACCGCGCCGCCCCTGATCAGAATGATAGTGTCAATCACCTGCGGAATCATGCCGAGCTCGACCCGGTTGATGAACCGCTGCACCGCGTCTATCGCCTTGTTCGCGTGCAGCACCCCGACAAGCCCGACTCCGGCAAGCCGCATGTCCGCATAGATGACGAAATCCTCGGTTTTCCTCATTTCATCATAGATGCTGTAATCAGGCCGCACAAGGAGCATGATATCGTTTGTCTTCTCAAAGCTTCCCTCGAGCGGTGCGTACTGGGTGATGTTGTCCCCGACCTGCAGGTCGCGCGGGCTTTCCATTGTTTTCACAATCTTCCCCTGCTCTGCGTAATATTCCGCGAGCGCTGCCGCAAAGGTGCTCTTTCCGCTTCCGGGCGGGCCGCAGATGATTATTCCCTCCGCGGTTCCGCGCAGGCGGGTCCTGAGCTTCTCGCTGAGCGAATAGTCATCGAGCCTCATCTTCCTTATGGGCTTGACCAGCGTTATCTCAAACCCGTCCGAGAAAGGAGGCTTAGTTATCACAATCCTGTACGGCCCCATCTGTATGACTGAAGCGCCTTTCCGGTCTATCTCGAAATAATACGCGATGTTTCTCTCGGTCGCCTCCACTATCTCCTTTGCAATGTTCCGCACATCGTTCGTCGTAAGCTTCTTGTCGCCCACGGCGGTAAGCGTCACGCTTCCGGGCTTCCCGATTTTCGCCATCGGCACGAGCCCGTCGCGCAGGTGCACAGACATTGTTTCAGGCGTGAAATATTTCTTGAAAGAAAGCTCTTTCAGCTCTTCGTGGGCATGGAGATAGATCACCTTCACGCCCTCGACAACCGCGACCTCGTGCTGGACCTTGTCCCCGGTTATGAGGGTTGCGCCAAGCTCCTTTGCCAGGCCGCGCACCATCGCGTCTATCTCGCCCTTTTTCGCCCCGGCAATCTGGAAATCCGACGGCCTGTTGCCATGGAACTCAATTTCAATGTCGTATTTCTCCCCTTTCCCAATCTCCTTGAGCTCGCGCAGCACCGAGAACCCCGCAAAACCGGTTTCCTTCCCCGAGTTCGCCTGATGCTCGAGCTCGGCAAGCGTGGCAGCGGGTATGACCAGCGTTCCACTGACTTCCTTTTTCTTCACGAGCTCGAGTATCCTTCCATCTATCACGACGCTCGTGTCAGCAACGAAAATTGAATCCGGCATGAAAATCACTCTCGCAATTGCCTTGGAAAAGCAGGTTTAAAATGAAATTCCCTGCCGAACCAAACCCTTACAATAAGAAAACGCTTTAATAACCTGGATGGGAACTCATCCCGTTAACGTTAAATGAATTGCAAAGGTGATACGATGGTTGAAAAGAAAGAGGAATGCTGCCACGAAGGGCATGGCCACATGTGGGCCATGAAGCTCGGCGTCCTTGCAGTGCTGCTCGTCGCGGTTTTCGCAGTCGCGTATTTCGGGAACCAGAACGCCCAGCTCATCGCAAAGGCGCTTGGGCCGGGGGAGCAGAAAGACACGATTTCCGTCTCAGGCTCTGCGCAGATAAAGAGCGCGCCGGACACGGCATATGTCTATGTCGGGATAAGCACGCTCAAGCCGACCGCGCTCGAGGCGCAGGCAGAGAACGCGAGAGTGATAAACAGCATGACGAATGCGCTCATGTCACTCTCATCAGTGCGCGTGGAAAAGATAGAGACCGACCAGTTCAGCATCCAGGAGGAGAGGGAGTACATCCAGAACCCGAAGGAGAACGAGAGCAACTGGCGCTCGCTCGGCTACCGCGCAACCCACATCGTGAAGATTAAGATTTCTGATGTTGACCGCGCAGGCACCATCATCGATGTTGCGCTCTCATCCGGAGCTAACAACGTGGACCACGTGAGCTTCGAGCTCAGCGACACTGCCCGCCAGCAGGTGACGAACGAGGCGCTCAAGCAGGCTTCGCAGGTTGCCAAGGCAAAGGCGCAGTCGACAACAGGCGCGCTCGGAGTGAGGCTCGGAAAGATAACGAGCATCTCCACGTCAGGCACAGGCTACTACCCGTACAACATCTACAAGAGCTATGACATGGCGGGTGCGGCAGCTGAGCCGACGAACGTCGCACCGAGCGACGTGACAGTTAGCGCGGACGTCTCTGTAGTCTATGAGATACTGGAACAGGCGCGCCAGTAATCGCGCCAATCTTTCTTTTTTTATTTTTCTTTCCTTTTTTGCTTTTTTCTTCGTTTCGTGCCGAACCACCAGCTTTTTATTTGTTTCTTAACAATTGTTAACTGTGTGACACGCCGCAGGCTATGCCCATTGAGGCAGCCTAGGCTGGTGCGCTCCGAGTACTGAACTCGCGCACCTGCAGCGTGTCAGTGATTTGAATGAGAACCCCATGCCAAGTGGCGCACTGGTACCTGATACCTGCGATAACCGCCGAGCTTTCGCGCAGGCTAATGAAGCTCGGGATGAAACAGAGCGCGATAGCGAAAGTGCTCGGGCTCACGCCGGCAGCAGTCTCGCACTACGTGAAGAGCAAGCGCGGGAGCGAGCTCAAGCTTTCCGAGAAGGTGAAGAAGCGGGTGGAGCTGCTTGCAAAGGACATTTCGAAAAAGGCAGTGAGCCACGAAACCATAATCCTCGAGGTCTGTGACATCTGCAGCCTTGCACGCAGGACAGGCGGGGTGTGCCACATGCACAACAAGATAGGGGGAAGCAGGAAAGACTGCGGAATATGCGGCAAAATAAAATGCTAGCTTCTTACAGGGGATTTTATGGCGAGGAGAATCTATCTTGACAATGCCGCAACAACAATGCTCTGCAAAGAGGCTTTCAGCGCGATGAAGCCATATCTCTTCACGAAATACGGCAACGCCTCTTCCCTGCATGCTTTCGGCAGGGAGGCGCACGAGGCGCTTGAGATGGCGCGCTTCTCTGTTGCAAAAGCGCTCAATGCCGGCAAGGACGAGATAATCTTCACTTCCGGAGGGAGCGAGTCTGACAACCTTGCAATAATCGGCGCAGCGCTCGCGAACAAAAACAAGGGAAACCATATCATCACGGGCGCTTTCGAGCACCATGCCGTTCTTAACACTTGCAAATACCTCGAAACACAGGGATTCAGGGTGACTTACCTCAAGCCTGACCGACAAGGAATTATCCAGCCGAGCGAGCTGAAGAAAGCGCTCACAAACAGCACCATTCTCGTTTCTATCATGCACGCAAACAACGAGATAGGCACAATCCAGCCGATTTCAGAAATGGCAAAGCTTGCGCATGAAAAAGGCGCGCTTTTCCACACGGATGCCGTGCAGAGCGTTGGAAAAATACCAGTTGATATCAACAATCTCGGAGTGGATTTGCTCTCGCTTTCTGCGCACAAGTTCCACGGGCCGAAGGGAATAGGATGCCTCTACATAAGGAAAGGCACGAATCTCGTGCCCCAGATACGCGGGGGCAGCCATGAAAACGGGCTGCGCGCAGGCACAGAGAACGTTGCAGGTGCAGTCGGGCTTGCAACCGCCCTTGAAGTTGGAATTAAGCACATGAAAAAGGAAATGGCGCGCCAAACAGCGCTCCGCAACAGGCTAGTCAAGGAAGTTCTCAAGATAAGGGGCGCATGGCTTAACGGGCACCAGACGCTTCGCCTGCCTGGGAATGCGAATTTCGGGTTCAAATACATCGAGGGAGAAGGCATGGTGCTCCTGCTTGACTCAAACGGAATAGCAGCTTCTACTGGCTCTGCATGCTCTTCACACGACCTTTCGCCTTCGCACGTGCTAATTTCGATCGGCCTGAAGCCGGAGCAGGCGCACGGCTCGCTCAGGCTCACGATGAGCAGGTACACGACAAAAGAAGAGGTTGATTACACAATCCGCGTGCTTCCGGAAATAATTCAGAAGCTTTCCAGAATGTCGCCCCTGAATGCCAGGGAGATGAAGCGTTTCAAGGGAGTGAAAGAGAGCCACTAGGTGATTTTGCATGTATTCCAAGAAAGTGATAGCGCATTTCGAGCACCCGCACAACATGGGCGAGCTCAAGAATGCGGACGGAATCGGAAAAGTGGGAAATCCCGTTTGCGGGGACGTGATGTACATCTACATCAGGGTCAGGAACGACAGGATAACCGGCATAAAGTTCAAGACAATGGGCTGCGCAGCAGCAATAGCGACAAGCAGCATCACAACAGACCTTGCGAAAGGCAAAACCCTCGAGCAGGCAGGGAAAATAACGCGCGAGAACGTTGCGCGCTCGCTCGGCGGCTTGCCGCCAATAAAGATGCACTGCTCGAACCTTGCTGCAGACGGCCTGCGCGAGGCGATAAAGGACTACTTGAAAAAGCAGGGCAAGAATGAGAAAGGGAAAACGAAAGCCAAAACGAAGAAGAGAAACTAGGAAAAGAAAAAGCAGGGCAGCTAGTCCTTCTTTTCACCAGTCAATTCGCCCTTCCTTTGGAGATATCTTGCAGTCACCACAAACCCTTCCCGTTCATTCAGGTCAGGCACCTGCTCGGGAGATACCCCGCTTATTGCCTTGAAACGTGCCCGTGAAGCAGCGATCTCTTCCGACTCGGAACCGGCGATTGTCTCTGTTTTCAGAGTGAACTCAGGCATCCTCTGGAATGCCTCGATGAAGAGCTTCTTCGCTGTATTGCTGTGCGGGTCGAGGTCGAGCGCAATCTTAGCATTCTCGAGCGCAAGCGCAGGGTTAGTCCGCAAATTGCGGTAAACAGAATCACAAACCATTGTCGAGCAGATGCGAGCGCCGGTCATGTCGCGCTTGTTGAGCGCCTCGATGAACATCCTTGATTCCGCATCGCGAGCGTCAAGCCTGAGCGCGAGCTGGAACCTTTCAAGCGCAGCTGGAATGCAGCCTTCCTTGATAAGCCTTTTTCCCTCTTCCCTTGCCTGCGTGGCATTCATTGGAGAGTAACTTAGAGCCATCGCCATTTCCATCCCCTGATAGTTTTACAACTAGTGGTTTATAATGTTTAGCTTTGGCTTTTAGCTCGAGATTACTCCCTCGCTTTCGCGCCATCGCGAACAGCCTTCACCATGTCGCGCACTTTCTTTTCCAGGTCTCCTCCTGCTTCGAGCGCAGTGCCAACCTGTATCGCGTCAGCTCCTGCTGCAATAATGCTTTTTGCCTGCTCGGGCGTGCGGATTCCTCCCGCGACAATATAGGGCACACTTATGCTCTTTGCAACTGCTGAAACCATCTCGAGCGGGATGTGCCCGGTTTTCGGGTTGCTTCCAGCATCTGTGATAATGAACCTGCTTCCGGAATACTCGCCTCCGAGCGCGAGCGCAGCAGCAATCTGCGGCTTCTCGCGGGGCACGAGATTCACATCTCCGACCCAGCCTACTGTGCCGCCGGGCTCGACAACAACATAGCCGACAGGAAGAGGCTCAAGCCCTATGCGCTTTATGTACGGTGCAGCTATTGTCTGAGCCTGCGAAATCCAGTAAGGATTCCTGCTGTTCAGCAATGACATGAAATAGATGGCATCTGCGTATTTTGTCACAGTCGCGATGTTGCCTGGAAAGAGCACGACGGGCACGCTCACGTCCTTCTTTATCTCCTTGGTAACATAATCGAGCAGCTCGCCCTGGGCACCGATGCTCCCTCCGATAAGGAGCACGTCAGCGCCACCTGCGCCAGCCTGCGAGCCTGCTTTTATCGCCTGCTCCGGGTCAGTGTAGTCAACAGGGTCAATGAGCGCGAAGAAAAGCCCAGTCTTCTCATCAATTGCGTCGTTTATGTATTTCTCGACCTTTTTCATAAAATCACTTCATCAGGATTTCGCATACGCGCCGCTCCTGTAATAGGCGACCATTTCCTTTATTCCATCATCCAATTTAACCTTTGGCTCAAAGCCGAGTTCCTTCCTCGCCTTTTCTATCGAGAACGCCCGGTCAGAAACAAGCGTGTCGATGTGCTCTGCGATTATTTTCTGCTTCTTGCCCTGCAGCGCGGCGAGCGTTTCATCGAACCACACCTTCAGCCGCACGAGCCAAACAGGCGCGCTTGTTTTGGGCATGTCGGTTTCGAGATGCTTGCAAGCGAGCGCGAAAGTCTCGCGCTGCGTGAGCGCCTCGGGCCCGGCAATATTGTACGTGCTTCCTGACGCCACGTCTTTCTCAAGCGCGAGGATAATGGCATTCACAGCATCGTTCACGTGCACGAAATGTATCCTGTTCTTCCCGTCTCCGAGAATCGGGAACTTCCCCTTGTCCAACGCGCCGAGGAGCGGGATATACGCCTCGTCAAATCCTTTCCCATAGGCGACCGCGAACCTGAGCACGATGAGCGGGACCTTCTTCGAGTATGAAAGCGCGACCTTCTCGGCAGCGAGCTTGCTCTTTCCGTAATTCGAGCTCGGCGAGCAAAGGGTTTCCTCGTCAGCAGGCACGCGCTCGAGCCTGTTCCCGTAAACAGAAACCGAGCTGCCGTAAACAAATCGCCTCAGGTTCGTCGGGCATGCCTCAAGAAGGTTCTTTGTGCCCTGCACATTCACTGCTGCGATGTTGTCATATTCAGCCTTGTAATCCACGAGCGCGGCAAGATGCACGACCGCGTCAATTCCAGCGAGCGCTCCTGAAAGGCTCTCCTTCTTGGTTATGTCCCCATAGAACGCCTCGACGCCTTTCGGAAGGAACATCGCCCGGTTCTCGTCGCGCACGAGCGCGCGCACCATTTCCCCGTTCTCCAGAAGCTTCGCTATGAGGGCCTTGCCTATCCTTCCCGTCCCTCCCGTCACGAGAATCATGGGGTAATCCCTCGCCGAAACAATAAAAAGGCATCTGGGCGGGAAGCGTCGACACTTTAACACGCCATCCCACACAATTTAAAAAGACAGGGACGCATAATACTGGCACGGAGAAGAGGGGCTCAGATGAAACACAACCCACTGCAATGGTTCAAGCGGCAGCAGCCGGAAAAAAGCCAGCCCAAGCCAGTGATAAGGGAAGCAATCCCTGTGCTCGCCAGCGCATTCATTGTCCTCGCCTTGGAAAAGCAGGGGGCAGGCAAGGAAGGCATCCAAAGGGAGTTTGAAGTCTTCAGGCAAAAGCTTGCTTTGTTTGACAAGTGGCTCAGCAGGCACGAGGCGGCAAAGCGAATGGAAATTGTTTCCGAATTCTTGAACTGCCTTGCCAGCTCAAAGAAAAAAGAGCCAGCTGCCCCCGACGAGGTCATAGGCCTGCTCGCAGCTTTCGCGCCAGGCCAGCTCGGCAGCGATGCGCTCAACATGCTCCATAAACTCCAATCAACCAAGTCTATTCCCAGAGAGGATTTCCTGAAATGCCTGGATCTTGCGATAGTCCAGGGCCCGTTCGAGCGCGCCATGACAGCAACCTACTTGAGATGCGCTGCTGCGGATAATGCAAAAGACGCGGAAGACCTTGTTGGCCTTGCAATTCTCCTTAATGGGATTGAAGAGGATGAGGGCAAGCCAACCGAGTTCGACATTGGGATCTTCAAGTCGCTGATAACGCGAGCAGCCGAGATAGACAAGGCAGGGGTAAAGGGCATAGTGGAAAAAGCAGGGATGCCGAACAGGCTGATGGTGATTGCAGACGGCATCATCAAGGAGCAAGCAACAGCCACAGACCAGATTGCAACTGAAGAGGATTGGAAAGATCTCATTAACAGCAAGCCAATCACTTGAATATCTCGCCTGTTTCCTCTGACCAGAACACGAAATCCATGTGCGCAAGTGGGATGCGCATCCTCTTTGAAAAACCAGCAAGCTTCTTCTCGAGCGCGAGGTAATTCTTCTCCCCAAGATTCGCAGGCGCGCTTCCCATGACTCCGAGGCCTTTCATGTTGCGCAATATGTGCCTGTCAAGTATCGCGACCCGGTTCCCGTGCCCGATATTGCGCAAAAAATGGCTTGCCTCCTTGTACCCCAGCCCCTTCACGTTCTCAGCAAGCCAGTTCCGCCTTACGATTTCCTCGTTCTCATGCTTCGGGACATGCGCAAGGAGCGCGCCCCTTCCCCCAAACCTCTCACGCGCTTCGCAGATGTACTGTGCCTTGTGATTGTGGAACCGAACCCCGCTTTTTGCGAGCACTTTCGCAATCTCTCTTGCTTCTCCATGCGCCAAAAGCCCGCGCTTGCCGTTCCTCGCCAATGCCGCCCCCATGTTTTTTATCGCTTTGTCCGCTGCTCTTGCTTTTGACTGCGGGGTCATGAGGCAGAAACAAAGTTCCTCGAAAATCACGTGCTCGCCTTTTTTTCCAATTGCCTCGAACTCGCGAAGCCGCTTCGCTATGGCTTTCCTTTTCGCCTTGTAAGCAGAACAGAGTGACCTGCAGCTCGTTATCATCAATTCGCCTTCGTCTTACTCCCTATCCTCGATATCGCCATGTCCCGGGCATAAAACAGTGTAATCAAGCGACTCGATAAGCTCAAGGCTCTTCATCATCTCGCGCTCGCTTCCCCCAATGTCGGTTCTCCCGTACCCTCCTCCGGCGAATTTCGTGTCGCCTGAGAAAAGGAAGCCGGTCTTATGCTCGAGCAGGCAGATGCTTCCAGGCGTGTGGCCCGGAGTCTCGATTATTTCAAGGAAGAACTCTCCGAACTCAAGCTCCTTGAAGTCAATGTTCTTCGCGTTCTTTGGAATCAGTATGAACTCGCCGCCTTCATGCTCTTTCCTGCTTATGAAAACCTCCTTCCAATCCTCTTTCACGCCCCTAGTGTGGTCAATGTGCCCGTGCGTTAGTATGCACTTTACCGGCTCAAACTCAAATTTCAGCGAGCCATCCCCGGCGTCGATAATGAGTTTTTTATCCTTGTTCTCAGCTTCGAGCACGTAAACATTGGAGCAAAGCCTAGCAGGATTGGAAATCATGAAAATCCCGTCCGCTATGCACCGCATTCCGCCCAGCATTTTCCCGGCGATTTTTCCATGCATCCGCCCAGCCATTTCCCCTGCCTCCGCGTCACGCTTTTTTTATCCTGAAAAAGCCGGAAGGCAGGATCTGGAGCATCTCATCAATCCGCGCCCCGAGCATTTTTGCAATCTCCCGCCCCGCCTTTCCCTTTTCGTTCGCGCCGAGCGAAACCGAAACTTCCTTTTCAAGCTTCCCGGCAAAGCATGCAGGCACTGCGACAGCAACGCCGTCCTTCACCCCTATCCGCAGCCCGAGCGGGGTGTCCCGGAACCATCTCCTTTCCCCGGAAATCGCGAACCCGCCCTGCCCGACAAACCCGCCTTGCGCATGCTTGCTCAGCTGATTTTTTTCAACTGCATAGACATCAACCCCGGCAGCGCCGGTTTTCCACGCGCTCGAGTAGCTCGCAGCGAACTGCGCCGTTTCCTTCATGTCCTGCTCCGGCGCCCCCTTCCCTGATTTCAGCACAGTTGCGGGCGCGCCCTGGATGTCTGCATGGAAAAACAGGTCGGCATCCTCCATGTGTTTCGAGTATATGGTGTCGTTCTGCTTCGCGTCCCTGCCTGCGATGCACAGCAATCCGGATGAAGTGAAGAACCAGCGGAATTTCTCGTGCCATTTCTTCTCGCGCTTCACGCGCACTTCCGCTGCCTTGCGCTCGCTTGCCACCGTCTCTTCCTTCCTTGCCTTTTCGAGCTCGCGCTCGGTATCTGCAATCGCCTTGCGCGCCCCATCCGCCTTCCTCCTCGCATCCTTTGCCCCGTCGTAATATTCAGCGGCATTCTCGCGGATGGACTTGCGGATGTCAAGAACGAGCGTCATGAACGAAAATGGCGCCGCTAGCTTTAAATATCTCATTATTCCAAGGCGTTTGGAGAGGTGGCATTTATGGCTAAGAAAACTGGTTCTATTGAAGAAGAGGCATCGCCTGCGCCGCAGCCAAAGGCGGCTGCTTCCGGACCCTCATGGCTGGTGACAATCGGATCCGGCTTGCTTTTCGGAGTGCTTCTTTCACTTGTGTTCATAGCGCTCCAGTTTGCTGGCACCATCTTCGCGCCCCTAATGTGCATCACGGGCCCGGTTTCCTGCTGCCTGCTCCTCTGGCTTCTTCCGCTCATAACCGGGGCGCTCACAGGGTTCTTTGCAAAGAGCGGGCTGCACGGCGCAGTCGGAGGCGCGTTCGGCGGTCTTGTTGGCGGAGTCATAACAACCGCTTCAGCTTTCCTGCTGCCAGTGCTTGCAAACACAGTTGGCGGAGTCCTGAACAACGATGTGGCAAACGGCATCGTAGGCGGGCTCGGCATCGGTGCGTTCCTCGGCATACTCTCAATGGTAGTATATCCGCTTTGTTTCATGCTATTCGGGGCAATCGGTGGCTTCGTGGGCGGAACGCTGTTCAAGCGCAAGCCAGCAGCTTAGGCAAAACAGCAAGCGCCGCCGCCAAGCGCCTCCATTGCTCGGGGGTGAGATAGTGGCTTTCATCGAGACCCTGCTTTCTGGGATACAGGCGACGCTGATGAACATAGGGCCCATGCTGTCAATCATACTGATTGTGATGGGAGGCATAACCTATGGCCTTGCTCAGACCCAGGCTGCTGAGACAAGGGGAAAATGGCAGGCTGCGGGAATCGCCATGTTCGTGGGCGGCGTGATAATCGCCGCAGTCACGGGCGCAGCAGCCCTTATACAGCAGACATCGTCAAAAATCCTGACCTGAGCTGGATGCGCCGCTGCCAGGGCAGGCAGGTACATGAACAGGAAAATAGCCTAGGGCGCGGCTGAACGAGTGGTGTACGATGCCGCTTCTTGAGGAGCTTGCATCTCCTGCTTCTTCCGCATATGCAATAGCAACCGCCTTGCTCACGATTTCCATCCTTGTTTCCGGAATAGCGATAGGCATAGGCAAGGCGCTCGGAAACAGGAGAATAGAGGGATTCGGGAAAGAGGAGCTCACCCAGGCAATCATAAGCTGCGCGCTCTTCGGCGCAATAGTCGTCCTTGCAGCAACCACTGAAGCAGCAGCCGCATCGCTGGTTCCCTCATTCTCGCCTGCTTCGCTCTGCCCGATGCTCAGTCATCTCTCGGATTCTCCCGCGTTTTACGCCCAGTGCAACTATGCCTCGCTCTCCTCCTCATCGGAATCGCTTCTCGCATCAGCGATGAAATCCCAGAACATACTCGGGTTCCTTTCCAAGCTCGGCCTGCACCTTGGCGCGGTTTCAGCAGAGCCTTTCTTTGGCTTGCAGTATGCTGCGGAATCCATGAGCCCGCTCATCTCGAACTTCACATTCCTTCTCTCGCTCCTTTTCCTTCAGGCATCATTCCTCGGATTCGCGATAGCAACCGCGTTCCCGATTTTCCTGCCAGCCGGGCTTATCCTCAGGATGTTCTTCCCGACGCGCAAGCTCGGCGGAGCAGCAATGGCGCTTGCAATCGGGCTCTATGTCATTTACCCGCTTTTGTTCGTTGCTGCAATCCCCACACTGCCAGATGATGCGGCAAGCATCGCGTCGGCGAGAAGCTCCTTCGATGCGTTCAACTCAAAATACTCAGGCATCCCAATGATGGACCTCCAGAAGGAGAACGTGGTTGTGCAGCAAATAAACGAGCTCTCGCACCAGGACCTTGTCGGCGAGGCGTCGGCATTGGTGCGCTCGCTCTCGCATTCGAATGCGAGCATCGCGATTTTCGCAATCCTGCTACCGCTTCTCGCGCTCGCAGCTGCCTTTGCAGGCACTTTCGCGCTATATTCATCATTAGGATCCGAAATAACACTTGGGAAATTCGAGATAATCTGACATGCGGCAAAAAGGTGATGGTATGGAGGAGATGACGAACCGCAACGCAACCCTTGCAGCGCTCTCGGCAGGCGCGCTCTGCATCGTTCTCGCGTTCATAACTGCGAGCCCGGTTGCCATAGTTGCCGCTTCGTTCTTCTTCCTCTGCTCGCTAGTGCTCTGGAAATACGGGTACCTGCTCATGCCATGGCTTTTCAAGAATGCGAACATCATCGAGGTACGGAGCGACTGCGAGATTCCGGCTTCGCAGGACGTTGTGCTCAAGAAAGGCGACGGGAAATACTACGCGTCCGTTTTCCTCGCAGCGCGCATCTCGGAATCAGCTACGGAGAAGGACAGGGACGCGAAATCGCTCTACATGGAATATTTCGAGCGCGCAATCTCCTCCATCCGTTTCCCGGTGAAATTCTCAGCAATGACCTCTGCGCTCGACATCTCGTCTTTCAGCGATGAGATAAAGGGCAGGCGCAGCCTTGCAGAGACGCGCAAAGCGCGCATAATCTCCTCGGGCGACCCGATTCAGATGCCTGAAGTCGCGCGCCTTGACCGCGAGATAGCGATGTGGGACAGGCAGCTCGAGCGCCTGAACTCCGAGGAGCGGCCCATGGAAGTCATCTGCTACCTAATGACGACAGCTGCAGGCGCGGGAAGGGAGGAGGCAACAGCAAGGGCGCGCGCACAGGCTTCGGAAGTGCGCTCGGCAATAGGCAACGCGCTCAATGTCGAAATAGTCCCGCTCGCCGGGGAAGAGATGCGAAAATGCTTCGATTGGGAATTGGCAATGCCAAGTACAATTGAAGAGATGAGGGATTCTGTTTTCTGAGCATTTTCGCAGCAGGCGCGTTCCTTCGGAACACGACGCGTTATGCTCGAATCGTCGAGCATCAACGACTTGTCCGCTAGGACAAGCTGATGAGAAAGTGCTTCGAATGGGAACTAGCCATGCCAAGCAGTGTCGAAGAAATGCGCGACTCGGTTTTCTGAGCGCAGCCTCCCAGTCAGCCAACTATTTTCTAGAGTCTGCTGTATCTGAGCAGCAGCGAGTTCGTCACAACAGAAACGCTGCTGAGCGCCATTGCGCCGCCTGCGATTATCGGGCTAATCGTTATCCCGTAGCCAGAGAGCGCGCCCGCTGCTATCGGTATCCCTATGACGTTGTAAATCAGGGCCCAGAACATGTTCTGCCTTATCTTTGCCATTGTCTGCTTTGAAAGCGCAATCGCCTTTGCAACATCAGTAAGCGAGCTCTTCATGAGCACTATGCCGCCTGATTCCATCGCCACATCTGTGCCCGAGCCCATCGCAATCCCGACATCCGCAGCAGCGAGCGCAGGCGCGTCGTTTATCCCGTCCCCGACCATGCCCACAATCTTTCCTGATGCGCGCAGCTTCTGCACGTATCTCTCCTTGCCCTCAGGAAGAACGCGAGCCCTGTAATGCGAGATTCCTGCTTTCTCCGCAATAGCATGCGCAGTGCGCTCATTGTCCCCAGTCAGCATGTGTAGTTCTATGCCCATTTTCATGAGCTTCTGCACAGCTTCAGGCGAATCCTGCCGCATCTCATCAGCAATCGCGAGCACGCCAGCGGCTTTCTTGCCAGCGAGCACAAAGACGACAGTTTTCCCCTCGTTCTCGAGCTGCTTTGCCTTTTCCATTGCTTCCTTCGCTCCTTCCTTTTTGCCTGAAAGGATGTCCGCGCTTCCGACTTCGACAATTTCCTTACCTACTTTTCCGCGCACGCCTTTTCCTGCAACAGAATGGAAGGCTGATGCCAGGCTAAAATCGACCTTATACTCCCTTGCTCGCGCCACTATCGCGTTTGCGAGCGGATGCTCGGAATTGGATTCCACAGACGCGGCGAGGAAGAGGAGCTCCCTTCCGCTTCTGGCAGCAACTGGCACAATATCCGTAACAGCAGGCTTCCCGTAAGTGAGCGTGCCTGTCTTGTCAAGAACGAGAGCGTTGATTTTGTGCGCTGTTTCAAGCGGCTCGCCGCCGCGTATGAGTATCCCGTTCGAAGCCCCCTTTCCAGTGCCGACCATCACAGCGGTCGGAGTCGCCAAGCCGAGCGCGCACGGGCAGGCAATCACGAGGACAGAAACGGCAGCCATGAGCGAGAAGTC
>Ga0315275_10003704_pt1 | contig 14147 bp, 6 predicted proteins | sample YL17G03_0_MG_FD_205557 | JGI IMG/M metagenome (GOLD analysis project Ga0315275, IMG submission 205557) | Sediment microbial communities from Yellowstone Lake, YNP, Wyoming, USA - YL17G03_0 | ecosystem: Environmental > Aquatic > Freshwater > Lake > Sediment | place: USA: Wyoming | collected... | reverse complement strand
GCGCCAGGCGCGCCGCGCGCCGTGCCGGGAGGTAGCACGCCAGCAGGGCGGACGCGGCCAGCAGCACGGGTGCGATCGAGAACACCCACGGGTCGAAGGGGCTCACCTCGTAGAGCGCGCTCGAGAGCGCCACGCCAGCGCCAAGTGACAACAGGAGGCCGATGCCCAGTCCGACGATCACCAACCGGGTGCCCTCGCCGACGACGAGCCAGACAATCCCGCTCCCGGTCGCGCCAAGGGCGATGCGGATGCCAATCTCACGCGTGCGCTTCGACACGAGGTAGGCGCGGACACCGTAGACCCCGATCACGGCCAGGATCACGGCCAGGCCGCCGAATGCCGAAAACAGGCTGGCGCCGGTCCGCACGATGCCGGATGCGAGGCTCCGGTCCCGGAACTCAGCCATCGTCGACATCGCGAGAATCGGCACGCGCGTGTCGACGGCTCGAATCTCCTGCCGCACGGCGAGGAGCACCGCGGCTTGGCCTTCCGGGCTGCCCGCCGCAGTACGCACGTGCAGGCTCATGGCCGAGCGGTAGTGGCGGCCGAAGGGTACGAACACATGAGGTACCGGCTGCTTGTCGCGCAGGCTGTGCCGCGTGCCGCGCACGATGCCGACCACCTCCATCGGTTCGGTGTCGGCCGCGTCGCGCCCCGGAAAGAAGATGTGCTGCCCGACCGCGCCACCGTCGGGAAACAACTTCCTGGCCAGCGGCTCGTCGATGACCGCAACGCGCGGGCCGCCGGCCGACGATTCCTCGGCCTCGTTGAATCCGCGTCCGCGCAGGATCGGGATGCCGAGCGTTTCGAAGTAGCCTCGGCCGACGATGTTGAAGTTGGCGCCCATACCGTCAGGGCCGTCTCCCGGCGACCCTCCGCCTGAGCCGTACGAGACGGAACTGCCGTCACCCGGCGCCGCACCGGCGGTAGCGCCCTGCGGCTTGTCGCCGACGCGGCGCAGGCTCCGGCCCTCGGTAAAATTGCCGAACGGCACCACCGACGCCAGACTCGCCGCCTCCACGCCGGGCAGACCCCGCACGCGCTCGAGCACGCGCGCGTAGAAGGCGCGGCCTCGGGCCTCGTCCATGCCGGTCAGGCCGGGATCAACCGTCACGAGCAGGCTGCGGTCGAGTGAAAAGCCCGGATCGGCGTTCGACGCATTGATGGCCCCTCGCACGAACAGGCCTGCCGCCGTCAACAGCGTCATCGACAGGGCGATCTGTCCCACCACCAGGGCATGGCGGAAGTTGAACCACCGTCGCCGCCCCTGAGGGCCCGAGCGTTCGCCTTCCTTGATCTCGGTCACCATGTCGGTGCGCGCCAGCGCGAGCGCCGGCCCAAGGCTGAACGCGATGGTGCTGAGGACCGCCAGGCCGAGCGTGGCCGCGAGCACACGGATGTCGGGCCTGGCGTCGATCATCAGCATGATCGGCAGCATCGGATCGAGCATGGCCGTGAAGAGCCTGAGGGCCCAGGAGGTCAGCACCAGACCGGCCGCGCCGCCCGCCAGTGAGAGGACGAAGCCCTCGACGAACAACTGCCGGATCACTCTGCCGCGGCTCGCGCCGATCGCGAGGCGGATCGCAAACTCGCGGCGCCGAGCGGAGGCCCGGGCCAGCAGCATGTTCGCCAGATTCATGCAGGCAATCACGAGCACGAGCACCGACGTGCCCAGGAGCAGCGCCGATGTGCTGAAGAAGTCGTCGTTCTGCGGGCTGGTGCCGACGCTGGCGCGCGAGAGCGGGCGCACCTGGATGCCGAAGTCCTTGTGCTCGCCCGGATAGGCCTCGGCCAGCCTGGCCGCCAGCGGCTTGAGCGAGGATTCTGCGGCGGCCATGGTGATGCCAGGCTTCAGGCGGCCGAACAACAACACGGACAAATTGGCGCGATCGTCGAGTCGCGTATGAGTGCCCTGGCGGAAGACGTTGCCGCCCAGGGCCTCGTACACGCCCAGCGGCAGGTAGACAGCCGCCGAGATCACGGCGCTCGGGCCGCCGAAGCCGCGTGGCGTTACGCCCACAACCGTGAAATCGCGCGCGTTGACCCGAAGCGTCGTCCCGAGCACGTGCGGGTTCGCGCCCGCCTTGCGCCAGTACTCGTCGCTCAGGATCGCCACCAGACGCTGTGACCCAGGGGCCTCCTCTTCCGGCAGGAAGCTGCGTCCAAGAGCCGGCCGGACACCGAAAGTCGAGAAGTAGTTCGCCCCGATCTGGAAGGCGAACGCCAGCCGGGTCAGTTCGCCTTCTCCGATGCCAACCATCGTGGCCCCGATCGCCGTGATGTCCAGAAACGACTGGTTCTGCTCTCGGATGTCCCGATACGTCGGGTACGAGAACTCGCGGTACTGATCGGGCCGCGAGGTGTCGTAGCTGAAGAGACCCACGACCTCGCCCGGCTGGTCGGAACCTGGCCGCGGCCGCAGGACGAGCGAGTTGATGAGTGTGAAGACCGCGGTGTTCAGACCGATCGCCAGAGCGAGGATCAGGATCGCCACGGACGTGAACCCGGGGTTCTTCAGGAGCAGGCGGATCGAGTGGCGCAGATCGGACAGGATTGAAGACATGTTCGGAGTTACTCGGTCCGCAGCGCAACCATGGGATGCACGCGGGTCGCCCGCTGCGCCGGGACCACCACCGCGACGAGCGACACGAGTGCCACCAGCGCAAACACGGCGGCGTAGGTCAACGGATCTCTGGCGCTGACGCCGAACAGCATGTTGCCAATCCCGTCGGCACCAGCGGTGGTGATCCCAAGCGCGAGCAGGAGGCCGATGGCCAGACCGAGCATGATCTGCCGAGCACCCTGCTTCAGCACCATCGACAGAATGCGCCGCCGGTCGGCGCCAAGCGCCATGCGAACGCCGAACTCCTGCGTGCGCCGGCCGACCGAAAAGGACATCACTCCGTAGATCCCGACAGCGGCCAGCACGACTGCCACGACGCCAAATACCGAGAACATCGTGGCGATGATCCGGTTGACGGCGATGAAGCCATCGAGGTTATGCGCTGGCGTTCCGACAAAGTAGAGTGGCAGGTTCGGGTCCGCCTTGCTCACCTCGGTCCGCAGCGCCGGGAGCACGGCCTCCGGGCGTTGACCACCGCGTGGCTTCACGATGACGGTCGCAAACTGGCTCGCCAGCGGTCCCTGCGGCGCCGGACCGAAGGGCGCGGAGTAGAACGGCACGTAGAAGCCGGTCGCATCCACGTTGGGATTGTTGCCCGGTCCCATCATCCGGACGGTGGTCACCACCCCGACGATCGTGCGCCAGGGGCCGTACAACGGCGTGCTGCCATCGCCTGTCCGGAAACGGCGGCCAAGCGCGCTCTCCCGGCCAAAGTGCTTGGCGGCAAAGGCGGCATTGACGATCGCCACAGGCAGCGTCGCGTCGAGATCCTGATCGGTGAAGTCGCGGCCCTCAATCACTCTTTGGCCCATGACGTTGAAGAAGCCGCCCGTGACCTGCTCAAAGTTCGCGTTGGTGCGGTCGCGCCTCGCCTTGTAGACCTTGCCATCGATCTCAACCGGGCCGTTTCCCGAGAACACCATTCGCAGGCGGCTCGATAGAGCCACACTCTCGAATTGGGATGAGTTGCGGAGCTGGAGCAGCAGTCGATCGTAGAAGAGCTTGCGCGACTCCGGCGTCGGGTAGGCGCCGTCCATCAACCCCATCCGCGCCGACATGATGCTGCCTGTGTCGTAGCCGTAGTCGATCTTCTGCTGGTTGAGAATGGACCGGACCTGCAGGATCGATCCGACCAGCAGGATGAAGGTCACCACGATCTGGAACACGACCAGACCCCGGGTGATCAGGCCGACGCGTCCGCCGGTGTTGCCGCGCCCGCTGTCGGCGAGCACCGAGACGGCACTGGCGCGCGACGACATCCAGGCCGGCAACAGTCCGGAGACGACCGCCGCGACGACCGTGGCGCCCACGGTGATGCCGAGTGCAAGCCGGTCGATCTCGAACACCATCCACGCAGGCGGGCCGTTCTCGAGGTTGCGGAACGAGGTGGCCACCCAGTCGACCGACAGGTACGCCAGGGCGACGCCCAGCACGGCGCCGAACGCGGCCACGAGCAGGCTTTCGGTCAGCATCTGCCGCACGAGTTGCCCGCGGGTCGCGCCCATCGACGATCGGACCGCCAGCTCTTTGGCCCGCAGCGTGGCTCGTGCGAACTGCATGTTCATCACGTTCACACATGCGATCAGCAGCACGCCCACGCAGAACGCCAGCATCGTCAGCAGCAGACCGCGAACCGGAATCGGCGTGAACGTCTTGATGAGCGGCTCGACCAGGGCGGCGTTGAACTGCTTGTTGGTGTCGGGATATGCCGCGGCAAGACGCTTGGCGAACGCCGCGAACTCGGCCTGGGCCTGGTCAAGCGAGACCTCTCGCTTGATGAGACCGATGACGGCTGGGGCGTTCGCCCGCGGGTCGTTTCGGGGCCGGACCGGAAACTCGCTGTAGAGCGGGATCCACATCTCCTCGTTGGCCGGGAAAGCGAACCCCTTGGGCATCACGCCGATGATGGTGGCTGGCTTGCCGTTGAGCCGGACGTTTCTGCCGACGATGTCGGCCGCGCTGCCAAAATCGCGCTGCCAGACACCGTGGCTGATGAGCAGGACCTTCTCCGCGCCGGGCTTATTGTCGGCGGCCGTGAAGTCGCGTCCCATCACGGGGCCGACGCCGAGTATGCGCAGGAAGTTCTCTGTCGTGTACGCGCCGGTATACCGTCTGGCCTGGCCGTCCACCGTGAGGTTGACCGTCGAGCCGTTCAAGTAGGCAGCCATCATCTCGAACGACTTCTGCTCCGGCAGGAACTCCTCGAAGTCCATCGCGAAGGTCTGCTGATTGACGCCGAAAAACGTCGCGGTCGATGGATCGATAAAGGTGACGTTCGTCATCCTGGCGGCATTGGGAAACGAGAAGCCCCGGATGATCACGCCGTTGACGACGGCGAACATCGTCGTCACGCCGCAGATGCCGAGTGCCAGCACGAAGACCGCCAGCGCGCAGAACGTCTTTTCCTTGATGAGGACGCGCAGTCCGACGCGGAGGTCCCGGATCAGTGTTTCGGTGATCATCGCGCAGTCTCCAGACTCCATGGAACATACCGAGCCCGTCCCGGCGATCCAGAGGTCGACACAGAGATAGACGGGACGCCGGAGTCGAAAGTTCTTCGCCGCAGCTAACCGTCAGTTTCGGTGTGGCACGCCACGTGCTGGAGGCCTGGACGGCGTGCTGTCGGACAAATGTAAGGAAAACCGAAGATGCTCCGCGCGCACAAGGCGAACCACGTGGCGTATTGTTCCGTCGAAGACACTAGCGTCCCGGGTGGTGTTCACCGGCGGGCGGCCGGCGGGGACGTGGATGGCGGCTTGAGGAAGGAATAGGACGATGAATGCAACCGCAGAACCGCTGATCAAGCTCGACGGTGTGACCAAGGCGTTCTTCACGGACGACGTCGAGACCCACGCGCTGTCGGGCATCCATCTCGAGATCAAGCGAGGCGACTACGTGGCGATCTCAGGGCCATCGGGTTGTGGCAAGTCGACGCTGCTCTCGATTCTGGGGCTGCTCGACACGCCGACCGAGGGCTCGTACACGCTCAACGGTCACGCGGTCGCCGACTTGAACCTGGCCCAGCGGGCGCGGATCCGCAACCGCGAGGTCGGGTTCATCTTCCAGAGCTTCAACCTCATTGGCGATCTCACGGTGTTCGAGAACGTCGAACTGCCGCTGACCTACCGTGGCATGGCTGCGAGCGAACGGAAGACGCGGGTCACGGCGGCGCTGGAGCGCGTGGGCATGGCGCATCGCGCACGCCACCTGCCGAGCCAGTTGTCCGGCGGTCAGCAGCAACGCGTGGCCGTGGCCCGAGCCCTGGTTGGCGAACCCGCGATCCTGCTGGCCGACGAACCGACGGGCAACCTCGACTCGCGCAACGGCGAGGCCGTCATGGCACTGCTGAGCGAACTGCACCGCGGGGGCGCGACTATCTGCATGGTGACCCACGACCCCCGGTTCGCGCGCAGCGCCGACTGCACGGTCCAGTTGTTCGACGGACGCGTCGTCGAGGAAAGCGTCGCGGCCACAGCCTGAGCTGATTCGCCTCAAGGGCTGCGGGCCGCCTGGCGTGCCGCGTCACTCGATCCGGTTGAGGTGCTGCGGCGGGACTAGCGCAGCCTACTTGCCCGCGCGGCAGGCGACGCGCGTCGATCCGCTCGTCGCGCTCAGGAGCGAGTAGGGGTTGCTGCACTCCGACGGCGCAGGAGCCCAGCAGCGCCTGGTGTGCTCGGAAGGTCTCGCCGGCCAGACGGACGTCACTCGCCGACGCCTTCGTCAGTGTGGCGCGTGGGTGATGTCGATCCCGAACACGCTCGTCCCAATTCCGAACAGGCCGGGACGCCGCGGTGGACCCGAACAGGCCGCCCCTGCGTGCCGGCCTGCAACGAGCCCTCAAAAGACCCCGGTCTTCCGGTCTCGATCGCCACGGCAACCGCGCCGGAGGCCATAGCCGTTGACTCAATTCCGATGGAATGATCTATGCAAGGTCACGAGTCGAGGAACTTCGATGACCTTGACACGAGTGAGCATCGGCGTGGCGGGCGCGGCAGCGATCGTCTCAGCGCTTCTCGTGACGCTGACGATGTGGGTGCTGATGACGGATCCGACGACGATGGCCGCCGCGGTCGATCGCGGGACCGTGGCACCGATTGTGCGCGCGCTGGCCGACGCGCTGGTCGACGTGTTCCGTTGGCTGCTGCGCTATCTCTGATAGTCCGCCATCCACGTCCCGCGGGTTCGTTCAATCTGCTTTTATCCGCCATGCTACGCACGGTGGATAAAACACTCTTCATTAGAGGCGTCTCCGCTCGCCTGTCGCTCGCGAGATAAGGCGCTGTTAATGAATTATGTTAGCAGGGTGTGGCTGTGGGCCCGCCATAAGGGCCCGTAAGAAAACAAGACTTGCTACCTTTGTTATCTAACGGGCCGATGGGCACGTCGTACTGGCGGAGCGATGAGCGCGACTCACCGAGCTTCAGGCGCAGTCGAGCCGCCGCGGTGTCGAGTTGGGTCAGCACCTGTTCCTTGCCGTTCACCTCCAGCAACTCGCGGTCGATGGACTCCCCGGTGCGACAGGCGATCGCCTCGATGCCGACCGCATAGTGCGATTCCATCGTCCAACCGACCCTGTGAGGGAATCGCCGCGGTCCAGCCGGCGCCGCCACCGGATCCGGCTCCGCCACCGGATCCAGCCGCGCCACCGGATCCGGCTCCGCACCAGCAGGTTCAGCGCTCAGCGAAGGTGGCGAGACGAGCGCTGCAGCTTCGGACGCCACGCTGGTCTCAAGAAACTCCACCGGCGCGACGAGGCGATAGCCTCTCTTGGGAAATGTCTCGATGAAGCGTGGCTCCTGGGCGTCGTCCTGCAGATTCTGCCGCAGTTCGGCCACGCATCGCGAAAGGCCGGATTCGGCGATGTACTGTTGGGGCCAGACCTCCGACAGGATCTCGTCCCTCAGCACGATCTGGCCGGCTCGGCGCGCCAGGCACACCAGCAAATCGGTCAACTGCGGACGCAGTTTGACGACGGTGTCCCCGCGCGAGACACGACAGGCTTTCGGTTCGACGAGCCAGTCGCCGACCGTGAACGAAATCAGGCGGGGAACGTCGGGCGAGTTACCAGCTGCCATTGCATTGGCGGGACGCCACCACTATGCCGCTCTCGTGGCCGAATGACGCGCAATTCCACCGGAGGGCCGGACCGGGCGAGCCGCGCCGAAGTCCTTCCGAGGCAGGACCGAAGGGAGATGTAGCAACATTTCCTGGCGTCCGACGTCGCATCCAGCATGGTCGGCTGCCGAAAGGAGAACATACATGTCCGGGAATAACAGCCGTGGCCTGACGGGCGTGGCCGCAACACTGCTCATTCCGCTCTACATTCGAGCCATGGAATCGCAGCGCCCGGATGCCCTGCTCAAGGATGAGACGGCCGTGGCACTTGTGACGCGGATGGATTCTGTGTTCTCGCAGATCAGACGGATCAAGATGGATGAGGAAGACAGGGTCGCCCTTGTCCTTCGCAATCGGGAGTTCGATCGAGCGGCGCGGGATTTCGTGGCCCACCATCCAGAGGCTGTTGTGGTCCATATCGGCTGCGGCCTCGATGCGCGTTTCGAGCGTGTGGATAACGGCCAGGTGGAGTGGTACGACCTTGACTTACCGGAAGTCATTGAACTGCGCCAGAAGCTCATCGACGGGGAAAGAGCGCGCTATCGCTTCCTCGGCTGCTCGGTGTTCGACAACGCGTGGCTGGACGCGGTGAGCGTGCATCGCACGCGCCGCGTTCTCTTTCTGGCCGAAGGTGTCTTCGCGTATTTCGAGGAGCAACGGGTCCGGGCGCTCCTGCTGAGACTGGGGAAGTGGTTCCCGGGCGCAGAACTGATCTTCGACGCATTGTCGCCATTCCTCGTACGAGCGAACAACCTCAGGCTCAGGATTTCGCGCACCGGAATCGGTGCCCGCTATCACTGGGGATTGAGGCGCGGCAGAGACCTTGAAAGGTGGGGCGAGGGCATCTGCCTGCTGGATGAGTGGCATCCTTTTGACCGCCCTGACCCCCGCCTGTCTCATGTCCAATGGATGCGCCATGTTCCACTGCTCGCCAACGCCTTTGGCATTTACCATTATCGACTTGGAACGGCAGGCGGCGAGCTGCGACCTGTCCCTGATGTCAGGAACGGCGAAGGCGTCAGACCAGAAGAGCCGATGACGAACGCGCCGGCGGCCTAGACGACGCCGCCCTCTTCCGAGACGCGGCGGTGCGGTGTGCTACCGGGCACGATCGGCGCAGTTCACGTACCCGGGAGGCGAAGCTCCCGGGGCCAGCCCCCCTGGGAATGACCCCGGCGCTCTTCTCGGTCAGAGACGCACCCGAATGCCTCCAGACGTCACGTCGGAGCACGATGCCGCTTCCGAAGCACACGGCATGAGGACTTGACGGCGGGGGCGGAACCACAGGTTCCGCCCCCGCCTGCCGGTTTCGCGCGGCCGTGGCTATCCGGTGCCCTTCAGGCGGCGCGTCCCGTTCGATCCGTCACCCCGCCCTACCAGGTCACCCGCGCCCCAAAACGCAGGACGCGCGGAGCCAGCAGCGAGCTGATCGTGTTCGCGTTGGCCGCGTTCTGGCCGCCGCGCATCGACAACGTCGTGTTGCCGTTCAGCAGGTTGAAGACGTCCATGCTGGCCACCACCCTCATCCGACCGACGACGGTGAACGACTTGTCCACGCGGAAGTCGACCGTCTGGAAGGTCGGTAGCCGCAGATCGCCGCGCGGCTCGAGGAACACCGTCGCCCGGCCGGCGCTGAACGGCCGCGTGCCGGTCTGGACCGATCGGATGTACGGATAGCCGTCGCGGGTGTTGTAGAAGGCGGCCATGTTGATCTGCCACCACGGCAGGGTGTAGGAACCCGACATGCGGAATATCCACCGGGCGTTGACGAACACGTTGCCGAGACCGCTCGATGTCGACTCCGGCGCGTACTGGGCATTATTGAGGCTCTGCACCTGGGTCGGATCGAACGTCGTATCCCACCACGCGTTGGCGGCACCGGAGTCGAAGTGCAACGGCGCGTCATTCCACGAGAAGCTGGCGTTCATCATCCAGTTCTTCGACATCCGCTTGCGGGCGGTCAACTCGAAGCCCTGATAGCCGCGCCAGAAGTCCTTGACGTTGGTGTACGTGAAGGTGGTCGGGATCAGGGCGTTTGGCTCGTAGTAGGTGACCGTCGGGCAGGTCGCGCCGGTCGGGCACCCTGTGGGCGTGAATTCTTTCTTCACCCAGTTGTCGGCGCTGAAGCCGTTCTTGGGGTTGCTGCGGAAGTTCCTGTATCTGCGCCAGATGTAGCTCGCGCTGACCGCGAGCTGGTTCCCGATCTGCCGGTCGAATCCGATGATGAGCTCGTCTGTCTTATCGACCGTCAGGTTCGGGTCCACGGTGCCGCTCGAGGCCGTTGCCGTCGGGTTGTTGTAGTCGTAGCCGGCCGTCCATGTCAGCGGCACTGGAAGCAGGACAACCTCGTTGGCCTGCACGAACCGGTCGCCATTGACATCCACCCACGGATAACGAACGAGCGTTGTCATGACGGTGTTGTAGGTGCTCGACATGTCGCCGGTGCCGATCTGGCCGACATAGCGCGAGTAGTTGAACTTCACGACGCTCCGGCCACTGCCCGTCAGGTCGTAGGTGAAACCGAGGCGCGGCGAGACGTTCTTGAACGTCACGCCCGCGTCTGCACCCTTGAAAGAGAGTGCGGGCAACTGGTTGAATAGCGCGCCGGTGTACGTGACGCCGTTGTAGACGCCAGCGAAGGTCGGCTTCCCGAGGAACTGGGAAGCGTCCACATTCGCCGGGTTGGCAAAATCGGTCTGGGAGTCAAACCGGATGCCCGCGTTGACCGTCAGCCTCTTGCGGGAGTAGCTGTCCTGCACGTAGAAGCTGCGGTTCTTCAAGCCGTACTCGGTGTACCCGCGACGGTACACGTTCGCCTCGGTCGCTGTCATGGACGCGAAGTTGTTGAACCGCGCCACGACGTCACCGCCCCACATGCTCTCGGAGTGGGCGATGTCGTTGCGGTACTTGAAGCCGACCTTGAGGGAGTGTTCGCCCCCCAGCGTGCCGGGCAGGAAGTAGTTGGCCATCACGTCGATGCTGTCGGTCGGCCGCACGTACACGGATTCCTGGTACGACCGTGCGTACGCGGTGCTCGCGATGTCGTACGCCGGCTGCACGCCGCGCAGGCTCTCGTCGTGGAAGGTCATCGCGAAATTGTTGCCCACGTGGGCGTAAGACGCCTCGACCAGGAACCGGTCGCTGAAGATGTGCCGGTCGCTCCACTTGTACGACTTGGGCGCGCCGGTCTTCCACCAGCTCGACCCGAGGTCCGGGCGATCGACGCCGATCTGGCGGTAGGTCGTCTCGAGCGGACGCAGGTCGGAGCCGTCACGCGCGTTGCGGACCTTTTCCGCGGCGTTGAAGAACATCGACAACTGGTTGTTCTTGAACGGCTGCACCGCCAGCTTCGCGTTGTAGTTGTTCAGGATCGTCGTATCGGGGCTCAGGCACTCGCGGATGTCCTCGAGCGAGTAGGTCAGCGGAGCGGCCTTCATCGCCTGGCACGCCGTGTCCGCCTTGTAGAAGTTGTTGATGCCGACGCTGACGTTCTGCTTGCCGTAGCTGCCCCAGAACCACGCCCGGCCCTGCTTGATTGGGCCGCCGATTTCGGCGCCGTAGTCCGTGATGCGCAGGATCGGGTTGCCGGTCGATGCCCCCTGCGCGCGCTGCGCGTCGGTGACGTTGAATGACTGGAAGCTCTTGTCGGTGATGTAGAAGCGCGCCGAACCCTTGAACTTGTCGGATCCGCTCTTTGTCACCAGGTTCACACCGACGCCTGGCGACTGCATCGAGACGTCCGCGCCGCCCGTCGTGATCTGCATCTCTTCGAAGGCGTCAAAGTCGAAGTACACGGGCGAACTGCCCGTGGCGGACATGTCCGTGACGTCCACGCCGTCCAGGTTCCACTTCTGCTGGGTCATCGCCGCGCCGCGGGCGACGAAGTTCGACTGCTGGCCCGAGGCGCTGCCGCCGACGTTCTGGCGATCCATCGCCACGCCGGCCGACTGCTCGATGATGACCCACGGGTCGCGGGCCGACGGGAGGCGCTGCAGCGCCTCCTGCGTAAACCGGTTCGTCTTACCGGTGTCGCGCAGGTCGATGAGCGGCGTCTCGCCCGAGACCGTGATGGTCTCCTTCAACGTCGAGATCTCCATCGCCTGATTGACCTGGACGTTCAAGCCGATCTCGACGCGCACGTCTTTCTTGACGACGATCTTGAATCCGGCCAGCTCGAAGGTGACGCTGTAGATGCCGATCGCCAGTTGCGGAAATCGGTAGGTGCCGGTCTCCGTCGAGACGGCCATCAGCGGCTGGAGCAGCACCGGGCCGCTCAATGTCACCGTCACGCCCGGCATGACCCCGCCGCTGGCGTCGGTCACCTTGCCGTAGATCTCACCGGTCTGTTGGGCCGAAGCCAGGCCTACCGTGCCGATCAGTGCAAGCACTGTCATGAGGATCAGAAGCCGTTCTTTCATGTCGTGCCACCTTGGGAGAAGTCCGCGAGTCCATTCGCTCATTCGAACGAAGAACCGGTTGGACGAACGCGCCACCCCGCAGCAGGATCCCTCTGGCGGACGTGCCACTCCTCGGCTGAGGGAGCCGCGGGCGGGCTTAGCCGACAGAGTGCGAACGCCGTGCCTGAACAGCCTCGCCGAGCGGGTCAAACTCGAATCGAGGGAAACTCGTGCATTTAGGCGGTGTGGTGCCCGGGCGGGCGAGGTTCCCGGCTCGGTGGGTATGGAACGGTCATGTTCCCTGAGGAATAAACCGGCATCTCCGGCGCGTGTCTCGCGGACTCTCAGGCCGGCGCGTGTCGTTGCGAAGGTAATCTGAGGGCGTTGCGTCCGCTGGGTTGGATCCCGATTCATCGGGCCGGATCGGATGGCGCCAGAATCTCGCAGATTGCCTGATCGTCAAACGTTCCGATTGCCTGCGGCAGCGCCAACCAGAGATCGAACACCTGACCCGCCAGAGACCGCTACAACGTTCGGAGGGCCTCGGTCGGCTCCACTTTGGTCGCCCGCCGAGCCGGCAGGTAGCACGCGGCGAGAACGGCCAGGCAGAGGACCGCCGAGGACATGAAGAGCACCAGCGGGTCGAAAGCGTGTACCCCGACCAGCAAGCTCGAAATCGCCTGCCCGAGGCCAATAGCCAGCAGGAACCCGACGGCGATGCTGGCGCCCAGCAGGACCGCGCCTTCGCGCACGACCATGCGAACCACATCCCCGGCGTTTGCCCCCAATGCCATTCGGATGCCAATCTCCCGTGTGCGGCGCGCGACGATGTACGCCTTCACGCCATAGAGCCCGATGGTCGCCATCAACAGCGCGATGCCGCCGAAGGCCCCAAAGGTTTGCCCCGCACTGCGGATCACCCATGCCTTCCCCGTCGTATCACGCACCTCGTCCAGCGTCTGAAGTCCGAGCACGGCGAGTCTCGCGTCCTCCATTCGGACGACATCACGCAGTCTCGTGCGCAGATCGTTGATGGCAGACCCGGCAGCCGCACGAACGTGGACGTTGGCCTGCGTCTCATAGCTCGGGCCAAGTGGGAGGTAGACGTGCGGGACGGGAGCCTTGTCCGTCAGCGCCTGGCGCAGACCAGGCGCCACGCCGATGACGTGGACGGTCCTTGGGCGCTTCCCCGCCAGCGTGAGCATCTGCCCAAGGGGATCCTGGCCCGGATAGAGCGCGGCGGCCAGCGGCTCGTCGATGATGACCACGTCGGTCGCTCGCGGATCCACGGCTTCGGTGTCGTTGAACTCGCGTCCGCGCAGCATGGACAGACCGAGCGTTCGGAAGTAGGTCGCGCTGATGGTGAACGACTGAACCAGGACACCGCGCGGCGCACGCTCCTGGGATCCCGACTCAGCCCCGGGCCGCGTCACCCGCCGGGAGAAGTCGAGTTGTCCGAATGCCACGATCGACGCCATCGCCGCCGAGTCGACCCCTGGCGTCGAGCGGATGCGGTCAAGCAGTCTGCGGTAGGTCTCCCGCCCCGACACATCGTCGTATCCCGCCGGCGTTGCGTCGACGCGGAGCAGGAGTTGATTGTCGAAGCGGTAGCCGGGATCGGCCTGGCCGGCCGCCACCGCTGCGCGCACGAACAGTCCGGAGGCAGCCAGCAGCGCGAGTGACAGAGCGATCTGACCCGCGACCAGCAGGTTGCGCGGACCGAAGCGCCGATGCCCACCCGCGGCGCCGGAACCCTCCTGGCTCTTCATCTCCGACAGCAGATCGAGGCGCGACAACCTCCACGCGGGACCCAGACCGGACGCGAGTGCCGCCACGACGCTGAACGCCAACGCGGCGAGGCACACGCGCCAGTCCGGTGCAACGCTGACCGAAATCGTCTTGTCTACAAGAGGCACCAACGACGCTACGATCACGTCCATCGTCCAGACGCCAAGCAGCAGACCGGCGACCCCGCCGACCAGTGCGAGCAGCATCCCCTCGATCAACAACTG